>Ga0209515_10007381_pt1 | contig 13264 bp, 9 predicted proteins | sample Subgroupgradi54m_FD_187454 | JGI IMG/M metagenome (GOLD analysis project Ga0209515, IMG submission 187454) | Subsurface groundwater microbial communities from S. Glens Falls, New York, USA - GMW60B uncontaminated upgradient, 5.4 m (SPAdes)... ...
GGAACCGCGCAGGCTTTGCGCACCGCAGGCATTCCCGTCAAAGAAGTTTCCGAATATACCGGCTTTCCCGAAATGCTCGACGGCCGGGTCAAAACTCTTCATCCTAAAATCCACGGCGGATTATTGGCCGTTCGCGATAACCCTCAGCACATGGAACAAATCCAGCTTCTGCAGTTATGGCTGGATTTGAAATCGTATTAACAGGTTGTGATGAAAATGGAAACGTAAATGTTGAAGAATTAAGAGAAAAAGCAATTGCTTTAAAAGATACTTTGGCTGGTTTAATGATTACTTATCCTTCTACTCACGGTGTTTTTGAAGAAGCTATCAATGAAATTACAACGATCATTCATGATAATGGTGGTCAAGTTTATATGGATGGTGCAAATATGAATGCACAAGTTGGATTAACAAATCCAGGAAATATTGGAGCTGACGTTTGTCACTTAAATTTACACAAAACATTCGCGATTCCTCACGGAGGTGGCGGACCGGGAGTTGGACCAATTGGAGTTGCTGCACATTTAGTTCCTTTCTTGCCAGGAAGTCCGTTATTAGCTTCTGCAGGTGGAGAAAAAGCAATTCACGCAGTTTCCTCAGCGCCTTATGGAAGTGCATTAATATTATTGATTTCTTACGGATACATTAAAATGTTAGGAGCAATTGGTTTGAGAGAATCAACAGAAAACGCTATCTTAAATGCAAATTACATTGCAGCTTCATTGAAAGGTCATTACGATATTTTGTACACAGGTAAAAATGGAACGGTTGCACACGAAATGATTTTAGATTGTCGTGATTTCAAGAAAAATTCAGATGTTGAAGTAGGAGATATGGCGAAACGTTTAATCGACTACGGTTTCCATGCACCAACCGTTTCTTTCCCAGTTGCAAGTACATTAATGATCGAGCCAACAGAAAGTGAAGACAAAGGAGAATTAGATCGTTTTATTGAAGCGATGATTAAAATTCGTGCAGAGATTACAGATATTGAAAATGGTCGTGCAGATAGAGAAAATAATTTATTGAAAAATGCACCACACACAGCTGATTGTATTATCAATAAAAATTGGAATTATCCATACACTCCAGCAGAAGCAGTTTATCCAGTTTCTTATTTGAAAGATTTCAAATATTGGGTTCCTGTTCGTAGAATTGATAATGCATTCGGAGATCGTAACTTAATTTGTACATGTCCAAGTGTTGAAAGCTATGCGAATGTTGTAGAAGCTTAATTGAAGAAATATATTGAAATGAATCCGCTTTCTGTATAAGGAAGCGGATTTTATATGCGATATTTTATTTTAAAGTAAGTTTTCTAGGATTCCTAAAATTATTCCAAAATCGAAGCAGTTCAATTTCCTTTCTTTTTACATCATAAAATAAAGTGATGTGTTTTGTAATTGGTACGATATGGCAATTCATTTTTTTGTGTTTTTGAAATGCTTTAGGATTCGCAGAAATTATTTTTAAAACTCTTTCTGTTTCAAAAGTAAAATCTTGTACTACCGTTTCATTCCATTCTTCAAGAAGAAATACGATATTTTGCTCAAAATCTTCATCTGCTTTGTCTGACCAAGTAAACTTTATGCTCTAAAAGCATTAGGATATTTATTTTTCATTTTAGCCATTACTTCCTCGTGAGATTTTCCGCCATTTTTTTTTAAAGAAATTCTAGCTTCATCAATAGCTTCAATTTGTTCTTGACTAAGAGAAACCTCTTCTTCATCAACAATTACAAATTTTAATGATCTAGCGTAATCCAAAAAAGCTTTTACTTCTGGTTTTGAAATGTCGTTTATGTGAAGTGTGAGTCCCATAATATGTAGTTATATGTAGTTTTAAATTGCTAATCTTTGTATTTGTCTTTTTGTTATAAATGCGTCAATTAATATTTTAACAACATCTTTATCTTTTTCAGAAAAATTTTGAATCATTTTAAATTGGTTCAATAATTCTTTGTCTGTAATAGTTTTATCAGCCAAATCATCTGAAGTGCCATTTATCAGAAAATCAGAACTTACGCTTAAAGCGTTTGCAACCTTAGACAATACGTCAGCGGTAGGGAAAGCTCCTTTATTTTCATATCTTCCTATTTGTGTGTAATGAATACCAACAATACTAGCTAAATCTGATTGAGATAAATTCTTTTCAGTTCTAGTTTTCTTTAATCGTTCAGCAAAATCTTTTGTACTCATGATAAAATAGTTTGTTAACACTGTAAATATATTAAAAACGTATCATTTATTGTAAATAGATAATGAATATGTTCATAAAATATTTGTTTAGCGTTTTGTTTATTTAAAGGGTATGAGTGATATTGTATGCGAATACCCCCGCTCCGCAGGAAATGTTTTCCTGCGGTTTTTATGACTAATAACTGAAACATAATTTGGCTTGGATTTGTAATCCATTAGAAAAACTAAAAGCAAAAAAAAACTGCAACTAAGCCCCGCTACACGCCATTACTTCGACAAAGCTCAGTAACCGACGTTTAGCTATTGCTTAGTTGAAATTTAGAATAAACATCAGCAAGAAATTGTAGTTTACATTTTGATAAAAATGAGTGCTTTTACAGGACTTTTGATGCATCAATGCATAAATAAATGATAATGTCAGAATTCAGTAAGATTAGTATTTGAAATTGAGAAATTTAAATTTTATTTTTTGTCAAAATCAATTTTTCCAGTTGGTTTTATAAAAACATAAGACGAAAAATCAAGTTTTGATCTTAAGCCGTTACCAAATAATATCCCTTGCGAATTTCTAACAATTACTGCTTTATCGGTATATACTGTACTGTCGTTTAAAGAACAATACATAATTTCAGTTTCTAATCGTTGTTTTTTTTCGATATTAAATAGTTGAACAGAATCTTTTACGAAAAAAGTTCCTTTGGCAATGTTTATCTCTCCATACAAAGCTGTCAAAGTTGAAATTACTTTTCCATCTTTAGAGAAAAAATTTACTTTAAGTCCATCTTTTAATTTTGTAACTGTTTCAGGTTTAGTATAAGTTTCCGCTAGTTTAGCAAATAATTGAAATTTTGCATATCCTGAATCTGTTTGTACAATTTCTAAATTTTCTGTTACATCATCTGGTGATTTTGGGTCATACGTTACTGTTTTAATTTTACTTAAATCATTAACACAAGAAAATAAAAGCGTACAAAAAATGATAAATAAGAAAAGATATTTAAAACGACTGTATCTCATATTTATTTTCTTTTCATTAAAAGATAATTAAAATTAATCTAATTTTCTTTTTACAAACCATCTTTCAAAGCTAGCAGGTGCAAAAATGACACTTATATTTACACCTAAATATTTTTCATTTAAATTTGAAGAAGAACCATCTCCTCTTTTGCCATAAGTTAATCCTAAATTAATGGAAGATAAGGATTTTTGAACTTTTAAAGGAATACCAAAGCCTAGTGTAACTCCTTTATCAAGTAATGTTTTGGAGTTAATGATCATTGGTAAATTGTATTGATAATATCCAATTCTATAACGTATTATTTCAAAAATGGTTGATTTATTAGTTTGATCGAAGAACATTTTATTTGGAATATATTGAACACCTAATGTCAATTTATTTGTGTTAATATAGCCAGAATTTAAATTAGTTCCAGAAAATTTGGTAGGATTATCTTTCCAATTTGTAATGTTGTAAGAAGCATGAAAACTTATCTCAGATTTCTTAACCATTTCACTCTTTTTAAAACCGTCAAAACCATAACGATAGCTGAATCCAAAAGTGGATGTAGGAGTAATAGAAATCGATCCAGAAATTGAAGATGAATCTAATTTAGTGTAAGCATCACTATTGTTAATTAAAGAAGAATAATATAAATCATTTGTTTGGACTGCTTTCATATTTTGGTTTGGCTCCATAACCGCAGAAAAAATTAAAGAATTGTTTTTATTAATTTCATGTTTATAATACATTCCTAATTCGTAGTGTAAAGCAGTTAATTTTAATGTTTTTTGTTCGATTCCACCAGCATTACTCCCGACAATATTGCTTCTTCGTTCATTTATCAAAGAACCAAATACATATCCAACATTTCCTCCTATTGATAATTGACTAGACTTGTATTTTAAAACATTGGACGATAATCCAACAAAAACTTCACTCGTAGAGCCAGAACCTAAATAGGTATAATTCATGGAATCTGTAACCAACAAACTTTTGGTTGAAAATTGATATCCTCTTCTTGAAAAAGGTTTTAATCCGAAAGCAAATCCAAAATGTTTTGCAAAAGAAAATCCCATTGCAAAATGGTTCAATACAATCGCTTTTGAAAAGTTTTTATTTATTGAATCACTATACCATGACAATCTTGAAGAAACTCCCGTAGAAAAAATCGGTTGACCTTTTCCAATTGTATGATAAGATGCTGGGTTAAAAAAATTTAAATTTGTTGAATCAAAATAAGTTATTGTTGTTGTACCTATTCCTGAATAGACACCATCATCTAGGCCGTCTCTTTGACCTAAACCATACGAACTAAAAGGGGAAGTTGAAGTAGATTGAGAATAAACAGATTCCTGTACTAAAATTAAAGTAAATAAGGATAAACTGAATACCCATTTTGATAAAAAATTATTTTGCATTGACTAAATATATTTGATGTAAACCTTTTAAGGTTAAGTTTTCGTCTACAAAGATGTTGTTTTTTAAAGGAAAATCAAAATAAACAGCGTCTCCTCCGGTCACAAAAAACGTTAAGTCTTGATATTGTTGAGAATAAAGATGTATAAATTGATCAATTTCTGCTTTAATTCCGTTAATAACTCCAGATCTCATCGAATTTAAAGTGTTTCCTCCGATTAAATTTGAAGTCAGACGATCTTTAATCAAAGGTAATTTCCCTGTGTAATCGTTCATTGATTTGTATCTTAAATTTATTCCAGGAGAAATTGAACCGCCATGGTAATTTCCATTTTTGTCGGTAAAATCAAATTTAATGCACGTTCCGATATCAATTGAAACTGTATTTTTCCCCTTACATAAAAAATGAGATGCTACAGAATTACAGATACGATCTAAACCAAGTGATTCTGGGGTTTCATATTTTATTAGAATTGGAAATAAACAGGTTTTGTTCAATAAAATCGATTGTGGATAAATGTCAATTAATTTATTTGTTTCATTTTCAGATAAAACAGAAGAAATAAATACAACTTTACTTTCAACTTTGTTTAATAAATCAGCATAAGAAATTAAATCCTCGTATCCAATTCGAATTACTTTTTCTAATTTTTGATCTCTAAATACACCAACTTTCAAAAAAGAATTACCTGCATCAATAATAAAAATAGTCTGATTTTGATTCATATAGCAAAGTTAATATAAGAAATTTGAAAAAAAAGCTTTTTTTTGCATTGTAATATGAATTAAGTTTATATCTTTGCACCCACAAATAAGGACGGCGTCTTAGCTCAGTCGGTAGAGCAACAGACTGAAAATCTGTGTGTCCCTGGTTCGATTCCTGGAGACGCCACTTAACAAATAGAGTATTACGAAAGTAGTACTCTTTTTTGTTTTAGTACTATTTCATTCTACTAAGGAAAAGCTTAATTTTTTTTCTTCAATTATTATAATTAAATCTGGTAGAATTTCTTTTATTCGAGTTTTTACTTTTATGTTATCATGCAGTACAATGATATCACCGGCTTTAATTTGTTCTTTTGCCTTTTCTAAAATTGAAGTAATAGGAACTGAATAATCATAGTCATAAGAAAGCCAAGACCACATAATTATCTTGTAATGTTTAGATAATACATTTGCTTTAATACTATTTAATCTTCCATAAGGTGGACGAAAAAGGTTGTTTTTGACCAATAATTCTGTTCTTAAAATTGAATCTTTATATTCTTTAAAAGCTACATTCTTGCTTTTCTCATGATTCATTGTATGATTTCCTACTTTGTGTCCTTCAGCAAGTATTCTATGATATAAATCGGGATATTTAATAATGTTACTTCCAACACAAAAGAAGGTAGCCTTTATTTTTTTATCGTTTAAAAAATCTAAAATCCAAGGTGTAATTTCAGGGGTTGGCCCGTCATCAAAAGTAAGGTAAACAGCATTTATTGAGCGTGAAAAACCCCACGTTCTTCTTGGAAAAATCCATTTAAAAAATCGTGGGGTTTTAAATAATAACATTATCGAAACTCTCCTAACTCTTTATCTATTGACAGAATCAGGCATAACCATTTGTTGTTTCATTTTTTCTAAATCCATTTCTTGTGAATTATCTTGTTGCGGAGCTTGATTCTTAGGTGCTTTTAGCATTCCGTAATGAATACCAATCGCTTGCACATTATCTTCTATAGCAAACACCATTTTAGAGTACCCACTAGCGTTAATTGATCGTTGAACAATTTCACCATTGTCATTCGCTCTAGCCTTTAATTCATTTGAAATTTTCGGAAAAACTTTTGAGTATAAATGTCCTAATTTAGCTTGCGTTCGTTTCGCTAATTCACCTTTTGGATCTCCAAATTCTGGATCGATTGCAGCTATTGATATATTAAAGTAATTATCTAAAGCAGCGAATAAATCTTCTGTATTGCTTCCTACAAAATAGACATCACTTTTTTCGTAATAGTTGAAAATAGATTCCATTTGTCTTGCCAATTCTAGTCCTAATTTATTTGCTCCTTTTTTATCTCCAGCTTGATACATGAGTGCTACATAATCTTGTAATACTCCGTCACTATAGGCTACAAATTCTTCCGATCCAATATTGTATTTCTGACGTGTTGGATTTGGTTCACCACCGTCAATTACAATATCAGCTGGCATAACTTCAAGTGATCTTCTTAATAAATTAGCAGCTTTCTTTTTGTAAATACCAATATCTGTTTTAGCCGTTTTAAGAACTTTTGCCATCTCTTTCGCTTCATCAGGTCTTCCTCCAAGACGATATCTTTCAATTTCAGCTGGTCCACCTTTTAAAACACTTTCTGAAAAATCAGCTTTTCTCATATAATCTTGAGCCAAATAAAGAAATTGTGAACGGTATTGAATTGTTGTTCTACGTGTATAATAATCTGTTAATACTTTTGGGTTACTCATTTCTCCAAAAACATAATTCTTCATTAAGTTCGCATACATTTTATCATTCATTAAACGATCATTTCTGTTATCAATCGGACTCAATTCATACGTCATTCCATTTTGTTTAACAAAACCAGCTTGATACAATGCTGTTGATACGTCAGACCCTTGAGGACTTGAAAAATATACACCCCTTTCCCAGTTGTTATTTGCCAAAACATCTAACATCATTACTTGTTCTCTTGTAATCCCTCTTGCATCAAATTTAAAACGAAGTTCGTCTAGACAATCTACTTGTTGATTTGCTTTAATGATACCCGATTTCACACAGTTTACTTTATCTACTGGTAAAATAATCCCTTTTGAAGGCATGATTCTCGCACGATTTGATTCATTATAATTTACAATATTTTCATCGTCTCTCACAAATGACATCACATCATCAATATTTGCATAATCCCAAGACTCTTCAAACTGTGTCAAAATTTCATAAAACTTTTGTGCATCACCCTCTGGAAACTTAACAGTTCCACTTTCTATTCCAGATAATAATTCAAAACCAGCTTGAAATTTAGAAATGATTTCCTCAGAGATATCTTTTTTAGTTGTGGAAACCATTTTTTGTTTTAACTCTTCTAAATGAGTCGTGACATTTGGATTGTCAGTTGAAATTGAACTCACTAAAGGACTAATATTGACATTAAATTTAAGGATCTCATTTTGAACGAGCGTTTTATTATGTTTGACTCTCATATTAATGATTTTCTTCAAAATTACATCGCCAACATTCATTGAAAATAAATCAGATAATCCTGCAAATAAAACTTGATCAGTATAACCAGCATTCATCAAAATTTGATCTTCTGTAAATTTTATTGGTAAAGGATCTGAATCATAAGCCTTCATTTTCATTTGATCTGTGTACCAATCTGTTTGCATCAATGATAAATTACAAACTCTTACGTCTGTTTTCATTCCTTCCACTTCCTGCATGTACCATAAAGGGAAAGTATCATTATCTCCATTTGTAAACAGTATAGCATTTTTCTCGCAAGACATTAAGTAATTGGCTGCAGAATCGCGTGCAGATGTTTTTAAACTTCTATCGTGATCATCCCATCCTTGCATTCCCATTATTACAGGAATAAATAGTCCTAAAAGAATTGCTACTGATGCACCTTGAGATTCGCTTTTTATTATTTTTTTCAAACCAGCCATGATTGTTAAGGCTACAATTGATATTCCAGCAATAAAAGCCCATGAAATTGTAATTGGCTTAGAAACTTGACTACTAGAATCAATTATTAAAGTGATAATTAAACCAGCTGCCGCAATGATTCCCATGTTTTTAAATTCTTTCTTGCTAAACTTTGTAAAAGCTTCGTAAAGACCATAAACTCCCATTCCAATCCAAAGAGCAAAGAAATAGAAAGAACCAGCAAAAGCATAATCTCGTTCTCTAGGCTCATTTGTTTTTTGATTCAAGTAAACAACAATTGCTATACCTGTAAATATAAATGCTAGTAATACTACGAAACCATCTTTTGGCGCTCTGTAAAAATGGAAAATCATTCCTACTAACCCTAAAATTAATGGTAGAAAGAAGAATTTATTATTTGATTTATTTTCTGATGTGAAATAGGGAGCATCTTCATTTTGAGCCCCTAATCTAATTGAATCTACAGCATCGATTCCCGACGCCCAGTTTCCTCTCATGTTATCACCGTGACCTTGAACATCGTTTTGTCGACCAACAAAATTCCACAAGAAATATCTCCAATACATCCAATTTATTTGATATCTAGTGAAGTAAGTCATGTTTTCTCCAAAAGTAGGCAAACGCATCTCATCATTCCCTATTTCAGTTGAAGCTTCAAAACTTTCATCTCCTGCTTCGTTAGCTACATTTACTCCATATCCAGACCACGTTTTATAACCTTCGACTTTTGCAGGTTCATCATTATTAAACATACGAGGAAAAAAAGTGTTTTGAGAGTAAGTTGGTACAACATCTTTTTGTTGATCTACATTCGATTCAAAATATTTTTCAATCACTTCATGTCCTGCACCTTTTTTCGCAGCATACTTATTTGCAGCAACTTCGTCTTTAAATGCTTTTACTGCATTATCGTTTTCATCAGTAACAACAAATCTTCTCAAGTAAATTGGACTACGATCTCCGAATTCTTCTCGTTCATTTTCAATAGAATTCCAATATGGCCCTTTCAAGATTGGAGAAGATCCATATTGTTCACGTTTTAAATACGATTTTAATGTCACCAAATTTTCTGGATCATTTTCATCTAAAGGTGTATTTGCATTAGAACGGATAACAATTACAGCAAAAGAGCCATAACCAATTAATAAAAAAATTAATCCTAAAGTTGCATTATAAAGGATAGTATTTCCATTTTTTCTAGCTCTACGCATCAAATAAACACATCCGAAAACAAGAACCCCAAAAAAGAATATTGTCCCACTAAAGAAAGGTAAACCTAATGAATTTCTAAATGCAACTTCAAAAGTAGAAGCCAAAGAAATTGATCCAGGAATTACACCTTCTTGAATAAAACCAAGAACAGCGATAGAAAGAACTCCCGTTAACAAAATTCCTTTTAAATCAGCTACCGTTTTATATCTGAAATAGATAACAAATCCAATTGCAGGTACAACCAAAATCCCTAATAAATGGACTCCAATTGCTAAACCTAATAAGAACATAATCAGTAATAACCATCTATCTGGAGAATAATCAGCATCCAAACTTCCGTGTTGCATAGCACCCATTTCTTCGTCCCATTTCAAAATAGCCCAAAAAATAATAGCTGTAAACAAAGAAGCCATCGCATAAACCTCACCCTCAACTGCAGAAAACCAGAAAGAATCTGAAAACATATAAGCCATTGAACCAATAAAACCAGAACCAATTATGGCAATAATTTCACCGTTTGATAATTCAGTTTTAGATTTTAGCGCAATTTTTTTAGCCAATAAAGTAATTGACCAAAACATAAACAAGATTGATAATGAGCTACTAACAGCTGAAACTCTATTAATACAAACGGCTACATTTTGCGGATCAGCAAAGAATGAGAACATTCTTCCAATAATCATAAACAACGGTGCGCCAGGAGGATGCCCAACTTCTAATTTATAAGCTGTTGTAACGTATTCCCCACAGTCCCACAAACTTACAGTGTCTTCAATAGTAATAAAATAAACAGCAGTTGCGATTAGAAATACGAGCCATCCAAAAATTTGATTCAGTTTTTTATAATTCATATATATGATATATTGTTTACGAATGTGCGAATTTAGTAATATAAACTATTTTAAGTAGATTAAAGTTCTTAATTTTTCCTAAAAAAGTGTTTATAAAGAAATTGTCTTGATTTTTATATTTTTCAATCAAATCAAGAAACGGTTTAAATAACTGTAATTTAAGGTACTATAGAATGGTAAGAAAAAAAATGATTATTTTTTCAAAAAAAAATCATTTTTTTCTTTTGAATTTCAAATTTCTTCGTAACTTTGCGCCCACAATTGACCCATGGTGTAACTGGCAACACGTCTGTTTTTGGTATAGAAGAGTCTAGGTTCGAGCCCTAGTGGGTCAACAAAAAGTCTTTCAGAAATGGAAGACTTTTTTTGTGGGTGTTGGTTTTTGGGAATTTGCAAATTTTGGTGGGGACGGTTTTGGGGACGGAAATGTTGATAAACTTTACAGTTTGAGATAAAAAATGGAAATTGAAAATAAATTGTCAAATAAAAGATGTAAGTTTGTTTTTTTAATTATCAAATCTTAATTAACATTTAAATTATTCTTACTATATGAAAACCAAATTCATCATTATTCTATTATCGCTGTTTAGTTTTAATAACATAGAGGCGCAATTTTTATTAAGTCCAAGATGTATTGTTAATCCTGATCCGAATTCACTTGACTGTACTTCTGAGATCGTGGTTGAGGGGTTAAATGTTCCAGCGGGTGGTACAATTTTTTGGTGGTCGAATGTGACAAATACCTCAACAGAAACATTTCTTGGAGACACAATTTTGACCTTTTGTTATTCTGATGATGAGTTAGTTTTTGTATTCAATTCGGATACCATTTATGGCACTAACGCAATCATACCACAATTTAAATTCCAAGTAACTGCCTACTCTGCACCTTCTTCTATGGTGACACCAGACGGGTATTTAGAAATTACATTTGATAGCGTTCAACCTGCCATAAATGCAAATTATATTGATAACCTTGGTGAAACAATCGATTACCCAGCACCGACAACTACTGACAATAAAACTTTTGTTTTTACCAATCTTTATTACGGAGTTTTTGGTCTTTGGGGTCAACCGGTCGGTATTACTGGTTATGTTGAAAACACGATGATTCTACTGGGAGATATTACGACCCAATTACCTAATTATAATCTGAATGTCGAAGTTTCCATCACGGATACAGACCCAAATTGTACTGGTTCTATTTTACTAACTCCTACAAATGCAGTAGGTAACGTTGTATATACTTGGGGGAATGATTCTTCAATAAGTGGTCCATTTCAAGATGATTTATGTGCTGGAACTTATTCTGTCTACGCCATAGATGCTAACCAACAACAGGCATTAATACATGTTACAGTAGTAGACACTAGTAATGCTAATATCTATTCAGATTCAACAGTTGACATTTACACAGCTGGAGATACCATTTACTACGACTTTTTAAATTGTGACATTGATTACAACCTTCCAGTTGACTCTGTAGATTACATAGAAACATTGGTTTCATCAACTTCCGCTAATCCTTTAGTATACAGTTTTACATTGAATGTTTATCAAGGAGCTAATACCTATATTTTTACAAGTACTTTATTTGTTGAACAAGATTCTAATATATTTTTAGGTATTGCCATATATTGCGAACAATTAAAAGCTCTTTTTACAGGGCATCGAATTAACTTAATTCGACACGGAGCAATTTCTACTTCGGCATCGATCATTGAAAATGAAAATGAAAATTCGATGAAAATTTATCCAAACCCATCAGAAGATAAATTAAAAATTGAAGGGGAGTTTAGTAACGGGACTTTGATTGATGTGAATGGAAGAATAGTCATGACAATTCAATCAAATGAAATTTCAATGGCTTCATTAAAAAGTGGATTGTATTTTTTAAAATTTGATGAATATTCTAAGGTATATAAGGTAAGGAAAAAATAATTGATGACCAACAAAAAGTCTTTCAGAAATGGAAGACTTTTTTTGTGGGTGTTGGTTTTGGGGAATTATTGAAAATTGGTGGGTACGGTTTTTAAAATAAGTGTTATTTGCGAGCTTAATTTAAAATATTTGAATTAATAATTAGAAGATATCAAAAGGCTGGAAGAACACAATCACCTATTATTGACAAAGAGAAAACTATAAATTTATCCTACTTTGATAATCAAGATTTGAAACTACTCAGTTTGATTGATTTCACTCTCACATAATTTTTCAACTAAATTAAAATTATAAGGTGTTTTCAGTAAATGATTTCACCATTTTAAAGATATAACCTTATATTTGAATAATAATTTTAAGGATATAGCCTTATGATAGACAATAAACAACAGTTAATAATTTAACAAAACTAAAGATCAATAAATTATGAAAAAATATATTTTATTAAATCTCATGTTTTTGTTGAATAATATTTATTTCAGTCAATCAACAATAGATTATGATTTAGGGATGGAAAAATATCAGGCTAAAAAATACAATGAAGCGATTATATTTTTCAATCAAGCAATAAAACTAGACTCAAATCAATTTTTATGTTACATTAACAGAGGTAATTCGAAAGCAAAAATAAATGATTTAGAAGGAGCATTACTCGATTTTGAATCTTCAATTAAAATTGATTCTACAAATGCATTATCGTATTATAATTTAGGGGTAACAAAATCAAAACTAAAAAGAACACAAGAGGCAATTATTGATTTTAATAAAGCTATAGAAATAAATCCACGAGATGCTCATTCATATTGTAATCGAGGTATGGAAAAAGCAAAATTAAAAGCATATAATGAAGCAATCTTAGATTATGATAATGCTATTAAACTAGATTCTAATTTAGCAGCTGCTTTTAATAATAGAGGGAATTCAAAATCTAAATTAAATGAATATTCAAGTGCAATTCTTGATTTTAATATAG
>Ga0209515_10007382_pt1 | contig 13264 bp, 13 predicted proteins | sample Subgroupgradi54m_FD_187454 | JGI IMG/M metagenome (GOLD analysis project Ga0209515, IMG submission 187454) | Subsurface groundwater microbial communities from S. Glens Falls, New York, USA - GMW60B uncontaminated upgradient, 5.4 m (SPAdes)... ...
GTGCACGGTGGAGGAGTGCACATCAGCACCCGTCTTAAAGAAGCCGGAATGAAATCCGAATTTCATAACGGCATCCGGGTCACCGATCGCGAAACCCTCAAAATCGTCAGCGAAGAATTAGACAAACTCAATAAACAGATTGTCAGTGAAATTCGTCAGCTCAAAGGCGATGTGACCGGTTTAAAAGGCGAAGAGAACATCATTGGCGTTGAGAAAAAGAGCGCGGAAAAAGAACTTGGATTTGTCGGGACGATTACCTCGATCAATCAAGAAGCGATTGAGGCGCACCTTAAGAAAGGACGGATCACGGTTCTTTCTCCGATGGGAATCAGCGTGGAAAAACAGGCGCACAATGTGAATGCCGACGAAGTGGCCTCGGCGATTGCCTCTTCGATGCACGCGGAAAAATTGGTTCTTCTGACCAACGTCCACGGGGTCATGCGCCACCCGGAGGATCCATCCTCGCTCATTTCCACCTTAACGATCGATGAGGTCGATAATCTCATCAAGAATCAGGTTATTCAGTCTGGGATGATTCCGAAAGTCAACGCCTGTATCGAAGCCTTAAACGGGGGCGTTGGTAAGACACACATCGTTGATGCCCGCTTGAACCACGCTTTGCTTCTTGAATTTTTCACAGATCTCGGCGTCGGTACCCAGATCCTGCCCGCCCATTATGGTAACAATTGGCAGGCGGGTCTCAAAAAATGAAAAAAGACGAAATTTTCGCGAATTATAACGATTATATTCTCTCGACGTATACCCGCACCCCCGCTATTTTTGTGAAGGGCAAAGGCATGACCTTGATCGATGTCGACGGTAAAAAATATTTAGATTTTTTCCCGGGATGGGGGGTCAACAACGTTGGACACTGTCATCCAAAGGTCGTTGCGGCGGTGCGCGATCAAATTGATAAACTCATCCATATCCCGAATAATTTTTATCATCCCCAACAGGCGAAACTCGCGAAAGAAATTGTGCGTCACGCGTTTCCCTCTAAAATTTTTTTCTGTAACAGCGGGGCCGAGGCCGCGGAGGCCGCGATCAAATTTGTACGCGCCTACGGGCAAGCCCGCCTACCACTTGAGCAAAGCATTGGCGGGCAGGGCAAACGTTACGAAATCATCACGATGACCAATTCCTTCCACGGCCGGACACTTGGCGCTTTATCCGCGACGGGTCAAAAGAAACATCAGGAAGGATTTTTTCCCTTGCTCGAAGGGTTCAAAACAATTTCCTTTAACGATATCAAAATTTTGGAAGAAACGATCAGCGAACGCACAGCGGCGATTATGTTGGAATTGGTTCAAGGAGAAGGCGGCATCCACGTTGCCAAACCCGAATACGTGAAACGCATCCGGGAAATCTGTGATGAAAAAAATATTTTGTTGATTTTCGATGAAGTGCAAACCGGCATGGGACGAACCGGCGAGATGTTTGGTTTTAAGCATTACGACGTGGCGCCGGATTTGATGATGCTGGCCAAGGCGCTCGGTGGTGGACTTCCCATCGGGGCGTTGGTTGTGAAAAAAGAAATCGCCGATACCTTCAGGCCCGGCATGCACGCGACGACCTTCGGTGGAAGTCCGCTCGTGTGCAAGGCATCGCTCGGTGTTTTTAAGGCGATCGAAAAATACAAAATGCTTTCCAACACCAAAGTGATGGGAGCCTATCTTAAAAAGAAGATCGAGGAGTTAAAAGATAAATTTTCGTGCATCAAAGAAGTTCGCGGTTTAGGATTGATGCTTGGTGTCGAACTCACCATCGAAGGAAAAGGAATTGTCCAAAACTGTTTTGAAGACAGGCTAATTATTAATTGCACGCAAGGCAATGTGCTGCGCATCATGCCGGCTTTGAACGTTACAAAGAAGCAGATCGATAAGGCGGTGTTTATTCTTGAGAAAGCATTCGCAAGGATGACAAGTTAAAATAAAAAATTTATCTGTCATTCCCGAATGTTTTAATCGGGAATCTAAAAATAACTGGACCCCCGACAAAGACATTCGGGGGTGACAATATAATTTCTAGTAAGTTCAAAATGAAAAAGAACAATTTTATAAGCATCAAAGACTTAACCCCGAAGACGATTCTTTCTCTTTTGAAAGTTGCCGCGCAATTTAAGAAAAATAAAAAGAAATGCACTCCTGAGCTGAAAGGAAAATCCGTTGGGCTTTTGTTCCAAAAGCCCTCCAACCGCACGCGCGTTTCTTTTGAAATCGCTATCTGGCAAATGGGTGGAAATTGCATTTATTTGAGCCCGGAAGAAATTGATTTGGGCAAGCGCGAATCCGCCGCTGATGTGGCCAGGACGTTGTCACGGTATTTGGATTGCATTGTCGCTCGCACCAATTCGCATCAGGATGTTGTAGACTTGGCGAAGTGGGCCGAAATCCCGGTCATTAACGGTTTGTCCGATTTGACCCATCCCTGTCAGGGGTTGGCGGATTTGTTGTCGATTCAGGAAAAATTCAAAAATTTCAAAGGTGTTACGGTGGCTTACATCGGTGATGGAAATAACGTTTGTCACTCGCTTATGCTCGGCTGTGCCAAGGTTGGGTTGAATATTCATATCGCCTCGCCGAAGAATTACGAGCCGTTCCTTGAAATGGTTTCCTTGGCGAAAGATTTTGCGAAGGGAAGCGGCACGAAAATTCTTTTAACCAATTCTCCTCAAGAAGCCGTCAAAGGCGCGCAGGTGATTTATGCGGATGTGTGGGTGAGCATGGGCCAGGAAGCTGATTCGAAAAAGCGTTTGAAGGATTTTCAAGGATTTCAGATCAACAAGGATTTGGTGAAACTGGCGGAGGAAAATTACATCTTCATGCACTGCCTGCCCGCGCATCGCGATCTGGAAGTCACAACGGATGTGATCGACGGAAAACACTCGGTTGTTTTTGATCAGGCCGAGAATCGTCTGCATGTGCAGAAGGCGGTGTTGGAGTTTTTGGTGGGGAATAGAAAGTAAAGGAACATTTTTTAATGTCTTTATTTTTTGGATGGGATGAGACTAAAGCAAGATCAAATATAGAGAAGCATACTGTTTCCTTTGAAGAAGCTACGACTGTTTTTGGTGATCCTTGTGAAGTTACGATTCATGATCCCGCACATTCGATAGAAGAAGATCGTTTTATTTCAATTGGTCATTCCTTCAGAGGCAGGTTATTAGTTGTTGTTTATACCGAGTGGGAGAATAATATCCGCATCATTAGCGCTCGTTTAGCAATCAGAAAGGAGAAGAAAATTTATGAAGAGGCAAAATAAAAAGAAAGAAGACGTGGATATGCTCGATGAATACGACTTTAGTGCTGGAGTTAGAGGAAAACATTTTAAACGCTATAAAGAAGGCAACAATATCGTTACTCTCGATCAGGATGTGGCGCAAGTTTTTCACGATCACGACTCAGTGAATTACGCCCTGCGCGCTTTACTTAGAATCATTCATCGGCAAGAGCAAAAAGTTTGAAAGTGAAAGGAAAAGTCATGAAAAACGTGTCTCATAAGATAAAAACCATAGGTGGATTTTTGTTGGTATTTGCGGTTGGATATCTTTCAGGAAATTTTCCGTCGATCTTAGCCCAGGAAAACCAGCTTCCTGAATGGCACATCATTCGTTTTCTTCAATCCGAAGGATTAGAAAAAGACAGCCATTATAATCAGCCGGTGATCTTGATTAATCCTTTTGTTGTCCCGCAGGGGCAGGAAGAGGAGTTTGTGAAGGAATGGTCAGAGATCTCAGAGCTGTTTAGATCGGCACCGGGTTTTATCAATGCCAAGCTGCATCGCAGCCTCAATCCGAATGCGCCTTTTGCTTTTGTAAACATCGCCCGTTGGAAAAGTCTGGCGGCGTTCAAAGCAGCGGTGACCAGCCCTGAATTTAAGAAAATCCATAAGGATTTTCATTACGAAGGAAAAGCTTCTGTCTATGAGGTGGTTAAAGAATATGATCCTTCTCCACAGCTAAAAGGTGAGTCGATAAAGCAATAGATTATTGCAGAAGAAATTTAGGGGGCTTCTATGAAAAAAATCGTTTTGGCTTATTCTGGCGGATTGGATACATCGTGTGCCATCAAGTGGCTGGAGGATAAAGGTTATCATGTGATTGCCTTGATTGCCGACGTTGGGCAAAACGAAAATTTTGAGGCAATCGAAAAACGCGCGCTGGCAACGGGCGCCAAGAAAGTTTATGTGCTGGACTTGAAGAAAGAATTCGTCGAAGATTATGTCTTTGCTGCTTTAAAAGCCGGCGCGGTGTATGAGCGGAAATATTTCTTGGCCACCGCGCTTTCGCGTCCGATCATTGCCAAGTATCAAGTCGAAATCGCGCACAAAGAAAAAGCTGACGCCCTCGCTCACGGTTGCACGGGCAAGGGCAACGATCAAGTGCGATTTGAAGTCACGGCAAAAATTTTAGATCCGAAGCTGGAAAATATCGCGCCGGTCCGTATCTGGGAATTCAAGACGCGCGAGCAGGAAATCGATTATGCCAAGGCCAAGGGCATTCCGATTGATGTCACCAAAAAGAAACCTTATTCCATTGATAAGAACGTTTATGGGATGAGTATCGAGGCCGGCGTCTTGGAAGATCCGTGGGTGGAACCGCCCGAAGATATTTATCAGATGACGGTGAGTCCGCAGAAAGCGCCCGCGACACCGGGGTATGTTGAGATTGAATTTAAAAAAGGGATTCCGAAAAGAATCGATGGGAAGGCGTACTCGGGCGTTGAGCTGCTTTTCCAGCTCAACGCCCTCGGCGGCGCCCACGGGGTTGGCCGAGTCGACATGGTCGAAAACCGTTTGGTGGGGATCAAATCCCGAGAAATTTACGAATGCCCCTCGGGCACGATCCTCACCACAGCGCATCAAGAGCTGGAAGCGCTGGTGTTAGACCGCGAGACCATGCATTACAAACAAGGAATTTCCCTGAAATACGCCGAGCTGATTTATTACGGCTTATGGGAAACCCCTTTGAAGAAACAACTAGACGCTTATATAGAGAAGACGCAGGAACACCTCAGCGGTACCATTCGCTTGAAACTTTACAAAGGAAATTGTATGGTGGTGGGCCGTAAATCAAAATTCTCTCGATACAAAGAAGAACTGGCGACCTACGGGGAGAAAGATGTCTTTGATCAAAAATTATCGGAAGGATTCATTAAGGTTTGGGGAATGCCGTTTTGAGCGGTAGAAAAGGATAAAGACCATGACCAAACTCTGGGGAGGACGGTTTCGCAAAGAGACCAATCCGTTGGTTGAGAAGTTTACGAGGTCGATTCAGTTTGATCATAAATTAGCAGAATGCGACATTTTGGGTTCCCAATACCATACCGTTATTTTGTTTAAGATTGGTTACTTGAAACAAGATGAAGCCCAAAAGTTGATTAAAGGTCTGCAGAAGATTTCTAAAAGTATTGAAAATGATAAATTTTTATTTGATCCAAACTGCGAAGATATTCACACAGATATTCAAAATAAACTTCAGGCCGACCCTGAAATAGGCGACATAGCTCTAAAACTTCATACTGCCCGTTCGCGAAATGATCAAGTCGTATTTGCCACCAAATTTTATTGCAAATTTGAAATATCTAAAATTCTTGAACATTTATCACTCCTTGAAAAAGCTATCCTTTCGCAGACGGAGAATAACGACGATATTATTATCCCAGGTTTTACTCATTTACAACACGCACAGCCGGTTTATTTAAAAGATTATCTTGCTGTTTATGTGCAAATGTTTCTACGAGATAGCGAACGGCTCATGAGGGTTAAGGAAGAAATAAAATTAAGTATGGGTTCTGGGGCATTAGCCGGCACTCCAATTCCAGCTGCGTTTTATAATATTCATGCCGCTGAACTTTTTAAAGAATTTGAATTAAAAGCACAAATTAAAATTGAGCCAACAATGAATTCTCTATACTCCGTCAGTGACCGCGATTTTGTTATTGAAATTATCAGCGCTCTCTCGATTGTGGCGATGCACTTATCGCGCTTGTCGGAAGATTTAATCATTTGGTCGACGAAAGAATTTGATTTTATCGAGATTGATGATGCCTTTTGCACCGGCAGTTCTTTGATGCCGCAGAAAAAGAATCCGGACGTGCTGGAATTGATCCGAGGGAATACAGGACGATTATATGGAAATCTGGTCAGCGTCTTGACGATGATGAAAGGATTACCTTTAACCTACAATCGCGATATGCAGCTTGATAAGGAACCGTTGTTCAATTCCTTTGAAGTGATTTCGGAAGAATTGCAGGTGCTGGAAGGATTGATAAAAACTCTTAAATTCAATCGTCCTAAAATCGAAGAACACCTCAAAGATGAATCTTTGTACGCGACAGACTTAGTATATTATCTGGTTGAAAAAGGCGTTCCATTTAAGATCGCTCATAACACGATCGGCGAATTAGTCAGTTATTCTCTTTCAAATAACATTCAGATCAAAGACATTCCCGAAGATGTTTTAAAACAAAAATTTTCCGGTAAAATTGTCAAAAAAGAATTCAATAAACTCTTTGATCCTAAAGTTTCAGTCGAATCAAAAAAATCGATCAACCGAACCGCTCAATGAGATTGTTGACGGCCGTCAACAATTGAGGAATTTCGATGCACGACTTTCAATTTAAAAACAACGAATTCACCTGTGAATCGGTAAAGGTTTCGGCGATTGCTAAAGCCGTCGGCACGCCGTTTTATCTCTACAGCCATCATACGCTCGTCGATCATTTTACGAAGATTCAAAAGGCTTTTTCTCCCGTAAGTCCTTTGGTTTGTTTCGCGATGAAGGCCAACGGTAATCTGGCGGTTTTGAAAACTTTATTGAACGAAGGCGCCGGAGTCGACATTGTTTCCCAGGGAGAACTTTTGAAAGCGTTGAAGCTTGGGGCTGATCCCAAGAAAATTGTTTTCGCCTCGGTTGGAAAAACGGAAGAAGAGATTGCGTTTGCCATCAAAAAAGGAATCCTGTTTTTTAACGTGGAATCTGTCCCGGAACTGGAAGAAATCAACCGCGTTGCCAAAAAATTTAAAATCAAAACTCAAGCAGCTATTCGAGTGAATCCGGACGTCGAGACCGTCACGCATCATTTTATTACGACGGGAACTTTGAAAAATAAATTCGGCATTGATTTATGTTCGACTCGCGAAATTTTGAAATATCGGAAGAATTATCCGTTTGTCAAAATCAGCGGTCTGCATATTCATATCGGATCCCAGCTCGTAACCAAAGATCCGTTTGTGAAAGCCATTCAAAAAGTCATTGAATTTATTTCGTCATTGAAACAGAAAGGGATTGATATAGAATATCTCGACATCGGCGGCGGGATGGGAATCATTTACAAGGATGAAAAACCGCAGACCGCTCAGGAATACGCGGATAGCATCTTGCCGCTCTTGCAAAAAACAACTTTGAAGATCATCATGGAACCGGGACGGTTTATTGTCGGAAACGCGGGGATTTTTGTGACCAAAGTTTTGTATATCAAAGACAATGGTTTCAAAAAATTTCTCATCGTTGACGGCGGGATGAATGATTTGATTAGGCCGTCGTTGTATCAGGCGTATCATGAGATCGTTCCTTTAAAAAAGAACGCGGCGCCCGGCCGTTTGGAAAAATTCGATGTCGTTGGACCCATTTGTGAAAGCGGAGATTTCTTTGCGAAGGACAGAGAATTGCCGGCCCTCAAGAAAGGCGATTTGCTCGCGGTCATGAGCGCCGGGGCGTACGGTTATGTGATGTCGAGCAACTACAATGCCCGTTGCCGCGTGCCCGAGGTTTTGGTTAAGGGAAATAAATTTTACGTCGTGAAAGAACGCGAGACGTATGAGGATTTGATGAGGGGGGAATATCTTCCGGGGTTTTTGAAAAAATGAAAACGATTCAATTTACAAAAATGGTCGGGGCGGGAAATGATTTTCTCGTTGTTGAACCCCAATCAAAAATCGATTTTAAGAAATTGGCCGTTCCCATGTGCGAACGTCACACCGGAATCGGGGCGGATGGTTTATTGATTTTGGAACTTTCCAAGAAGGCCGACTATAAAATGCGGATCATCAATTCCGACGGTTCCGAGGCCGAGATGTGCGGCAACGGTGCTCGCTGTCTGGCCGCTTACATCGTGCATCATCGAGAAGAAACCAAGAAACAATTTACGATCGAAACCTTGGCGGGAATTCTCTTGGCGGAAGCCAAAGACGAAATTGCCCGTGTGCGTTTGAGCGACCCTAAAGATTATCGGGGGAAAATTTGTCTGGATGTCAACGGCCGCCGGCTGAATGTCAGCTATATCGACAGCGGCGTTCCGCACACCATTGTTTTCGTCGACGGTTTAAAAACAATCGATGTTGACAGTTTGGGCCGCACGATTCGCGTCCACGATGAATTTCAACCTCGAGGAACCAACGTCAACTTTGTGGAACAACTTGATCGGGATTTTATTGAACTTCGAACCTATGAACGCGGGGTGGAGGCCGAGACCTTTGCCTGCGGGACGGGGGCTGTGGCTTCGGGCGTGATCGGATATCTTCAAGCGAATCCATCAATCAAGACAAAAAATGGTGCGTCCATGAAGGTCAAGACCAAAAGCAAAGAAGTCCTCGATGTTTCTTTTGATTTAAGCAAAGGAAAAATTTCCAACGTCTGGTTAAAGGGAAGCGCCAAATTCATCGCGCAAGGAGAATATTTTTATGTTTAAAGGTTCAATCGTTGCGATCGCCACTCCGTTTAACAACGGCGGTGTGGATGAAACGAAACTCAAAGAATTGGTTGAATTTCAAATCAAGAATGGAACGAGCGGTATCGTTCCCTGCGGAACAACGGGTGAATCCCCGACGCTCTCCACGGCGGAACATGAGCGGGTTATCGAAATTTGCATCAAGGCCGCCAATAAAAGAGTGCCGGTGATTGCTGGGACGGGATCGAACTCGACCGAAGAGGCGGTTTCGTTAACCAAGCACGCCGCCGATGCGGGCGCGAATGCGGTTTTGGTTGTGAGTCCTTATTACAACCGCCCGACGCAAAAGGGATTGTATCTGCATTTCAAAGAAATTGCCGAGAGCGTTGATATTCCCATTATTCTCTATAATATCGCCGGCCGGACCGGTGTTAATATTGAACCCACCACGATCGCTCAACTCGCTAAGGATTGTAAAAATATCGTTGGGGTGAAAGAAGCCTCGGGTTCTTTGGATCAGATGTCAACGATCAAACATTTATGTCCCAATAATTTTTTGCTTCTCTCCGGCGACGATGGGTTGACTCTTCCGGTTTTGAGTATCGGCGGAGGCGGGGTGATTTCGGTTGTGGCGAATATCGTCCCGCATACGGTAGCGCAACTGGTTGAGACATTCCATCGAGGCGATCTTAAAAAAGCGCAGGCGCTTCACTATAAGCTGCTGCCGTTGCTCAAAGCCATGTTCATCGAAACAAATCCGATTCCCCTCAAAACCGCGATGGGATTGATGGGACTTTGTTCGGGTGATCTTCGTCTGCCTTTGTGTCCGATGGCCGAGGAGAATTTTGGTAAGTTGAAGAAAGAGTTGAAGGATTATGGATTGTTGAAGAAATAAAGAGACAAGAAGTCAAAGAAGTAAGAAGCACAAGAAAGGATGCTATGATTAAACTAGCAGTGAGCGGCTGTCTGGGGCGCATGGGCCAGCGGATCACTTCTCTTGCCCTCGAGGATAAAACTTTCAAAATCGTTTCGCTTCTGGAAAATAAAGATCATCCGAATATCAGCCAATCTTTCCTTAATATCCCCGTCAGTACAGATTCCTCAACTCTTAAAGGCGCTCAGGTTTTAATTGAATTCACAACTCCTCAGGCCACTCTCGAGCATTTGGAAGTTTGCCGGAAATATAAAGTAAAAATGGTCATCGGCACGACGGGTTTTTCCAGCGATCAGATTCAAAAAATTAAAAAGGCTTCTAAAACTTTACCGATCGTTTTCTCCTCGAATATGTCTGTTGGGGTGAATATTCTTTTTAAACTGGCGAAAGAAGCGGCGGCGAAATTCGGGCCGGATTATCAGATCAAAATCATCGAAGCCCATCACGTCCACAAAAAAGACGCCCCATCCGGGACAGCCAAGACCATTGCCGAAATTATCGACCAATCTTCCGGACGAAAAGTTTCTGACATTCAATCCATCCGCGAAGGCGAAATCATCGGTGATCACCAAATCATTTTTGAAAGCGGCGTCGATACTTTAACCCTCAGCCATCATGCCAAGACCCGTGATATTTTTGCGAAGGGTTCGCTCATCGCCGCAAAAATTTTGGCCAAAAACAAAAAAGGTTTATTCTCCATGCAGGATGTTTTGGGTTTGAAATAATGACGGGATCCCCACTGAAAAGTTTTGACTTTTTCCTCATTACGCTCTTAGGTTTATTCCTTTATCTTCCTACCGCTTTTCTGATCAATTACTTTCACTACGACGATCAATTCATGGTCGTCAATAATCTGAGTATCCGTGACATCACGGATCTAAACAGCCTGTGGAATGCGTTTAATACGCGGTTTGTCGTTGGGTTAACGTTTGCCTTCAACTACTGGCTTGGCGGGTTGAGCGTCTACGGATATCGAATTGTCAATATTCTTTTGCATATTGCCAACAGCTGTTTGATGTATCAATTAGTTATTCTGACAGCCGCGCTTCCCAAAATTCCCATCAAAAAAATTTGTAGCGATGTTCGGATTCTGGCCCTTTTCTCAGCGCTGATCTTTTTGACCCATCCGATTCAAAGCGCTGCCGTGAATTTTTTGGCTCAGCGTGCAGTTTTATTAGCTTCATTTTTTTACTTGGCGACACTCATCTTTTATATCAAAGCGAGAGTGAGTCAAAATAATTTTTACCTCGGCCTTGCTCTAGCCACGACACTTTTAGCCATGTTCTGTAAGGAATTCACGATCACACTGCCTTTTATGTTGGTCGTATATGAATTCTTTTTTTTAGAAAAAACTAATCAAAATTTTTCCCATCGAATCAAAGTGCTGCTTCCATTTTTCTTGATGCTTGCGGTCATTCCCTTAACCTTAACTAGAACCACAGGGACGACTAACCCCAGTGCCCGGCTTGGACGCATCGTGAACGCCTCGGCTGATCCCTCTTCAAAAAAAATAACCGTCGATGTGACACGTGCTGATGGTTCTTTTTTAAGCCGGAAGGAATATTTTTTTACTCAAATGAATGTTCTTCGGACATACCTGCGGCTACTTTTTTTCCCTGTCCGGCAGAATATTGATTATGATTATCCGATCGCCCGGGATGGCAGAAATCTTAAGACGATATTTTCTATACTGCTTTTATTTAGTCTATGGCTGGCGGTCTGGTTTTTCTTCAACATTAACCGGCTTATTTCCTTTGGCATTGTGTGGTTTTTTTCAACCTTGAGCGTTGAATCCAGTTTTATTCCCCTCCCACGTGTGATTGAAGAATACAGGCTTTATCTCGCCATGGCGGGATTTGCTTTGATGATGCCGTTTGTTCTTTTTAGGATCGTTGGGGAAGTTAAAAAAAGTATCATCGCCATGGGGTTTATAATTTGTATCTTTATGCTTTTGACCTTTCATCGAAATTATGTATGGAGTGATGAGTTGAGATTATGGGAAGACACGGTTTCGAAATCACCAAATAAACCAACCGCGTTGAATAATCTCGCTTCGGTCCTTATTAAACGGGGGAAAGACGATGAGTCGCTCGGTTATCTGCAAAAAGCCATAAGCATCAATCCTTCCTTCGCCGATGCTTATTTGAATTTAGGTTTGTTGGCTTCTAAACAACAAAATTTTTCGGGGGCCATTGATTATTATTTAAAGGGAATATCCCTTAAACCGTTTAATCTTGCTGACGCCTATCGAAAATTAGGTTTTGTTTATGCGAATTTGAAAGATTTTCATCACGCGATTTTATGTTATCAAAAGTCACTGGCGATGAATGCCAGGGACAAGGATACGCGTGTATTGCTTTTGCTGGCATATCTTGCCCAAAAAGATTTTTCCAGCGCCCGTCGAGAAATAGCGGTCTTCCGTACCATAAAAGAAAATCAGCTAGCCGATGAATTAGAAAGCTATATAAAGGAAATTAAATGAGGAGTAAATGGAATGAGCATAACTATCGATTTTTCTAACCGACTCAAACAACTTCCGCCGTATTTGTTCGTTGAGATCGACAAGGCCAAGCGAAAGGCGAAGGCCGAAGGACGCGACATCATTGATTTAGGAATTGGCGATCCGGATTCTGGAACGCCGAAACATATCATCGACGCGCTTAACTCTGCTGCGCAAGATCCGGCGAATCATCACTATGCTCTCGACGCTGGATTGCCGGCGCTGCGTCAAGAAATTTCCGAATGGTTTTTGAAACGCTTTAAAGTTTCCCTTGATCCTGATACCGAAATTTATCCGTGCATCGGTTCGAAAGAAGGCCTGGCGCATTTGCCTCTGGGGGTGGTGAATCCGAAGGATAAAGTGATTATTCCCGAACCGTGTTACCCCGGCTACCGCGCCTCAACGATTTTTGCCGGTGGAAAACAGGTTTACGTCCCTTTAAAAGAGAAGAATGGTTTTTTGCCTGATCTTTCTAAAATCGAAAAGATGAACGGCATCAAATTCATGTTCATCAATTATCCCAATAACCCGACGGCTGCGATTGCCACGCGCGAGTTTTATACCAGGTTAGTTTCGATCGCCCGGGAAAAAGGGATCATTCTCGCGTCGGACTTGGCTTATTCGGAAGTTTATTTCGACGGCGAAAAACCTTTGAGCCTTCTGGAAATCGACGGCGCGAAAGAGGTCGCGATTGAATTTCATTCCTTTTCAAAAACATTCAGCATGACCGGCTGGCGCCTCGCGTGGGCGTGCGGCAACAGCAAACTCATTTCAGCTTTAGCCAAAGTCAAATCGAACGTGGATTCCGGAATTTTTCAGGCGATTCAAATCGCCGGAATCACGGCTTTAAAAACCCCCGATGTACAGTTGGATGATTTGCGTGCGTTATATCAAGAGCGACGGGATTTATTGATTAATGGCCTACGTTCGATCGGCTGGAAAATCCCCGCACCCAAAGCTTCCTTTTATGTCTGGGGAAAAATTCCGAAGAAATTCAAAGACTCGATGGAAGCGGCGAAAGTTTTTCTGGATGAGGCCAACATCGTGGCAACGCCCGGCGTTGGTTTTGGCGAATCCGGTGAAGGATATATCCGCATGACGTTGACCGCTTCGAAAGAACGGATCAACGAGGCGATTGTGAGATTGGGAAAAGTATTGTAA
>Ga0209515_10007385_pt1 | contig 13256 bp, 12 predicted proteins | sample Subgroupgradi54m_FD_187454 | JGI IMG/M metagenome (GOLD analysis project Ga0209515, IMG submission 187454) | Subsurface groundwater microbial communities from S. Glens Falls, New York, USA - GMW60B uncontaminated upgradient, 5.4 m (SPAdes)... ...
TCATACGCGGCCCGGAACGCCCGAATCGCAATTTCGCCCCGATTAGCGACGAGTACCTTGCCGAACACGCGGCCTCCCAACGGGTCAGAGTGCGCAGCACACTCGCGAGTAGTCTCCCATCACGCGGACGCAGATCCCGGTTTCTGCGAGAAAACTAGCCGGTCACGCCATCGACGAAGTAGTCGATGGACTCGATCGTCCTGTAGTCGGGCACGGTGCCGGCCGGGATCCTGGTGACACCCTTGTTGTCCACCACCGGGCCGGTGAACGGCGAGCCATCCTTGCTGATCTTCGCCTTGGCCTCGTCGACTTTCTTCTTCATGTCGTCGGCAACCGACGGGCCGTAGTCCGACTGCACGAACGGGCTGTCGCCGGTCTTGTACCCCGCCCGGTAGTTGGCGTTGAACTCACTGCCCTTGAACTTGCCGTCGAGGATCTTCCGCACAATCTTCGTGTACAGCGGGCCCCACCTCCACTCGGAGCCGGTGAGCCAGCCCTTGGGCGCGAGCGCGCTCGCGTTCACGTGGGACCCGACGGAGAATTTGCCCGCCTCCTCGGTGGCCTTGATGATCATGCCGGTGCAGCCCTGATGCTGGGTGATCACGTCCACGCCCTGGTCGAGCAGGGTCCTGGCGGCTTCCCGCTGCTTGGCCGGGTCGCACCAGTTGGCGGTGCTGACCGTGATGGTCTTCACCGCCGGGTTGACCGACTTCGCGCCGAGGTGGAAGGCGTCGACGTCGTCCCGGGTCTGTGGGATCGGGAACGCGTAGACGTACCCGAGCTTGTTGGTCTTGGTCGTCAACCCGGCGACGATGCCGGCGAGGTACACCGGCTCGTAGACGGTGCCGAAGTACGTACCGAAGTTGTCCGGCATCGTGCCGTCGACGAGGCCGCCCTGGTGCACCACAACCACCTCGGGGTGGTTCCTGGCGACTTTGAGTGCCGCGTCCTTGTGCCCGTACGAGGTGGCGAAGATGAGCCTCGCGCCATCCCCGATCATCTGCTCCATCACCTGGGCTGCCTGATCGGTCTCCGGCACGTCCTCCTGGATGATCACCTTGTTCTTCGGGAACGCCTGCGCGACCTCGTGGCTGCCCTGGTAGGCCGCCTGGTTGTAGCCGTAGTCGTCCTTCCTGCCCACGAAGATGAATCCGATCTTCGCATCGGTGGCGGAGGTGGAGGGCGACGAGGATCCGGTGTCGCTGCCGCACGCGGCGAGGAAGGTGCCGACCAGAGCGGCGAGAACCGCGATGGCGGCTGGCTTGGCCCGGCCCACCGGGCGGATCCGGCGGCGGTGATCCTCCATCATGTGAGAACCTCTCTCAAACGGAACGGGGATTCGTCATGTCGAAGACCCGGGACAGCTCCTCCGGCACCGCGGCCGGCGGTGATGGTGGGATTCCAGACCCGGGTGTACGCCACGCAGAGCTCCGCCCCGCCCAGTCCGGCGAGCGGTCCGCAGCCGGCAGCATAGAGGATCGTGCTGCCCGGCCGATCCGGCACTGGCCCGGCCGTTACAGCCCGGCCGGGAACCGGAACTCCGTCGGCACCCGCGGCTGCTCGCCGGCCGGGCCCAGCCACACCACGATCTCGTCGTGGGCCTTGAGCGTCAACGTTGCCGGATCGCCGGTGACCTCAGCGCCGTCGCGGTACACCCGGAGCACTTCGCCCGACCCGGCGGTGACCGGACCGACCTGAGCGGCGGAGAGCGGTTGGCCCCACTCGGTGAAGAACTGGCCGAGGGTGAACGGGATGTCCGCGCCGGACTCGATGTGCACGATCCCGGTGGTGTCGTGGGTGTGCAGCGGGGAGATCCGGTGGCGGGCGGCGTCGATGCCGACGTGGGCGGGCACCTGGATCTGCCCGCCACGGATGATGATGTCCAGGTGCGCGTGGTAGTGCACGGCGAGCATCTCCTCGCCCAGCATCGGCAGCCCAGCCTGGGCGGCGGCGGCGGACGGGTCGGCCGGCAGCGGCCAGTCGCGGCTGGCCGGGACAGTGGCGGGCTGCGCGGTGGCACAGCCACCCGCCAGCAGCAGGGCGGCGACGGCGGTCACGGCCGCCGCGGGCAGGGATCGGGTACGGCGCACGACAGTAAGGTAGCAACCGGAACTGCCGGTGCAGGACGGCGAAAGGACCTGTGATCGGGTGACCTTCGGCCCCGCCGGCGGACGGGTCTGCAGCCCCGCCCCACCGGGTCAGGTCGTCCGGCCTGTTAGCCGCTGAGATTGCGCTCGGCATAGACCTTCATCGCGTCCCGGACGAACCCTGCGGTACCCGCGCCATGCCGGTCGTAGTTTGCCGTGAAGCGCGGATCGGCGACGTACATCTCGGCCAACCCGATGAAGTGGCCCTTCGTCGGGTTGGTCGTGATCGACAACCAGTCGAACTGGCGCTGGGTGATCGCCTGCACCTCGGTACTGTCGACTGGCGCGGCGGCCAGATGTGCCCTGGCGAAGTCCTTCGCGATGTCGAGCTGCTGTTGTTGGAACGCCTTCTTCTCCGCGGCACTGAGCGAACGCCACCACTGGTCGCCCCGCTGGTAGGCCTGCCGACCCCAGCGCTCGGTCACCTCCTGCTCGTAGCGGGTGTGGTCGAAGCCGTCGAATACTTCCTCTGCCATGAGTTGCTCACCTCTCTCCGTCTTGCGTAGCGTCGTCTGCACCGACGCGATCTGCCGACCGATCCGCTCGCGTTCCTGCTGAAGCAGCTCCAGATGGGTACGCAGCGCGGCAACGGTGTCCTGCTGCTCCCCGTTGAGCACCTCGGTGATCGCCGCAATGCCCAGTCCGAGCTCGCGCAGCAGCAGGATCCGCTGCAGCCGCACCAGGCAGTCCTGGTCGTAGTAGCGGTAGCCGTTGCCGCCGACACGGCTGGGCGCGAGTAGCCCCATCTCGCCGTAGTGGCGCAGGGTGCGGCTCGTGGTCCCGGCCAGGCGGGCGACGTCGGAGATCGACCATTCCATTGCTGCGCCTCCGCTACCCGATCGGTGTTCTCACCGTAGAGGTTGACGCAGCGTCAAGGTCAAGCGTTTCGTCAGGCGCTGGGGGTGCCGGCTCGCGGCGCGGGCAGTCCGTGCTCGGCGAGCGGACCGAGCTGGCACCCCTGGTCGCGTACCCCGGTGATGAGGCGGGGCAGGGCCCCGAGCGCGGAGCGCCAGGCGCCGGGCGCGGCGGTGCAGTCGGAGTCGTGCAGCAGCACGGTGCCGCCACCGCCCAGCGTGCGCCGCACCGTCGCCAGTACCGAGTCGGCGGTGGCCCGGGCCCGCCAGTCACGTCCCCAGGCGGTCCACAGCACCGGCGTCAGGCCCAGTCGCCGGGCCGCGTGCACGGCGCCGGCCGTCAGTACCCCGTACGGCGGGCGGTACCAGCGCGGCTCCTGCCCGGTGATCCGGGCGATCAGATCGCGGCTGCGGGCCAGGTCGTCGTACGTGCCGGCGGGAGTACGGCCGAGCAGGCAGCGGTGCTGCCAGCCGTGCACCGCCACCTCGTGGCCGGCGTCGACGAGCTCACGGGTCAGGCCGGGAGCCCGGGCCACCATCGAGCCGAGCAGGAAGAACGTCGCCGGTACCTGGTGCGCCCGCAACACCTGCAGGAACGCTGGCGTAGAGCGCGGATCCGGGCCGTCGTCGAAGGTCAACGCGACGTGGTCGGGGCGGCCCACCCCGGACAGCGCGGGAAGGAGCCGACGGCGCAACGGGGCGATCGTGGTCAGCGCCGGGGCAGCATGCACCGCGGTGACGAGTGCGGCCGCACCAGCGAGGAGCCCGCTGCTGCGGCTCATCGGCGGCTCGCGCGCCCGACAGCGGGTACGGCGAGAATGCCCCGGGTCGGATCGGTGGCCCGCAGCGATTCGCTGGCCCGCAGGGCATCGACCGTACGGGCGGCCACGGCAGCCAGCGCCGCCGGCAGGTCGTCTCTGCGATGCACCCAGGGGGCCCAGCCCGCCTGTTCCAGGGCGGCGGCGTTGGTACGGCCGTGCCCCGGCACGCACCGGTAGGTCAGTACCGGAACCCCACTGGTGAGCGCTTCGAGCGAGGTGAGCCCGCCCGCGTTCTGCACCACGAGGCTGCAGGCGCGCACCAGCGTCGGCATGTCGGCGACCCAGCCGAGCGCGATGATGCCGGCGCGGCGCCGCAGCCGGCGCCGCAGCCACGTGTTGCGCCCGCACACGACGACCGGACAGGCCAGCCCGGTGGCCGCGATGTCCCGGGCGGCACCGGCGACGTCGCCGACCCCCCAGGAGCCGGCCACCACCAGCGCCAGCGGGACGCCATCGGGCAGCCCGAATGCGACCCGGGCGTGGGCCCGCTCCGCATCGTCGCGGGCCGGCCGGAATCCCGGCCCGACCGCGGGGCCGGTGACCGCGACGCCGGTCGCGCCGAGTGCGCGCGCCTGCGCGGCGGCCACCTCGTGGATCGCGAGATGGGCGTCCACCCCGTCGGCCACCCACAACGGGTGTACCGAGGCGTCGGTCAGGAAGGTGGTCACCGGCACCCGGATCCGCCGGGCCCGGCGCAGCCGGCCGAGCACCTGGCTGGCTGCCGGAAAGGTGGACACCACAGCAACCGTCTCGGCGGTACCGTCGCCGTCCACCAGTGCGGCCAGCCGTTCACCGGCGAGGCGGGTCATGGTCGCGGCGACGCGAGCCGGCGAACGCCCATGGCCGAAAGCGTGCGACAGCCAGTCCCACGAGCGCGGCGCGACCTTCAGCTCGGCCTGGTAGAACCAGCGCAGGGCCCGTCCGAGACGGCCCGGCAGCAGGTCCACGAAGTCGTACCGGTCGACCCGCAGTCCGCGCTCGCGCAGCCGCCGGGCGAGTTCAGCGGCGGCACCGTCGTGTCCGGCCCCGACGCTGGCCGACACGATGACCACCCGCTGCGTCCGGTCCCACCCGCCGGCGATCGGCGGCTCTGTCCGGCGGGCGGAGGTGGCGAGGGTCACCGCGGGTTCATTGCGGCGGGCGGGCCGGCCGGTGCCGCGGGCGCTGCCAGGGCACAGCGCGTTGGGCGGGCCCTTGGTCGGCTCCCTCGGTGGGGCATCGCGAGTGCGCGGAGCGGTCGCACTGATTCTCCTTGGGGGTACGGGTCGTCGACGGCACTGTAGCCCATACCCCCACGTGGTGGAGGACGTGTGTGACGGCTCTCCATCGGTGCGGCGCTGACCGCTACCGCAGCCGGACGATCTCCACCTCGACGCCCTGGGCGGTACTCGCCGGGCCGGCGTAGACGCCCTTGAGCGGCGGGACGTCGCCGTAGTCCCGTCCACGCCCGACGACGACATGGCGTTCGGTGACCGGCACCTGGTTGGTCGGGTCGAACGCGGTCCACGCCCCCGCCCACCACTCCACCCAGGCATGGCTCTGGCCCACCACCGACGCGCCGATCTCGGCCTGCGCGTGCGGGTGCAGGTACCCCGAGACGTACCGGGCCGGGATGCCCGCGGCGCGCAGCAGCCCGAGCGTGAGGTGGCTGATGTCCTGGCACACCCCGGAACGCTGCCGCCAGGCCTGCAGCGCGCTGGTGTGCACCTCGGTGGAGCCGGGCAGGTAGCTCACCTGCTCCCGGACGTACCCGCTGATCGCCAACGCGCACTCCGTCGGCCGCTGTGCCTGCGCACGCAGCTCCGCCGCGGTTGCGGCCAGTTCATCGTCCACTGTGGTCAGTGAGGTGGGCAGAAGGTACTCGCACCAGCGGTCGCGGACCGCCTCGGTCTGCAGATCCGTCCAGGCCACGCCGAGCCCAGGTGGCTCAGCGGGCCGGGTATCCACCGTCGCGGTCGCGGTCACCGTGAGCACCGAGTGCGGCACCTGGACGTCGAAGGCGAAGACCTGGGTACCCCAGTAGTCGGTGTAGCGCTGGGTGCGCGCCGGCGGCCACACCTCGACCTGGGTGTCCAGCGTGGTCTGACGCGACTCGGCGAGCGGGATCATCCGGGCCTCGTTGTACGACGAGTTGACCGCGCCCGCGTACTTGAACCCGGTCCGGTGCCGGATCCGTAGCACCCCGCCGAAGGCGCTCATACGGCTTCCAGTGCCCAGTGCACCGCGCCGGTGTGCCGGAAGTACCGGGCGGACACCGCGTCGTTCGCCTGCGAACAGGTGCGCTGCAGCGCCGGCAGTACCGTGCGCAGGTCGTCCAGGAGCTCGTCGACCTGACGGAACTCCAGATCGGTGCGGGCCCGTCCGACGATCCGGGCCGCCTCGTCGGCCACCCCGGACCGGCCGGTGTCACCGGCCAGCGCCACCAGGCACGACTCCGCGGTGGAGAGCGCCTCGAACGCCGAACGAGGGAAGAGCCGGTCCAGCAACAGGAAAGCGGCGCCACGCCGGTCGTCGACCGCGCCGCGGTGGGTGCGCAGGTAGGTCTCCCAGGCGCCACAGGAGCGCAGCAGGGTCAGCCAGGACGGAATGCTGCCGCCGGCCATGGTGTGCGTGGAGAGCAGCCGGGCGGTCATGTCGACCCGCTCCAGGCTGCGCCCCAGCACCAGGAAGAGCCAACCCTCGTCGCGGCTCATCGTGGTGTCGGTGAGCCCGGCCATCATCGAGCAGCGTTCCCGGACCCAGCGGAAGAAGGTGTGCGGGCCGAGCAGTTCGGAGCGGCGGCGCACCTCGCCCAGCGAGTGCCAGGTGACGTTGAGGCACTCCCACATCTCCGCGGAGACCGTCTCCCGGGCGCCGCGGGCATTTTCCCGGGCCGCGCAGAGTGCACCCACCACCGAGCCGAGATTCTCGGCGTCGAAGCCGAGCAGGTCCAGCACGTACCGGGCGCTGGGCGCCTCCGGCTCCGCGGGCATCCCCATGACCGAGAGCAGCGAGCGGCACGCACTCGGCTCGTCGACCCACGGATCCTCCAGCAGCCGGTGCAGGTGGACCTCGAGGATCCGGGCGGTGTCCTCGGCCCGCTCGACGCAGCGGCCGATCCAGTACAGCGACTCGGCGATCCGGCTCAGCATCAGATGTCCCCCGTCTGTTGCTGCTGTTGTTGCTGCTGCTGCTGCTGGGCGCCGCGGGCGGCCGAGCCCGGTCCGGAGTCCGGAGCCTTCGCGGCCAACGCCGGGCCCGAGCCGGTCTCGACCGTCGTCGGCGGGGCCGGCCAGGAGTCCGCCTCGGCGTCGGTGAGCACCCAGGTGTCCTTGGAACCGCCGCCCTGGCTGGAGTTGACCACCAGCGTGCCCTTGGGCAGGGCCACCCGGGTCAGGCCGCCAGGCAGCACCCAGACCCGTTCCCCGTCGTTGACCGCGAACGGGCGCAGATCCACATGCCGGGCTTCCAGCTTCTGGTCGATCAGGGTCGGCACGGTCGACAGCGACACCGTGCGCTGCGCGATCCAGCCCCGGGGGTCGGCGACCAGCGTCTCGGATAACCGGGCCAGCTCCTCGTCCGAGGCCTTCCCGCCGATGACGATGCCCGCTCCGCCGGAGCCGTCCACCGGCTTGATCACCAGGCGGTCCAACCTCTGCAGGACGTGGGCCAGCACGTCGGGGTCGTCCAGCCGGTACGTCTCGACGTTGGGCAGGATCGGCTCTTCGTTGAGGTAGTACCGGATGAGTTCCGGCACGTAGGTGTAGATGAGTTTGTCGTCGGCGACGCCGTTGCCGACCGCGTTGGCGATGGTGACCCGCCCGGCCCGGGCGGCGTTCAGGATGCCGGCGCAGCCGAGCACCGAGTCGAAGCGGAAGTGCATCGGGTCGAGGAAGTCGTCGTCGACCCGTCGGTACACCACGTGGACCGGCTGCTCACCGGCGGTGGTCCGCATCGCGACCCGCTCCCCCACACAGACCAGGTCGCGCCCCTCGACCAGCTCGACCCCCATCTCCCGGGCCAGCAGGGCATGTTCGAAGTACGCGGCATTGTGCATGCCCGGGGTGAGTACCACCACCGTCGGATCGTCCACATCGGAGGGTGCGGCGGCGCGCAGCGCAGCGAGCAACCGGGCAGGGTACTCGTCGACCTGCCGGACCCTGGTCGAGGCCAGCGCCTCGGGCAGCGCCCGGGCGGTCGCCCGCCGGTTCTCCATCACGTAGCTCACGCCGGACGGGATCCGGACATTGTCCTCCAGCACCCGGAAGGTGCCCTCCTCGTCGCGGACCAGGTCGATGCCGGCGACGTGCACCCGCACCCCGTTGGCCGCCCGGATCCCCGCCGCGGCGCGGTGGAAATGGGTGGACGTCGCGATCAACCGGCGCGGCACCACCCCGTCCTTGAAGACGTTGCCGGGGCCGTACACGTCATCCAGGAACGCCTCCAGCGTCCGGACCCGCTGCGCGACCCCGACCTCGACCATGGCCCATTCGGCGGCGGCGATCACCCGCGGCACGATGTCCAGCGGGAACGGCCGCTCCACCCCCTTGAGCGCGAAGGTGACGCCCTGGTCCAGGAAGGTGCGCGCCAGCGCCTCGCCGCGGACCCGCAGATCAGCGCCGGAGAGCGGCTGCAGGGTGGCGTGGACGCCCTCATACGACGGCCGGGGCATCCCGACCGCCGAGAACATCTCATCCCAACCGGGTCCGAGAACGTAGTCCTCGAACAGATCCGCCATGGTCAGAGGTTAGTGCAGGCGCGTTACGCGTCGATTTCAGACACGTATTTCCGCCAGCCGCCGTACCCGGTGATTCGCCCGGCCCCGCCCGGCTAGGGTGGCGGCGTGTGGGAGCGCCCGGTACCGCTGCTCGGAGACGTGACCGCGGCGTCGCAGCGCGCCGCCGACCCGACCGGGTGGGCGTTCCCCGAGTCCGCGCGCGAGGCGCTGGCCGCGGTGATGGTGGCGCGCCGCGACGTCCGCCGGTTCCGGCCCGACCCGGTCGCCGACGACGTGCTGCGCCGGGTACTGAGCGCAGCGCACTGCGCGCCATCGGTCGGGCACAGCCAGCCGTGGCGGTTCCTGGTCGTCCGCGACGCTCAGATCCGCGAGCGGGCGGCCCTGCTTGCCGATCGGGAGCGGCTGCGCCAGGCGGCCCTGCTCGCCCCGGACGCCGCCCGGCGCCTGCTCGACCTGCAGCTGGAGGGGATCCGGGAGGCACCGCTCGGGGTCATCGTGTGCTGCGACCGGCGTACCCCGGCAGCGGGCGTCCTGGGCCGCGCCACCTTCCCCGATGCCGACCTGTGGAGCTGCGCCTGCGCGATCCAGAACCTGTGGCTGGGCGCCCGCGCCGAGGGGCTCGGGCTGGGCTGGGTCACCCTGTTCCAGCCGGAGGAGTTGACCGGGCTGGTCGGGCTGCCGGACGGCGTGGTCACCCTCGGCTGGCTCTGCGTCGGCTGGCCGGACGAACGCCCGCCCGCCCCCGGCCTCGAACGGGCCGGCTGGTCCCGGCGGGTACCCCTGGATGATGTGCTGCTCTTCGACCGCTGGCCGGCCGACGAGGCCGGACCTGCCGGACCCGCCGCGCCCGTCTCACACCTGCCCGACGGTTCGGCGGCCGGGCTACGCGCCCCGGACCAGCACGCGGTGGTCGGCGCCCGGGACGCCGCCGATCGGCTGCTGACCCCGCCCGGCTCGCTCGGCGTGCTGGACCGGGCGGTGGACCGGGCTGTCGCCCTCGGCCACGGCTCGCTGCGCGCTGGCACCCTGGTCCTGGTCGCCGCGGACCATCGGGTGACCGAACACGGGGTCTCGGCCTATCCGGTCGGGGTCACCCGCGAGGTGCTCGCCGCGTCCGCGGCCGGGCAGTCCCTCGGCGTCACCGCGGCCCGCGCCGCCGGGCTCGCCGTCCGCCTGGTCGACGCGGGCGTGACCGGGGAACTGGTACCCGGGGTGTCCCGGCTGGGCTGCACCGCGGCCCGCGGCGACCTGGTCGCCGCTGACGCGCTCACCCCCGACGAGGTGCGGCTGCTGCTGGAGGCCGGACGGCGGATCGGCGCCGAAGCCGCCACCACCGGGCTGGTGGCCCTGGGCGAGGTCGGTGTCGGCAACACCACGGTCGCCGCGGCGCTGGCCGCAGCGCTGCTCGACGTCGCCCCCGCCGACGTGATCGGGCTGGGCGCCGGCGCCGATACGGCGATGCTGGAACGCAAGCGGCGGGTTGTCGAGCAGGCGTTGCAGCGGGCCCGTACCGAGCATGGTGCGCGGCTACGCGACGCCAGCGTGGCGCTCGGCGCGCTGGGTGGGGCCGAGATCGCGGTACTCGCCGGAGTGGTCGCCGGCGCCGCGCAGGCCGGCGCGGTGATCGTGCTCGACGGCCTGGCCACCTCGATCGCGGCCCTGATCGCGGTCGACTCCACGCCGGCGGCCGCGGCGAGCCTCGTTGCCGGACAGCGCAGCCGGGAACGGGGCCACCCGCTGGTCCTCACCCAGCTCGGCTGCGAACCCCTGCTGGACCTGCGGATCCGGGCCGGCGAGGGGGCGGGCGCCTGTCTCGCCGCCGGCCTACTGATCCAGGCGCTGCGGGTACGCCACGACACGGCGCGGGTCGGGTACTGAGGACCAGATCACCCGGCGCCCGACGTACACGCAGTCCGCCCGGTACGCCCGCGCCGGAGGCATCGTTGGGTCGTGGTCGCATCGATATCCATAGTGGACATAGCGCGGCCGACCAGTGTGCCTGTTCGGAGGCGTCGACCGAGCTGATGGACACCGTACGGTTGAAGGCCAGCTGGGCGCGGGTGGGTGCGCACGGCGACCGGGTCGCCCAGTACTTCTACTCCCTGCTCTTCGTCGCGCGTCCCGAGCTGCGCACCATGTTCCCGGTGTCGATGGCTTCGCAGCGCGACCGGCTGGTGGGCGCGCTCGGTCGAGTTCTGTCCCATGTGGACGATGTCGGGCCCGTCGTCCCCTTCGTGCAGGGGCTGGGGCGCGACCACCGCAAGTTCGGCGTGCAGCCCGAGCATTTCCCGATGGTCGGACAGGCGCTGCTGGAGACCCTCGCCTACTTCGAAGGTGACGCCTGGACCCCGGAGCTGGCCGCGGACTGGACGGCCGCGTATCAGCTGGTCGCCGGCGTGATGGTCGAGTCCGCCGCGGAGTCGGCGGCCAGCATGCCCGCGTGGTGGGAGGCGGAGGTGGTCAGCCACGAACGGCGCGGCCTGGACGTGGCCGTGCTGCACCTGCGGCCCGGGTCGACCTACCGGTACCGGCCCGGCCAGTCGTGCTCGGTCGAGACGCCGTACCTGCCGACGCTGTGGCGCTACTTCTCCCCCGCCAACGCTCCCCGCTCCGACGGGCTGATCGAGCTGCACGTCAAGGCGGTACCCGGTGGGCAGGTCTCGCCCGCGCTGGTGCACCGGGGCCGCCCCGGCGACGTGTTACGGCTGGGTGCCCCGGTCGGTGAGCGGCTCACCCTGGAGCCCACCTCCGAGCGCGAACTGCTGATGCTCGCCGGCGGCACCGGCCTGGCGCCGCTGAAGGCCCTGATCGAGCAGCTGGCCCTCGACGGGCGGTACCGTCGCCGGGTCACCCTGCTCTTCGGCGCCCGCACCGGCCGTGACCTGTACGACCTGCCGGCGCTGGAGGAACTGGCCCGGCGGCTGCCCTGGCTGACTGTGGTGCCGGTGCTCTCCCACGACCCGTGGCACCCGGCCGAGCAGGGGGTGGTGGTCGAGGCCGCGCTGCAACACGACGGCTGGGCCGAGCACGACGTCTACGTCTGCGGCTCAGCGCCGATGGTCGCCGGCACCCGGGAACAGCTCCTTCAGGCAGGTGTACCGGCCGCGCGCATCCGATCCGAGGACTACACCGCCGACCCGTACCGCCCCGACAGCGACCAGCCGGACGAGTCGCTGGATGTCGTGACCATGGCCGTCTCCGAGGTGAACTGATGACCTACCCCACGAGTGCCCATCGCCCGCAGCACTCCGCCGTGGCGAACCGGCGAAGTCCACTGTCGGCCGACCAGATCCGCCACCCACGGCTGCGCGACGCACCGATCGGCCGGCGCGGGTACCGCCGGGAGGACGTCGAGCTGCTACTGGGCCGCATCGCCGCCCAGGTCGAGGAGCGCGACGCGCTCATCGCGCAGCTGCAGGCCGAGATCCACCAGCTGCGCAACCACTACCGCAGCTACTACAGCGACCGCGGGATCGACCTCGCCGCACTGGACAAGATCACCGGTACCCGGGTCGACGCCGTGGCCGTGCTGATGAACGCCCAGCAGATGGCCGACCAGCTCGTCGAGGATGCCCGTGCTCAGGCCCGCAGCATGGCCGAGATCGCCCGGGCGGAGGCGGAGACGACGATCAGCCGCGGCCGGGCCGACGCGGATCAGGCGGCGCGGGCCTACCGCGCCTCCGCCGGGCCGAACTACAGCCCCGACCGTGAACAGCTCGAACGGATCAGCGCGGTGGCCGGCACCGTGCTCTCCGCGCTGAACGGGGCCACCACCCAGGCGCACGGCGCCGCCGAGCAGATGCAGGCGCTCACCGCCGCGTTCGCCTTCGAGCTCGGCAATCTCACCGGACGGCCGGCAGTACGGATCGCCCGGCAGGTACGCGCCCCCGGGGACGCGAGCTGACCGTACGTCCGCCGCCGCGACAGTCGGTGGCGCCTGGCGCCAGTCGGCCTATGCCCGCTTTGCACGACTTGGTAGCTCTCATGCACACAAAGCCAGGTACATCGATTTTCAGCCTGATGTTGCGTGATGTGTACGCATGGGCAGTCTGCCGTCGGGCGGTCGGGCGGAGCGCTGTCGGGCGGTTGGGCGGACTCCACCGCTACCCGGCCCAACGCTCTTGAACTGCGCAGATAGCCACACGTAGCTTCCTCCTCGCAAGGTGCAGTTGGGTGGCAGAACGGTTGTCCCTCCGCTGCATCCCGGTTGCCAGGTCGGCCCGCCCCGGAAAGGGCGCCGGGCCGGCAACCGCGCAGAGAGTGTCCCGCACACGAGGAGGAGTTGACAGATGTCCCAGAGCAAAGTGCTAGGCACCGGCGCCGCGGTGGCGGCCCTGCCGGTCACCGGCAACAGCGTCGCGACGATGGCGGTGATCGCCGGTGTGATGATCTTCGCCGGAGCCTTGATGATCCGGGCCGCGCGACTGCGCGGGCACGAGGGCTGACGGCCGGAACCCGGATTCCATCATGATGCTCGCCGCCGGTCTCATGCTCCTCATCGCATGGCCGATCTACAACGTGCTGCTGGTCGCGTACTCGGTGCGCAACACCCGCGCCAACCGTGCGCGGATCGCCGAAGCGGCGCAATGGACCGCTCCAGCCTCCCGGCTCTCCCCGGCCGAGTTCTGGATCATCGTGCCCTGCCTGAACGAGGAACGTGTCGTGGGCCGTACGGTCCGCGCGGCGCTCGATCTGGCCGGGCCGGCGGGCACGAGCA
>Ga0209515_10007386_pt1 | contig 13255 bp, 11 predicted proteins | sample Subgroupgradi54m_FD_187454 | JGI IMG/M metagenome (GOLD analysis project Ga0209515, IMG submission 187454) | Subsurface groundwater microbial communities from S. Glens Falls, New York, USA - GMW60B uncontaminated upgradient, 5.4 m (SPAdes)... ...
AAGATCCCGCCCCGCAAAGCGTGTCGCATAGCACCCTCCTCTTAGGGATAGTATTGTGGGTCAATCTGACATGGGTGCAACGGCTTTGCCAGATCGCGGAATGCGTGGTAATTCCACGAAGGAACAGCGGTTAGGCGTACTGGCCAGGGAGCGAGATCAGCCCGTCGCGTTACCGTCGTGACACCGGCAGTCCATTGGCTGACGTTGGGCGCGGCCCCTCCGAGGAGGGCCCCGGGGCGTGAGGCGCTCGCCCGCTTTCTGCTTGTCACCAACTGCGGAAGGGAGTATTCAGTCAAAAAAGTGAAGGAGTCGCAGGTGGTGATATGACTGAACAAGACGTTGAGATGTTCAACGACAGCCTCGAACGGTGTAAGAGCACGTCCGGATTCTTGGGTCGCTTCTACGAACTCTTTTTGGCGTCGTCAGAGGAAGTATCGGAGAAGTTCAAGCACACGGACTTTAGGAAGCAGAAGAGAGCACTCATGACGTCGTTGTACATGATGATGCTCGTCACCGAAGGGAGGGCCGAAGGCGACGCCTATTTGGAGCGAATCGCAAAGGTGCACAGCAAGAGTCAAATGGATATCAAGCCGAAGCTATATGAGCTTTGGCTGGACTGTTTGATCCAGGCCGTGAGGGAATTTGACCCATTGTTCAACGAGGAAACCGAGAGGGCTTGGCGAAATATCATGCGACCGGGAATTGAATTTATGAAATCCAGGTACTAGCCACGCACGGTGCGAGGGCGGCGGGTCAGTGATCGAAGTGGAAGAGGATCGTGGAGCGGCCTGCCGTGTAGCTGGACTTCACGCGATCGGCGTAGCGGCGGAGCATGAAGCCGGCGAGCTTCCGCTGGCCCTCCTCCGACTCTATGATTTCCTCGTTGCTCGGGCGCTTGTCGGGCAGCTGGAGCGCTGCGCCCGCGTACGACACCCGGAGGTCGAGGTTGAACTCGTCGAAACTCGCCTCGATCTCGAGCGGGCCCTGAGGAGCACAGCCCTCCACGATTGTCTCGACCGATTGCGTGAGGTTGAACTTCGCCCGATCGATGACGTCCCGCCGCGCGCCCCACGCGGCCCCCTGAGCTTCCATGAAGTCCTCGATCTTCGCGGGGTCCAGCTCGCGCGGCTCGAGGGTGAGCTGCTGCGTGCGCCGAACGCCGAGACGAAAGACCGCGTTCAGGACCAGAGCCAACACCGTCCCGAGGACGAGGGAGCTACCCGTGAACGGCTGGAGCGTCGGGCGCAGGCTGTGGAAAAACGACGGGGAGAGATCCACGGCAAGCCCGATGGTGAAGGAGAGCCCGATCACGAACGTCCGGCGGGCGTCGAGCATTCGCGACGTGACGATCTGCAGGCCGTTGATGAAGACAAAGCACGCCGAGAACCACAGGGTCGCGCCGAGGACCGGCTGCGGCATGATGGCGAGGAGGGCGGCCGCCTTGGGCAGGAAAGCGAGCATCAGGAACATCCCGCCGATGACGTAAGCGATGCGGCGGCTGGTCACGCCCGTCGCGCTGGATAGGCCGACGCTGCTCGTCAGCGTGTTGACGCCGATGGTGCCGAGGAGCCCGGCGGTGGTGGTGCTGATGCCGTTGGCCAGAACGCCGCCGCTGATCGAGCGCATGCTGGGGCGCGTCCACTCTGCGTCGTTGATCTTTTGGCAGGTCGTGACGTCGCCCATCGCCCGAAGGCAGGCCGCGAGCGCCGCCACCGCGAAGGGAATCGCCAACGCCAGGTCGAAGGACCAGCCCGCGTGACCCAGGTTGGGGAAGTGGATGAGCGGCGCGGCTTCGACGGGCCGGAGGTCTGCCACTGTGAGGCTGCCCGTGATGGCCGCGGCGACGTATCCCGCGATCATGCCGATCAGGGCGCAGAACACGCGGAGGGAGCCCGTGGTCCAGACATTGAGTGCCATCATCACCGCCAGGCTCACGGTGGTCACGGCCAGGTCGAGTGTGCTGGCTCCTTCCGGCGTGGCCGTCCCCAGCACGGCCCGCGTGCCGAGGCTCCCGAGTGTGACCCCGACCACGATGACGACGAAGCCCGCGATCTCCGGGGGGAAGAAGGGGCGCAGAGGACGGAGGACGCGGGACAAGGCCGCCTCGATGACGCCGCCGAATAGGGTCATGCCGACGACCAGCGGCATTCCCCCGGTCTTGGCGGCGAGCAGTGACGGGGCGATATAGGCCGACGTGAACGAGGGAGGGCACAGGTAACCTGACCCAACCGGCCCTCGTGGAATCGCTTGCAAGAGGGTGGCGACAGCCAAGACGATCATCGAGATGCTGAGCACGTCGAGGACGCGCTCGGGAGGGAGGCCGGCTTCGCGGGCGATGAGCAAGGGGAAGAGCAGGCGGATCGAAATCAGGACAACGTGCTGAAGGCCGCTGAACACGGTCACCCCGAGTGGCGGCGTGTCCTCGACCCCGTAGACGATGTTGACCGGTTTCTTCACGACGAGGGGCAGACGAGTCGCAAGGTCAGTGGTCGAAATGGAAGAGGATCGTGGAGCGGCCTGCCTTGTGGGTGGCCTGCACCCGGTCGGCGTAGCGGCGGAGCAGGAACCCCGCGAGCCGTCGCTGGCCCTCCTCCGACTCTATGATTTCCTCGTTGCTCGGGCGCCTGTCGGGCAGCTCGAGTGGCGCGCCGGCGTACGAGACGCGGAGGTCGAGGTTGAACTCGTCGAAACTCGCCTCGATCTCGAGCGCGCCCTGAAGAGCATAGCCCTCCACGATCGTCTCGACCGATTGCGTGAGGTTGAACTTCGCCCGATCGATGACGTCCCGCCGCGCCCCCCAGGCCGCCCCCTGGGCTTCCATGAACTCCTCGATCTTGGTAGGATCCGACTGTTCTCGGTCGACCAGGAGCCTCTGCGTACGACGAGTACCGAGCCGGAAGAGCAGATTCAGCAGAAGCGCCGACAACGTGCCAAGGACGAGCGAACTACTTACGAGCGGCTGGAACGCTGGCGGCACACCGGCGAAGAACGCCGGATACAGATCCAAGGCGATCCCAACCATGAAGGACAGCCCGATAGCGAAGACCCTCCGCGCGTCGAGCATCCGAGACGTGATGATCTGCAGGCCGTTGACGAAGATGAAGGTCGCCGAGAACAGCAACGCGGCGCCGACCACGGGGCGGGGCATGCTCACAAGGAACGCGCTCAGCTTCGGCAGGAAGGCGAGCAGGAAGAACGTGCCCCCGATCGCGTATGCCACGAGCCGGCTCGTCACCCTGGTCGCTCCGGACAACCCGACGCTGCTCGTGTACGTGCTGACGCCGACGGTTCCGAGGACACCGGCGCCGATATTGGTCAGTCCGTTCGCCAACACCCCCCCGCTGAGGGAACGCATGTTTGGGCGGACCCACTCGGCATCGTTCATCTTCTGACAGATCGTGATGTCGCCCATCGTTCTAATGGGCGTCGCGAGTGCGGCGACGACGAATGGGATCGCGCTGCCGACGTCAAAGGACCACCCCAGATGGGCGACTCCGGGCACTCGAAGCGGCGGCGCCGCCTGAACAGCAGCCAGGTCCGCGGCCGTCACGATCCCGGCGCCCGCGGCAACCACATAGCCGATCCCCATACCGATCAGAGCGCAGAAGAGACGCGGCGCCCCCTGAGTCCAGACATTGAGCCCGACCATCGTCCCGACTGTGATCGTGGCCACCGTCAAATGCAGGCCACTCGCCGGCTCTGCCGTGCCGAGCGCAAGAACGTTCCGAAGGCCCAAAGAGCCGACGGCGACGCCGATCATCAGGACGACGAAGCCGGAGATTTCGGACGGGAAGTACGGCCGAAGCCGGTGCAGGGCGCGGGAGAGTGCCACCTCGACGAGGCCGCCAAACGCGGTCATGCCGAGGACGAGCGACAGCCCGCCTGTTTTGACGGCGAGCATGGAGGGACTCAGATAGGCGGCGGTGAAAACCGGAGGACATAAGAAATGTGCCCCGACGGCGCCTCGCGGCAACGCCTGGAGAATCGTGCCAATCCCCAACACCAGCATGGACAGGCTCAGAACATCGAGGGTCCTGTCGCGGGAAAGACCGGCCTCGCGAGCCACAAGCAGCGGGAACACGAGGATAATTGAGATGATCCCGACGTGCTGAAGCCCGCTGAGCAGCGTCACGCCGACCGGCGGCACGTCGTTGACGCCGTAGATGATGCCGACCGGCTTCCTCATGGCGTGCCGGCCCACGCTACCGAAGGGCGGCGATTCCTTCCTCGCGAGACGCAGAAATAGAGAACAGGTCCAGGAAGCCGCCGAGGTCGAAGAGTTGTCGGACCTTCCCCGAGATGCTGCAGAGGACGAAGCGGCTGCCCGCTTCCTCCGCACGCTTCGCGGCCAAGAGAAGCACGCGAAAGCCCGCGCTGCTGATGTACTCGAGCTGGCGCAGATCGAGCACGAGGCGCTTGTCGGGGGTCGCGAGGGTGCCGGTCAGCTTCTCTCCGAACGTGGGCGCGGTCGTGCTGTCGATTCGTCCCTTGACCTCCAGAACCGTGATATCGCCGACGCTGTCCTCACGCAGGTCCACGGGCGTCTGCCTCCCTTCGAGTGAGGTGTTTCTTGAGCACGAGTCGGTTGCGATTCTTGATGAACGAATAGGCCACCTCGCTCATCAGGTTCTTGACGAAGTGGATGCCCAGACCACCGATCGCGCGCTCGCGGAGGGAGCCGGTCAGATCCGGCGGCGGGGTCGTGAGAGGATTAAATGGCTTGCCGTCGTCCTCGATCTCCGCTTGGAGGACGTCATCATCCGCCGTGAGGCGGATCTGTATCTTGTGGACCCGATCGTCGGAGTAGCCGTGACGGATGATGTTTGACAGGACCTCGTCGAGCGCGATGTTCATGTCCGCCACGATATCGGGCGTGAGGCCATGGGTCGCGGCCAACTGGTCCACGGTCTGTGTCACGTGCGTGAGGTCGTGCAGCCGATTGGTGATGCTCACCTCCACGGACCTCATGTGGCGAGACGGAGGGCCAGCGCGGCGATGTCATCCGACTGGGGAGCAGCTCCGGTGAATTCCCCGACCTTGGCGATAATGGCGTCGACGACGGTGCGCGGAGCCTCTCCGACGAGGGAGTCAAGCGTCTTCTCCAGGCGGTCCTGGGAGAAGAAGGTGCCACCGGCATCCATGGCCTCCGTGATGCCGTCGGTGAAGAGAAAGAGGCAGTCGCCGGGGGCGAGCTTGCACGTGGTCGAACTGTAGGGCAACGCGGCCCCGATGCCGACCGGCTTGCCCCTCGTCCCGATAATGGGTACGACGCGCTGCCGGGGACTGATTATATAGGGCGCGTTGTGGCCGGCGTTGCAGAACCGAACCTCCGCGCGCGCTGGGTCCAGCATCCCGAAGAACAGGGTGACGAACATGCAGTGCTCGTTGTCGCGGCAGAGCTCCTCGTTCACCCGGGCGATGATCTCGTGCGGCTCCGGGGCTGCGCCGTTGGGCAGCCTCAACAGCGTCGCGACGAGTCTGATCAGGGTCTTGGTCCGGGCCATGAAGAGCGCGGCCGGGGCCCCCTTGTCTGACACATCCGCGACGACGAAGCACAGCGTCTGGGGATCGGTCCAGAAGAAGTCGTAGAGGTCGCCGCCGATCTGGCGGGCAGGTCGGAGGGTGGCGAAGATCTCCACGGGGCTAGCCGGGGTCGGAACGGGGAAATCGGTCGGGACCATGCTCAGCTGGATCTCGCGGGCGGATTGGAGCTCGCGCTCGATGCGGTCGAGATGCGCCACGATCTCGTCGCGGAGACGCTTCTTCTCGAGGCTGGCGCCGACCCGGGCTCGCAGCAGAGTCGGGTTGAAGGGCTTCGGCAGGTAATCCTCCGCCCCCAGCTCGACGCAGCGGATCACGCTGTCGATCTCGTCCACGGCCGAGATCATGATGACGGGGAGATGCCGCAGCCGCTCGTCGGCCTTGAGCTGCTCCAGCACCTGGTAACCGTTCAACTCCGGCATCATGATGTCCAGCAGGATGAGGTCGAATCGCTGCGTGCCGAGGAGATCCAGCGCCTGGCGGCCATCGACGGCGGTCGCGACATTGGGGTAGCCCAGCCGTTTGAGGCGGTGGACGAGGGTGTAGCGGTTGTCCTCGTTGTCATCGACAACGAGCAGGGCGTAATCAGATGGCCTCACCGGGTCGGGTCCTTGGGCAGCAGCGCCTGGATCTTGGCGTGCAGACGGGCGAAGTCCACGGGCTTGGTGTCGTAGTCGTCGCAGCCGGCGCCGAGGGCTTTCTCGCGGTCGCCGGCCATGGCGTGGGCGGAGACCGCAATGATCGGGATGTTCTTAGTGTCGGGCGCCTCCTTGAGCCGGCGCGTGGCTTCCCAGCCGTCGAGCCCCGGCAGGCTCAGGTCCATCAGGATGAGGTCGGGACGCTCGGCGGTGGCCATCGCCATGCCTTGCTCTCCGTCTCCCGCCACCAGCACGGTGAACCCGGCGCGTGTGAGACGGTTCTTCACGACGTAGACGTTGTCGTCGTTGTCCTCGACGTACAGGATCTTCATGTGCGGTGGCGCTCGATGCAGGTGGCGAGCGCGTGGCGAACCTCGCGCAGGAGGTGGTCGCGATCATATGTGCTTTTCTCGATGATGCGCTCGACCCCACCGCTCAGGCGGCGGCGGTCGTCGTCGGTGAGGTCCTTGGCGGTGACGACGAGCACCGGGATATCGCGCCACTCCGGGTTGCTGCGAAGCTCGGCGAGGAACTCGAACCCGTCCATCTCGGGCATCATGAGATCGAGGACGATGGCGTCCGGGCGCGTCGCGGCGACGCGATCGAGGGCGACGCGGCCGTTCTCCGCCTGGGTGACGGACCACCCCTCGTGCTCGAGGGCCTGACGGATCACCGCTCGGGTGAAATCGTCGTCCTCGACGAGCAGGAGCCGGCCGGTGGCCGGTGCGTAGAGTGAGCGGAGCACCCTGATCAGCCGGTCGCGATCGATGGGCTTGACCATGTATTCGGTGGCGCCAAGCGAGTAGCCTCGCTGCTTCTCCTCCACGATACTGACGAGGATCACGGGGATGTCGGCCAGCGTCGGATCGCCCTTCAGCGCCGCCAGGACGGTCCAGCCGTCGAGATCCGGCATGATGACATCGAGAGTGATGGCGCTGGGGTGGAGTTCGCGCGCCCGGGCGAGCGCCTCCATGCCGCCGGCTGCCTTGACCACAGAAAAGCCTTCTTTCACGAGGAATCGCTCCATGAGGTCGCGCACGGTCGGGTCGTCGTCCACGACCAGCACCGAGGGCGCCCCTCCTGCACCCATCCGCACCGGCCTTGAGGCCCTGGGGACCAGGGGCTCCGGTCTGGCTTCTTCCACGCCGGCGATGCGGACGTCAGCCGGCAAACGGATGGTGAAGGTCGAGCCCAGTCCGGAGACGCTCTCGACGGTGATGTCGCCCCCCATCATGCGGCAGAAGCGTCGGCTGATCGCCAGGCCCAGCCCGGTCCCCCCGTACTTGCGGGTGGTGGAGGCATCGGCCTGAGTGAAGTCCTGGAAGAGCTTGGCGGTCTGCTCGGGAGTCATGCCGATGCCGGTGTCGGCGACGGTCAGGGTCAACCAGTCGCGGCCATCGTCGGCCCGGCGGGCGGCGGTGATGGTGATGAGGCCCTGCTCGGTGAACTTGGCGGCATTGCCGGCGAGGTTGAGGAGGGCCTGGCGGACGCGCGTGAGGTCGGCGCGAATCGTGCCGATGTCTGGGGGGCACTCCAGCGTGAGCCGGTTGCCCTTCTTCTCCGCCAGCGGGCGGACCGTCGTGGCCACGTCCTCGATGAGGGGGGCGATCGCGAAGGCTTCGAGGTACACCTCCATCTTGCCGGCTTCGATCTTGGAGAGGTCCAGGATTTCATTGATGATGGCGAGCAAATGCCTGCCGGCGCGGAGGATGCGCTCCAGCGGCTCGATCTCCTCGGCGCGCCCGAGGTCCCGGGCGTCCTCCAGGAGCATCTCGCTGACGCCGATAATGGCATTCATCGGGGTGCGCAGCTCGTGGCTCATGTTCGCGAGAAACTGCGACTTGTGCTGGCTGGCCAGCTCGAGCTGGCGGCTCTTCTCGTCGATCTCCCGGAAGAGCCGGGCATTCTGGATGGCAAGGGCCGATTGGGCCGCGAAGGTCCGTAGCTGATCAACCACTCCCGGGAGGAACTTCCCCGGGGATCTCCGACGCACTGCGAGTCCGCCCACGATGCGGTCCTCTCGGAGCAGAGGGACAGCGAGCAGGGCGCGGAACCCGGATCGAACCAAGGTATCGCGCAGTCGGTCCGTGTAAGCCCCCTCCTCTAGGATGTCGGGGATCTGGATCGCCTCGCGGACGACCGCCGCTCGCCCCACTGCTCCTTCGCCGAGTCCAACGGGGTTCGTCAGGAGGGCGTCAATCAGTTCTTCTTCCATCTGGTAGGTTGCGCGGAGGAGGAATCTTTCCGTGGGCTCGTCGTATTCGTAGATTGCGCCTCCGTCGGTACCGGTGAGCTGGACGGCGTGCGAGACGATGCTGGTGAGCACCGTTTGAAGGTCCAGACTGGAGCTGATGGCCTGGCCGATCTCGCCGAGGGCTTTCAGCTGCGCCAGGGCCTCGGTCAGCTCCCGGGTGCGCGCCTCGACCTTCTGCTCGAGCGTGGCGTACGACTCCTGCAGTTTCTCGGCTGCCCGGTTGAACTCGTCGGCCAGCGCTTGGAACTCGTCGCCGGTCTGGACGTCGATGCGGTGACCGAGTTCGCCGGTGCCGATCCTGGCCGCCCCGGCCTGCAGAGCCCGGATCGGCGTGACCATCCGCCTGGCTAGCACCAGGCTCGCCAGCACCGACAGCCCGAGACCCAGCACGAAGATGGCAGCGTTGCGGACGATGGACGTCTGGATAGGTGCAAACACCTCGCCGAGCGACTGCTCGACGAACACGAGCCACCCGAGCGGCGCGACCGCGGCATGTGCCGTGAGGACCTGGTCGCCGCGGAGACCGGGTGCGATCGTGGCCACGTCGTCTTCACCCGGGGAGCCGGGGCCCACGGCACGGGCCGAGCGCACTTGGGGAAGGCTTGATAGGTCCCGCTTCTGGAGGACCATGCTGATATCCGGGTGGGCGACCAGAAGGCCGTGTGCGTCCACGGCGTACGCGTATCCCGTCTTGCCGATCTTGATCCGGGATACCACGTCCCAGATGCGCGTGAGATTCACTTCAGCCGCGGTGACTTCACGGCCGTTTTCGCCGTCGGGCACCGCGATGGTGATGTACGGTTCCGACTCGTTCCGGAAATAGACTGGGCTGATGTACGTCTTCCCGGATCTGGCCTCGACGAAAAACGCCTCCTTGGACAGATCTTCCTGGCTGTTGATCGCGTCCAGCTCCAGGCGGGACACCCGCACCTCCTCGCGCCCTGACACATCCAGATGGCGAATATCCGTGATGGCCGGAACATTGCGGAGCAACCTGAGGTAGTCTTCCTCCCGCTGCGTTCTTGCAGCGGCCGGATCAGCAAAGGCATCCAGGACCGTGCCCCGCACCTGCCGCTCGATTTCCTTGACGAATTGCTCGATCCGGGTCGCCGCGGTCACCGCCTTCTCGCGCTCGATCTGGGCGAGGGCAGCCCTGGTTTCCCGGTAGGAGAAGTAGAGCTGGACGAGACTGCTGAGCACCAGCACACCGCCGACCAAGAAGAGGAGGACGACGACGTACTTCCGGAACAGCCGGCCGCGCGGGGTCTGGTCGCTCATCGTTGGAGCGTTTCCGCGCGGAGAAGAACTTTCCGCGGCACTTTCACCCCGAGGAGGGTTGCGGTCTTCAGATTGACGGCGAGGTCGATCTTGTCCGCCCCTTCGATGGGCAAGTCCTCAGGGCGTGTCCCTTGCAGGACCTTGGCCACCAGACGCGCCGCCTGAAGCCCCTGGGCGTAGTAGTCGGGCCCATAGGACACGAGACCACCGTGGCGAACCCAGAGCGCCGTCGAAAAGACCGCCGGGATTCGGGAGTGGAGCGACGTCTCCAGCATCGTAGCGGGGATGTCGAACGTGTCGTTCTCCGGGGCCAGAAGGCCGTCGCCCGGACGGACGGACGCAAGGATACGGACAACCTCCTCGGTCGACCACACCGGCCGGCTCACGATTTCCAGCTTCAGGCGGGAGGCGGCTCCCTCAAGCTCTCGGATGGCGGCCAGGGCTGTGGCGTCAGCCGCTGGATAGATGACCCAGATCCGATGGATCGTCGGGGCCAGAGTCTTCAGGATCTCCAGCCGCTTCGGGCCAAGCTTGATGTTCAGGCTCGACACGCCCGTAATGTTTGCTCGGGTATTGGGCCCCACCCTGGTGAGGCGGGGAATCACGGTGTCGCCCACCATGGTGAAGACGATGGGGATCCTGGGACTGGCATCGAAGGCGGCTTGCATGGCGGCCTCGCCGCTCGTGAAGATCATGTCAAGGGCCTCCCCAGCCATGGCGGCGGCCACTTGAGTCGTAATGTTTCGGTTCCCCTGGGTAAAGCGGATGTCGAACGTGACGTCACGACCCTCCTCAAAGCCGAGCTCTGCGAGCCCCGCTTTAAGGCCTTGGACAGTGGGGTGGTTGGCCTGCCACGCCTCGTTGAGGACCCCGATGCGGTAGGAACGGCGAGGCTGTTGCGACTCGGCAGGGGACGGGACGATCGCGAGGACCGCCACCAGGGCGACCCACGAGCAGCATAGGAGCTTGCGAGCGGAGCCTACCGTTGACCCCACGGGGGCGTCGGGAAGATCTGCTTCGCCGGGGCAAGGTCATCCGGCCAGACGATGGCCTTCTTGGCGTCCCACCACTGGAAGATCAGGGTCCTGTGCGCGATCTGGAAGCCATCCCGGTCCACCTTGAACGCTCCGAAGACGGTATTGAGGTCCATCTTGAGAATCGCCTCCCGCACCTTCTCGCCGTCCAGCGAGCCCGCCCGCTTCGTGGCCTCCACAAGGATCTGGCACCCGCCGTAGCCGGCTGCTGAGTGATACGAAAGATCAGCCCCGGGGAACTCCATTCGGTACGCCTCGACGAACTCCCGGGCTCCCGGATATTGGCGGGCGATGGGGATGAACCCGCCGGCCCGCAAGGTCACCAACTCCGGTTCCCACTGTGAGGAACCGTAGACAAACTCGGCAGTCCGCCCGAGCACCTCGTAGAACTTCGGGAGGTCGCCGCCCACGGTCACCCCGAACATCCTGGGGTTCACGTCCAGTTCTTTCAGCGCCCGCGTGATGGCCACGGCGTCCTCGAAGTACGTCGCCGCCGCCAGCACATCGGGGGTGGCCGCCCGGACCTTGCTCAGGATCGGCGTGAAGTCGGTGGTGCCCTTCGGATACGCCTCGGCGAGGAGGACCTGAAGCCCTCTCCTCTTCGCCAGCTCGACCGTACCCAGTGCCGATGCCTTGGGGAAGAGGGTGTCTTCGTTGATGACTGCCACGGTCTTCAGCCCTCGCTTGACCGCCATGTCAATGAGGCCTTCGAACCAAGTCTCGGCCGGCGACAGCACCATGAACGCGAACTTCCGCCCCTTCTTGAAGATCGAGGTGGCGCTAGCCAAAGAGGCCACCATCGGCATCCTGTACTTTTCGGCGACGTCGGCCACGGCCTCGCTGATGGGCGAGGAGTAGGGGCCGAGGATGGCATCCACCTTATCCTGGGTGATCAGCTTTTCGTAGATGCGGACCGCCGTGGGGGCCTTTGACTCGTCGTCCTCCACGACTAGCTCGATCCTGCGCCCCAGAACCCCGCCCTTCTCGTTCGCGTGCTTGACGCAGAGCTGGTAGCCGCGAAGCTGGTTCTGACCAAGGGAAGCGAACGATCCTGTCTGAGACAGCGAAGCGCCTATGCGGATGGGCTGCTGTGCCTCGGCGACCCCCGTCAGACCTATCAGCGCGGCCAGCGAGATGGACGCCGTCGAGCGACTCCAGCGGTGCGTTCTCATCACCGCTGGCTCCACGGAGGCGTCGGGAAGCGCGGCTTGCCGGGGGCGAGGTCGTCGGGCCAGACGATCACCTTCTGGCCGTCCTGCCACTGGAACATGACCATTTTGTGCGCGACCTGGAAGCCGTCCTGATCGACCTTGAACCGGCCGTAGACGGAGTTGAAGTCCAATTTGAGCAGGACGTCCCGGATCTTGTCGCCGTCCAGGGAGCCCGCGCGCTTGATGGCCTCCAGGAGGATCTGACAGCTCGCGTAACCCTGGGCGGTGTGATACGAAAGATCGGCTCCGGGAAACTCCTTCCTGTGCTCCTCGACGAATTCCCTGGCCCCTGGGTACTGGCGGGCAATGGGAATCATCCCTCCGGCCCGCAGCGTCACGAGATCGGGCTCCCACTGGGTCGCTCCGTAGACGAACTCGGCGGCCTTCCCGAGCGTCTCGTAAAACTTCGGCAGATCCCCCCCGACTGTCACCCCGTACATCCGGGGACTCGCGTCCAACTCCTTCAGCTGGCGGGTTATGGCCACCGCGTCCTGGAAGTAGGTGGCCGCACCGAGCACGTCGGGATTCATCGCCTTGACCTTCGCAAGGATCGCGGCGAAGTCAGAGGTTCCCTTGGGATAGCTCTCTACGAGGGCCACCTGCAGCCCCTTCTTTTTGGCCAGGTCGGCGGCTCCCTGGGCGATCGCCTTCGGGAAGATCGTGTCCTCGTAGATCACGGCGAACGTCCTGAGCCCCTTCTTGGCCGCCAGGTCCACCAGTCCTTCCAGGTACACCTCCGCTGGAGAAAGTAGCATGAAGGCGTACTTCCGCCCTTTCTTGAAGATCGAGGTCGTCGCGGCCCCCGTCGCGATCATCGGCATCCTGTGGCGCTCGGTGACGTCGGCTACGGCTTCGGTGATGGGGGAGGAGTACGGCCCGAGGACCGCGTCCACCCTGTCCTCCGTGAGGAGCTTCTCGTAGATGCGGACGGCGTTGGCGGCCTGGGACTGGTCGTCCTCGAGGATCAGCTCTACTTTTCGCCCGAGGACGCCGCCCTTGCTATTCGCGTCCTTGGCGCAGAGCTGATGCCCCCGCACCTGATTCTGACCGAGCGAAGCGAACTGGCCGGTCACGCCCACCGACACGCCGATCCAGATCGGCCGCTGCGCCTCCGCGGTGGCGAAGAACGAGGTCAGGAGTGTGGCGAGGGTGGCGAGGAAAATGATGGGCGCAGCCGTTCTGGGCATGGTCGAGGGCACGACCATACTATAAGGGCTCCGTGGTCGTCAAGCGGGATTGGAGGGAAACGCCGATGAGTTCCGCTGAAAAGGTGTCAGGCGCAGCCGGATCGGGGCGTGC
>Ga0209515_10007389_pt1 | contig 13252 bp, 13 predicted proteins | sample Subgroupgradi54m_FD_187454 | JGI IMG/M metagenome (GOLD analysis project Ga0209515, IMG submission 187454) | Subsurface groundwater microbial communities from S. Glens Falls, New York, USA - GMW60B uncontaminated upgradient, 5.4 m (SPAdes)... ...
CGTCACCTCCAGGCGATGGACGAACGCATTGAGTATACCGCCCTTGCTGAAGGAGGCACAAGGGCCAGGGTGTCCCACCGACAAGTCGAGTGTCTTCGACCTGCACCCACGTTACGATGAGTAGATTCTGGCCTAGCAGGATGCTGAAAAGGGAAGTGCAGAGGGGCAGTGCCCCCCTGCCGGGGGTCCCGATGGGGCATCGGGATATAATTCCCACCCCCTTCCTGGCTAGGAAGGGGGATAGGGGGATGCCGAAGGCCGACAGGCTCCGTATGCCAATCGGAGCCCCGCATCTATCGGGGGTCGAAAGGGTTTTTCATCACCCTGCCAGGGAAATGCAGAAACCCTCACACGCTGCTGGATGGGCAGCCGAAGCTGAGGACACACTGCTCGCACAGGGGCCTGCGGGCCTTGCACACCTGCCGCCCGTGGGTGATCAGGGTCACGTGGAAGGCGTACACCTGCTGAGGGGCCACCATAGCCTCCAGGAGGGCGTGGGCCTTCTCGGCGGTCACCTTGTCGCCGATGAGCCCCAGACGACGGGCGACGCGATGCACGTGGGTGTCCACGGGCATGGCGGGTATACCGAGGGAAAAGCACAGCACCACGGCGGCGGTCTTGGGGCCCACGCCAGGAAGGGACCGCATCCACTCCTTGGCCTCTTCCAGGGGGAGGCCTTTCAGGAAGGCGAGGTCCAGGGAGCCCACCCGCCGCTGGACCTCCTGAAGCGCCGCCTTGATGCGAGGCGCTTTGACGCGTGAGAGGCCCGCTACCGCAATGCACTCCTGAATCTCAGCCACAGCTGCCTCGGCCACCTGTTCCCAGGTTGCGAAGCGGCTCTGCAGGGCCAGGAAGGCCCGCTCTGCGTTCAGGTCGGAGGTGTGCTGCGAGAGGATGGTGAAGACCAGCTCGGCGGCGGGCTCATAGTGAGGCCTCGGGTCCAGAGAACCGTACAGCGGCTCCAGGAGATTGAGGACCGTCTCTGGCGGCAGGGGTTCCCGTGGTCGGCGTTTGGGAGTCGGCGCTGAGGTCATGGAGCCTCTCTTGGAAGCCGTTTGCCTGGTGAACTTGAAGGGTATATTGAGGGCCTAGGCCAGGGGCAGACGAGGCCGTTTCGTCCTATAATAAGGCGCCGAGGGAAGAGGACGATTCTGGCGGGGGGCCTTTCTTTCGGGGGCGTCCCTGGTTGCGGGCTGGGCTTTTGAGACGGAGAAGCCTTCCCTGTCCTGCCCTCGTTGGATAATAATAGAGCAGTGGCGGAGATTCGGGAAGCCGCAGGCTCCACGGCGAGGGGAATACCTTGAGTCTGGACCAGCTCTTGCAAGACATCCATGAAGGGAAACAGGTAAGCCACGCCGCCCTCACGCATCTCTCGGGCCTGGGTGTTGAGGAGGCGAACCAGGTAGGTCGCTTCTGGACACGGGTGCCCGCCGAGCGCCGGAGGACCGTCGTGGACCGGATGGTCGAGCTGGCGGAGGATAGCGTGGAGCTGGACTTCTCAACCGTGTTCAAGCTTTGCCTGCGGGACTCTGATGAGCAGGTGCGCCAAAAGGCCATCGCAGGCCTCTGGGAGTGTGAGGACCGCACCCTTATCCCTCGCTTGGTGGAGCTCCTTCGCGGAGACCCCTCGGTCGAGGTGCAGGCCGCCGCGGCGATAGGGCTGGGGAAGTTTGCCCAACTGGCGGTGGAGGGCAATCTTTTGGAGAAGTACCAGAAGCGCGTGGAGACTGCTCTCCTGGAGGTGCTTCGCCAGCCCGAGGGCGCCGTTGAGGTGCGTCGGCGGGCGTTGGAAGCCCTGGCCCCGTTCAACACCCCCGAGGTCCAGGAGTTCATCCAGAAGGCCTATGAGGGTGATCATGCGGCGTTGCGGTGCAGCGCCATCTATTCCATGGGCAAGAGCGCCGACCCTCGCTGGTTCTCCGTGCTCGTCAGAGAGCTGAGAAGCAGCGACTCCGCCGTGAGGTACGAGGCCGCCAACGCCTGCGGGGAGCTGGGCACAGAGGAGGCGGTGGCCCATCTGGCGCCCCTGGTCCGCGACGAGGACTATCAGGTTCAGCTGGCGGCCATTCAGGCCTGCGGTCGCATTGGAGGCAGACAGGCAAAGCGTCTCCTTCAGTCCCACCTCTCCTCCTCTGACCAGGGAATCGTTGAGGCGGTGGAAGAGGCCCTGCGGCAGATGAATTTGGAAGACGACATCGTGGGGCCCTAAGGGGTGCGCGGCCCCTAGCTGGCTCTCCTTGAGGAAGGTGAAGGGCCGGGTGACGGGACAAAGACCAAGAGGTACGCCAGCCTTGCATGAAATGTCATTCTGAGCCCCGATGTAATCGGGGCGAAGAATCTGGGGTGGGGTTCCTCACCAAGGAGAAACCTCCCCCCAGACCCTTCGCTTCGCTCAGGGTGACACTGGCGTATGGCCTTTTTTCAGGGACAGGACACGAGTATTGGACTAGCGGGGCAAGACCGGGAGGGACACCAGGCTTCTATTATGGGGACCCGAGAACGGCGCGTGGAACAGTTGGTGTCGGCCGGCGGGGTGGTCGTCCAGGAGAGGGACGGCCGCCTCCAGGTGGTCCTTTGCGGCCATGTTGCTCCGGAGCAGTGGCGCCTGCCGAAGGGGACTCCGAACCCTGGGGAGACCCTGGAGCAGACGGCCTTGCGAGAGGTCCGGGAGGAGACGGGCCTGGAGGTGAAGCTGCTCGCCCCTGTGGACCACATCTCTTACTGGTTCGTCAGGCCTGGCGACGGGGTGCGCTGCTTCAAGACGGTCCATTTTTTCCTCATGGAGCCCATTGGGGGGTCTCCCGAGTCCCATGACGCTGAGTTCGATGTGGTGCGTTGGTTTCCCATTGAGGAGGCGGTGACCCGGCTGGCCTTTGGGGAAGAGGCGCGCATGGTTCAGGAAGCGATAAAACAGGTGGCAGGCGCAGACCATGAACAGCAGTGATGCCGTCGCCCAGGGCCAACGGGTGATCCTGCGGGAGAAGCGCCTGGAGGACGCCAGGGACGACTACGCCTGGAGGGTGGACGACGAGCTTTCCCGCCTGGATGCGACGGTGCCCATCCGGATGTCCTTCGAGGAGTTCCTGCGGTTCTACAGGGAAGAGATGGGGAGCCCCAGCCCCTGGTCGCGCCGCTTCTCCCTGGACACCCTCGATGGCAAGCATATTGGCAACGTGATGTTCTACGACATTGACCTGGTGAGGAAGCAGGCGGAGCTGGGGATTATGGTGGGGGACAAGGACTATTGGAGCCAGGGGTACGGCAACGACGCTGTCACCACCCTGACGGCCTATGTGTTCACCCAGACCCCCATCAAGCTCTTCTATCTCCACACGCTGGAGTGGAACCACCGGGCGCGGAAGTCCTTTGCCAAGAGCGGCTTCCGCGAGGTGGGGCCGGTCCGCCGGGGCAAGTACGAGTTCATCCGCATGGAGATCACCAGGGACGAGTGGCTGGCTATCCAGGCGGCTCAGGCGGATCACAATCCTACAGGGGGAGCACAGGGTTCAGGGTATTGACAACCCTTTTGGCCTGTGGTACGTTCACCGCCGATGTGTGCATGTTTTTGCCCCGACCCCTTGTGGGGTTTCATAGTCGGTCTGAACAAGCCCTTCTTTTCGTGAAGAAGGGCTAATTCTTTAAGGAAGGTGGGTTATGTTCAAGATCTCGTTGATTCCCCGGGAGCAGCGGTTCTTTGACCTGCTGCACAGAAGCGCCGTCAACGCCACGGAGACGGCCAAGGCGCTCCTCGACCTGATGGAGCACTACGACGACGTACCCGCCAAGGTGGGGGAGATCATGCGCCTGGAGGAGGTGGGGGATGGGCTCATCCACGAGACCATGCAGCAGCTCCACCGCACCTTTGTGACGCCCCTGGACCGGGAGGTCATCGCCAATCTTGGGGAGCGGCTGGACGACGTGGTGGACGCCATTGAGGACGCGGCCCGCCATATGGTCGAGTACCGGATTGCTGCGCCGAGCAAGCCTGCCCAGGAGCTGGCAAGGATTATCCTGGAATCTACACGCCAGCTTGAGTCGGCCATCTCCCTGCTGCACTTCCGCGGATCGAAGCTACGGGAGATTCTCCCCTTCGCCATAGAGGTCAACCGCCTGGAGAACGAGGCCGACCACGTGACGAGCCGGGCCCTAGGAGATCTGTTCAACAATGGCACCTCGGCGATTGAGGTGTTGAAGTGGCGGGAGATCTATGGCTTCCTGGAAGGGGCCACGGACCGGTGTGAGGACGTGGCCAACGTGCTGGAGGGGATTGTACTTGAGAACGCCTGAAGATCGGAGGAGAGGTCCAATTTCATGTCCGATACGTCCATAGAACTGCTGATTATTGTCATTGCCCTTGCGGTTGTCTTCGATTTCGCTAACGGTTTTCACGATGCTGCGAACGCCATTGCCACGGTGGTCTCCACCAGGGTGCTGACCCCCGGGGTGGCTGTAGCGATGGCCGCCCTGATGAACCTGGCGGGCGCCCTTTCGGGCACTGCGGTAGCTAAGGTGGTAGGGGCGGGCATTGTAGACCCCGGGGCTGTTACCCTTACCATAGTGGCTGCCGGGGTGAGTGCCGCGATCATATGGGAGTTCGTAACCCTCTACCTGGGCCTGCCGGTCAGCGGCAGTCACAGTCTTATCGGTGGTGTTGCTGGCGCGGCCATTGCCACAGGCGGGTTCAGCGTCCTCCTGGGAAGCGGGGTGGAGAAGGTCCTTCTGGGAATGCTCTTCTCTTTGGTGTTTGGGATTTTCGGTGGTTATCTGCTGATGCTGGGCCTCTACTGGCTTCTTCGTCGCGTCACCCCAGCCCGAGTCAACGCTGTTTTTGGCCGTGCTCAGATCCTCTCAGCGGCGGCGATGGCCTTCAGCCACGGCTCCAACGACGCGCAGAAGACCATGGGAATCATCGCCCTGGCGCTCTTTGCAAGCGGGCGTATTGACACCTTCCACATCCCCGTGTGGGTCATCCTTCTTTCAGCAACGGTCATGGCCCTAGGGACATCCTTTGGGGGATGGAGGATCATCCGCACGCTGGGGGTGCGCATCGTAAAAATGCGTCCTGTAAACGGTTTTGCGGCGGAGACCGCCGCCGCAACCGTCATCGAGACGGCATCTCGCCTGGGGATTCCCCTGAGCACCACCCACACCATCACCAGCACCATCCTGGGCCAGGGAGCGACCATCCGGATCTCGGCGGTGCGCTGGGGAGTGGCCCGCAGGATCGTCGTGGCGTGGGTCATCACCTTCCCTTTCTGTGGGCTGCTGGCCGCTGGCCTGGTGAAGGTGCTGGAACGGGTGCTTTAGCCAGGGCGGGCCACCGATAAATCGAGTGTCTGCGACTCCGTTCCGAGAGCCTTCGGCCTGCACCCCCATCCTAGCCTTCCCCCATCGAGGGGGAAGGGAGAACTCTCCCCCTTGATGGGGGAGAGTTGGAGAGGGGGTGAAGGCGATCATGAAAAGACGCTAAGGGAGCCTAGCGTCCGCTTCGCTCCACCACCGTCAGCGGTGCGTAGCTCAGGAGAAGGCGCTTCACCCCCTGACCGTTCCCAAAGGCCACCGTCACCTCGTGGTCGTCCCGCGCTGGGACACACCTGACCACGATCCCCTCGCCAAAGCGAGGGTGGTGCACCTTGTCGCCGGCCTTGAGAGGCGGCTTCTGGCGAGGGGTGTTGGCAGGCTCTGGCAGGGGCGCCAGGTCGAGGCGGCGCCGCGGCGCGGGCGGCGGCGCCGAGGCTGCTGCGCCCTCGATGAGCTGCCTGGGCAGGTCGCTGAGGAACCGGGATGCAATGCGAGGCTCACCCCGGCCCCCAAAGCCCCGGCGAAAGGCGCGGGTGAGGTACAGGCGCTCCTTGGCCCTGGTCATGCCCACGTAGCAGAGGCGGCGTTCCTCCTCCATCTGGGCCGGGTCCTCATCCCTGATGGCGCGGATGTGAGGCAGCAGCCCCTCCTCCATGCCGGCGATAAACACCACGGGGAACTCCAGCCCCTTGGCCTGGTGCAGGGTGATGAGGGTGATGCCCTGCTGCTCCTCGTCGAGCTTGTCCACGTCGCTCATCAGAGCGGCTCTCTCCAGAAGAGTGGCCAGCCCTTCCTGGGAATCGAGGGTGTTGAACTCCCCTGCCGCCGCCTTTAGCTCCGCGACGTTCTCCAGGCGCTCCTCCCCCTCTTGACGGTCTGCCTTCAGGTGGGCCCGCATCCCCGTTTGCTCCACCACGGCCTCCACCAGATCGGCCACCTGGAGGTGCTCCGCTTCCCGGCGGAGCCCCTGCAGCAGGTGGACGAACCCCATGAGGGCCTTGTGGCTCCTGGGGGTCCACGGGATGTTGTCCGCGGGATTCGCCTGATCCAGACCCTCCAGCGTGGCGTAGAGAGAGAGGCCCCGGGCCCTGGCCATGAAGGTTAACTGGTCCACCGTCTTTGTGCCGATGCCCCTGGGCGGCACGTTGAGGATACGGGCCAGGCTCACCTCGTCGCCGGGGTTGGAGAGCACGCGCAGGTAGGCCAGGACGTCCTTCACCTCGCGGCGCTGGTAGAACTTCACGCCGCCCACCAGCTTGTAGGGCACGCCGATCCGGAGGCACGCCTCCTCCAGGGCACGGGACTGGGCGTTAGTGCGGTACATCACGGCGCAGTCGCGGTAGCTTTGGTTTTGGGTCTTGGCGAGGCGCTCCACCTCTCGCAGGATGAACTGGGCCTCCTCCTCCTCGTTGTAGGCCTCGGTCACGGTGATGAGGCTTCCCTGGGGGTTGGAGGTGGTGAGGTGCTGGGGGATGCGCTGCGTGTTGGCGGCGATGACGGCGCTGGCCGCCTCGAGGACGGTCTTGGTGGAGCGGTAGTTGTGCTGCAGGGTCACGGTCTTGGCGTCGGGGAAGTCCCGCTGGAAGGAGAGGATGTTGCGGATGTCGGCGTTGCGCCAGGAGTAGATGGACTGGTCGGGGTCGCCCACCACGCACAGGTTCCGGTGCTTGCCCGAAAGCTGGCGGGCGATGGCGTACTGCGCCACGTTGGTGTCCTGGAACTCGTCCACCATCACGTGGAGGTACCGGTCCTGCCACCGCTCTAGGATGTCCGGGTGGTGGTGGAACAGGAGGTAGGTCTTGAGCAACAGGTCGTCGAAGTCCACGGCGTTGGCCCGGTCCAGGAGCTCCTGGTACCGCTGGTACACCCGCGACACCACCTCTTCGAAGTAGTTTTGAACCCGCAGGCGGTACTCCTCGGCGGTCAGGAGCTGGCTCTTGGCGTTGGAGATGGTGGCCAGGATAGCCTGGGGCTTGAAGCGTTTGGGGTCTAGCTCCAGCTCCTCCATGACCTGCTTGATCACGTCCTGCTGGTCCTCGTCGTCGTAGATGGTGAAGGTGCGGTCCAGGCCGATAGCGTCGCCCTCACGTCGCAGGAGCATGGCGCAGGTGGCGTGGAAGGTGCCCATGGTCAGGTCGCGGGCCTGGGGGCCCATGAGACGCTCCAGCCGCTCCTTCATCTCGCGGGCAGCCTTGTTGGTGAAGGTGACGGCGACGATGCGCCAGGGCCTCACCTCCAGGTCGCGCACCAGGTAGGCGATGCGGTGCACCAGGACGCGGGTCTTGCCGCTGCCGGGCCCAGCAATGATGAGGAGGGGGCCGTCCACGTGCTGGACGGCCTCGCGCTGCTGGGGGTTCAGGCCTTCAAGGAGGGTGGTCATGGGGTGGTGATGGATTTATTCACGATAGGCCTGGCTTCGGGGGAGCACACGCAGCACTCTTAGGGTAGTGGTGGATGGATCAAAGATGAACCTGACCCTCCATTGCCCGACTCGCAGCCGCCGCTCTTGTTCATATCCACGCAGCCGCTTCACGTCGCCGTAGCCGGTTTCAGCCAGCCGATAGATGGCTTGGCGAACTCGGCCTTGCATTCTGCGCTCTAGGCGTTCAAGGTCATGGACGGCGGCGGGGGCCCACTGGACGCTTCTCGCCGTGCCCCAGGCGCCGCCAGACCTCATCATCTGCAATGGCCTCCCCACGAGCTAGTTGGTCCCGGGCTTCCTGAACCGCGACTCGCTCCTCGTCGGTCTCCGGCTCGTCGTCCTCAGGGGCCTGCATTAGCGCCTTCAGGAGGGGGTCGCTCCCCACGTTCCGCAGGTACTCCAGAAACGGCCGTGCGACACGGGCCTCCCTTTCGGGAAGCTCGTCAATCAGCCTGTGAAGTTCCTCTTTGATGGTCATAGCAAAGCCTCGCTGGGATTCATATCGAGTCTTGCTTAGGGGCATTACCCCTCCTTCCCCATCATACCAGTTGTGCGCCGAAACTGGCCTCCCGCTGCTGGGGGTTCAGCCCTTCAAGGAGGCCCCACGGACGGGGTCACTCCGGCTGCCTCTGGTTTTCGCAGCAGCAGATAGAGAGGGACGGCGACAAGCCTCAGTACTAAGACCGGCAACAGCGCTCCCAGGTAGCTGCCTGTCTGGTCGTAGACCCAGCCTGCGAAGATCGGCGCCGCAAAGCCAAGAGGGGAACCGATGGCGTTCTGGATGCCCCTGAGGGTGGCGAAGCTCTTGCGTCCGAAAAAGTCGCCGGTAGTGGCAATGCCCAGAGCGCTGGACGACTCCCCCAGACCGTGCAGCACCACAAAGACGTAGAGGGGCCACACTCCTTTGCCAAAAATGAGGAACACCAGGCCAGTGGTGCTGACCAGAGTGGCCAACCCTACTACCAGCCACGGCCTGAATCGGTCCCCCAGTTGTCCGTAGACAAGGGTCATGGGGATGCCGATGAGGGGGACGATGGCGAAAATGTTCGCCGCAGTTTGCGGCCCCACCCCCTTCCAGACCAGGATCGGGATCATATGCACTGTGATTGCTGCCATGGAGGTCATGTTGCAGAGGCTCGCCGCAACAAACTGCCAGAAGGCCCGCGTCTTCATGGCCTGCTTGACGGTGAAGCCAGGCAGAGCCCTGGCGCCTGCCTCTGAAGACTGTCTATCTGGACCGCTGCCCACGGCTTTGGGTGGGTCTTTGTCTCCGTCTGGATGCAGGCCCATGCTCTCCGGCGAGCGTCGAAACAGCAAACTGATGGGGAGCGTGACGACAAGTATCAGGATTCCCGAGGCCACGGCGGCGGTGCGCCAGCCGTGCTGCAGGACAACATAGGCGAGGAACGGCGTCCAGACGAAGCCACCTACACGGTTCGACGAGCTGATGAAGCTAATGGCGATTGTGCGACGCCGCGCAAACCAGGTGTTCATAGACGCAATCAGCGCGGTGAAGAACCCGGTCTGAAAGCCGACAGATATGATGAACACCCAAATAAGGAGCAGCGACCAGAAACTGTGGGCCATTGTTCCTAGCAGGATTAACCCCACCCCGGCCAGCGTGTTGCCGATCAGCAGCATCGTCCGGGATCCCAGCTTGTCAGTCACCCAGCCGGCGAAAGGCGCTTCTATTCCGCCCTCCAACCTGGCGGCAGCAAAGACCAGGGACGTCCGGGCTCGGCTTAGTTTGAGCTCTTTGCTGATGGGAAGGAAATAGACTGCGGAGCTGTATTGGCTGAGCGAACCAAAAAAGCCAATGGCCGCTGCGGCAAGGGCGAGCCACCATCCGTAGTAGACACCGCGTAGCCGTTGCACAAGCTTGACCGGCACAGATCCCTTGAGGGTCTCTTGGCGCTGACCTTCAGGCATACTCCCTCATACGAAAAAGGCTTGCCTTTGTCTCACCTTCGAGCGATGTTGGGTTGATGAGGAAACCGGCGCAAGTGGGTCAACAGGTTTCGACCTCTCTGTTTCCCCGTGGGCTAGCCGTTGCGATTCTATCACCAGCCCAGCAGGGAAAGGCACAGCGGGACATGGCCTACACCACGAAGACGGGGGTCGCCTCGGTGATGACCCGCTGCTCGGCTTCCAGGGCCTGGCGGAGGTACTTGGGGAGGGCGAAGAGGTGCTGGTGGGTCACGCCGTCGTAGAGGCGGAGGGGCCTGGTGATGCGGGCCGCCAGACGGCGGTCCACCTCGGCGGGCGTGAGGGGCGCCGGGTCCGGCCCCAGGGAGCCCACGGTGAACCCCCAGGGGCTGCCGAAGGAGGCCACGGTGACGCCGTAGGAGCGGACGGCGGGGAAGACGGTCTCCAGGGTGTTGTGGATGGCGGGGAAAACGTCCTTGTAGTTGGTGGGGCCGCAGGAGCCCGACTGCACCACCATGAGCCCGCCGGGGCTCAGGCGCTGGCGCACGAGCTGAAAAAAGCGCTGGGTGTAGAGCATGGCGGCCGGGCCTCCCTCGATGGGGTCGGGCAGGTCCAGCACGATGGCGTCAAAGGGCTCGGGGTTCTGCTCTAAATAGACGTTGGCGTCCTGGAACAGGAGTCGGGCGCGGGGATCGTCAAAGGCGCCCTGGTGGTGCAGAGGAAGATACTTCTGGCACAGCTCCACCACCTCCCGGTCTATGTCCACCATCACGGCCTCCTGGACGCTTTTGTGGGCCAGGACCTCGCGGAGGGTGGCGCCTTCACCGCCGCCGGCGATGAAGACCCGTCGCGGGTTGGGGTGGGCCAGGAGGGCTGGGTGCACCAGGGACTCGTGGTAGACGAACTCGTCGGCCTCAGCGGACTGGGTCTTCCCGTCCAGGATAAGGCAGCGCCCAAAGTCCCCCAACTCCAGCACCTCCACATGCTGGTACTGGGTGTTGCCCTGGTAATAAACGGCCTTAACGGAGTTTAGCTGCAGGAGACCGGGGCCTATCAGCTCCGAGAACCATGTCGAGCTTCCCTGTAACATACCGCCCTTAGCTCCTGGCGCTCGGCGCCGGTTGGGGGATCACCCCTCGCTTGATCTCGGTGATGGAGGGATCCTTGCAGTCCAGACGCTGGATGATGAGCTCCGCGGCCCGATAGGGGTCAACGGTGGTGCCGCAGGTGAAGATGTCCACGGCGGCGTAACGGTGCTCGGGCCAGGTGTGGACGCAAAGGTGGGATTCAGAAATAGCCACCACCCCGGTAACTCCCCAGGGGGAGAACTTATGGAAGGCTTCTCCCACAATGGTGGCCCCCACCTCAACGGCGGTGCTCACCATGACCTCGTGGATGTAGGTCAGGTCGTCCAGGAGTTGTGGGTCACAGTCACGGAGCTCCAGCAGCAAGTGAGTACCTAGTGCATTCAATCACCTTCCCCCCCTTCAAAAGTGGCAAACGTATAGTATACACGCTTTCTGGCGGTCTGCAACCCTCAGGACACTGAGGGGTTTCACCATCCACCTGACCCCCATGCCCCCGTCAGAGTCCCGACTTGTCGGGACTCTGACTTCCTCCTCTCTAGGACTTTTTAGGCAAAGCTGGCAGCGGGGGATGGTGAGGCGCTCACCCTGAAAGCGCCCTCCTGATGGGCTCCCAGGTCAGGTGTTGCCGCAGCAGCTCCTGGTAGCGCTCCAGCTTGCGAGGGTGGTCAAAGCGGGCCCGCGCCATCAGGCCGTTCAGCGCCTCGGCGGCCTGGAGGGTTGGCTGGGCTACGCGGATGAGGGGGACGCCTTCCTGTTCCGCCTCGTACTGAACGTACTGGACGGGGTCCTTGCCCGCCGTCAGCACCAGGCAGGCGGTGGGGGTGGCCAGGGCGCCCATCTGGATGTCCGGGCGGTCTCCCCGGACCAGGACGGCCTTGTGGGCCCGCTGCTGGAAATAGAGGGTCGAATCGTCCAGCACGTTGGCCCCCAGCATCAGGTGCTCCACCAGGACGTCGGCCTGCTCCTCACCCTGGAGAAGCTCCCCGTGGAGCTCCTGGGCGATGTCGCGCACGCGTATTCCCATGAGACACCGGTCCTCGGGGATGATGCCCAGGACAGGTACGCCCTGGGCCTGGAGCTGTGAAGCGAGGGTGGTGCGTGCCCAGTGGGCCTGGTGGCGGCTGACGCCGTTGATGACGATGCCCAGGAGCCTATTCCCGAAGAGTTGGTGTGCCCGGTCCAACGTATCGGCCTGGAACCCGGGGGCGAAGTGCGCCACTACGATGACCCTGGCGTCGAGGAGGGCGGAGAGCTCCGCGGAGGCGCGAGCCACGGGGTCCGCCGGGTCCACGCCAGGGAGCCCCTCCAAGATGGTCACCTCGCCCTCCGGCAGGCCGCCTGGCAGGGATGCCTCTATGCGAACCTGCAACGGGCCCCGCAGGCCGTTCTCCAACTGTTGAGGCGTAACGGCGATGGGCGCCCCTGGGAGGTCCAATCCCAAACGCCGGTAGTCCTCCCTATCGGGGTCCTCCTGGGGTCCGGTGGCCTCGCGGAGATAGAGGGGTTTCGCCACCCGGACCGGGAAGCCTTGGGCTTCCAGGAGCGTGGCGATGCCAGCAGTGAGGGCCGTTCGTCCGCTGCCCCTACGGTCTGAGGCGATGTACAGGCCCGCCATCCTCTACCTGCCTAGTGTGGTCCTCTTACAAGTGAGCCAGCCCTGACCAGTCGGGAGAACGTCTATCCGAGCGTGGGTGCAGGGCACGCCCTGCTTACTCGGGTTGCTTCCACAAGGTGAAGAAATCGCCCGCGTTCCCCCCGATCATTCTGCGGAGCCAGTCTTGTTGCACCTGGCGCTCGTGTTGCTGCTCCTGGGCCAGGAGTTGGGTCAGGCGCCGTTGGGCCGTGGTGACGATCTCCGGGTCGGCGTCAGCCCCCAAGACCTCGCGCAAGGTCTGGGCCAACTCCTCTTCGTTCAAGCTGAGGGTTTCTCCGTTGAAGAGAAGAACGGCGACCTTGGGCGTGGGGATGGCGGCTGGGTTCCCTTGGTCCAGGGCGCGTAGGATCGCAGCCAGGGAGGAGCTGCGGACCAGGACCTCGACAACCTGTGGAAGGGCCATGAGGGTGATGAAGGGGCGCTTTCGCTCGCGGAGGGCGTAGGAAAACTGCTCCTCCACCTGCCGGGAGAACTCGTCGTCAAAGACCACGTCGGCGGAGAGGACCCGCACCAGCGGCCGGCCTGGCAGCTCCTTCCGCTGGTCTATGACCAGGAACTCCTTGAGGTGGGGACAGATACACAGCGCCAGATTTACGGGGGACCCCCCGTCACCCTGCCCCCAGGACTTCTCCTCCATGCTCCTCCCCACGCGACTCAATGACGTGCTACCCATTCTATCAGCGTTTCTCGTCGGGCGGTAGGGCAGGCAGAGCGTGCCCTGCACCCACGTTCCGCCAATGTGGTTCAGGGCCCTCCCCCTTTGACAGCTTTGGCGGGCTCCCCTACAATCCTTGTGGAGACAGCCGACTTCTCCAGCTATGTTTATAAAGTGGCTTGTGAGAATGATATCTTGGCCCAGAA
>Ga0209515_10007390_pt1 | contig 13251 bp, 12 predicted proteins | sample Subgroupgradi54m_FD_187454 | JGI IMG/M metagenome (GOLD analysis project Ga0209515, IMG submission 187454) | Subsurface groundwater microbial communities from S. Glens Falls, New York, USA - GMW60B uncontaminated upgradient, 5.4 m (SPAdes)... ...
AAGAGTCCATCTTCAGCCTGCCCCTCAATCTCCTCGACTTCAGGGTCCTGGAACTTCCCTTTTCCGAAATCAAGAAAGTAAAAGAGCTCGTCCCTTTTGAAATCGACAACCTCGTCCTGGGCGGCTCGGGCAGCGTTGTATTCGATGCCTTCATTTTGGGCAGCGGAGGAGGAAAGTCTCAGGTCCTTGTCGCCTATATCGGGAAGGAGACCCTGCGTACGATATTAAATAATCTCAAGGCCTCGGGCATAGACCCCAAAGCGGTCGTTTCTCTTGAACTGTCGCATGCCGTGAGTTCATCGGCCTCTGCAGAGGAGATCGCAGGAAAGCTTCTCTCGCCGGATCACCTGGAGGAAAAGGACCGCATCAGTGCCGCGGTCGCCGAGATAAAAAACCAGACGGTCAACCTCAGGACGGGTGAGTTAGCATACACCGCGGACACGGAGCGGACGAAAAAGTCATTGATGATGACCGCCGCACTCATCGTGTTAGTGCTGCTCATCTTCCTGGCGGACAGCGTCATGGTCATCGTTTCGACAACGCGTGAAAACGACTCGATCAAGGAGTCCATACGAAAGACCTACCAGGGCCTCTTCCCCTCGGAAAAAAAGATCTCGAATGAGCTTTATCAGCTCAAGGCCCATCTGAAGGAACTACATGACAAAGAAAGCTCTTTTGTCGGCGTCTCTCCGCTCGATACACTTCTCGATTTGAGCGGCACAAGCAGACCCGGCGTATCATTCATCGAGATAACAGTGGACAGGGACCTTACCATTTTTAAAGGTGAAGCGCCCTCGATGAGTGATGTCCAGAAGACAAAGACCGATCTGGAAAAAGTATTTACTGAAATTACTATATCCGACACCAAGCCATCCATCCAGGGCAAGACGCTCTTTACCCTCACCGCTAAAGGACGGAGGGCATGAACTTGAAGGTCGACAGAAACGTCTTCGTGGTGTCGGGCATCGCCCTCCTATTCATTATATGCGTCATCCTGTTTGAAGTCTCACTATCTCTAAAACGGGAGCGGGACACTCTCAGGTCCCAGCAGAAGGAGATGCTGGCGCTCTCGAACGAATACGCAGGATTAAAAAACGCCGTCGACTCGGTCGAAGGAAAGAAATCTCTTACAAAAGTGGAGGGCATAGTCCAGGCTGTGGACGAGGTATTTAAGGCAATGGGGTTAGGTCAGAAGGTCAAGTCCGTAAAGTCGACCGGCACAAGAGAAAAGAAATTTGCGTCCGAAGAAGAGGCGGAGGTCTCGGTCGAGAAGGTGACGATGAACGAGATGGTCAACATCCTTTACAGGATAGAGAACGCTCCGATGATACTAACCGTGAGAAAGACCTCGATAAAGACCTCTTTCGATAACCCGTCTCTCCTCAATGTCACTATGACGGTCGGGCTTATCAAGCCGAAGTGAAGCCCTGAGTGAAGCGTTTCCTGATCGCCTGCATTGTTATCGTCATTTTCGTATTCGGCTTCTGGGTCATCGCAATCCCCGAATCCCTGCTCGCGGGCCTGGTCGAAGGGGCGATGCATGACAGCGATATGCGCATCGAAACTTCGGATGTCAGAAAAGGCATTCTTTTCGATTTTACGTGCGACAGCATCCGGCTTAAGAAAAACGACAGGACGCTGCTGTCGGTCGAAAACGTCGAGGGCAGGATCAACCCCCTGTCGCTCCTGACGCTGCGGCTGAATGCCCATTTCCGGGGCGAGACCGGCGGCGGCAGGGTAAAAGGGACGATAGATCTCTTCAGGGGGAAAACTCACGTAGATATCACGGTTGCCGATGCCGACGTTGCTGACATGCCTTTTTTCTCGCTCCTCGGCATTGGCGGAAAAGGCGCTCTCACTGGAACGCTGAAGATCGAAAATGTCCGCGGTGATATAAAGTTCGACGTCAGGGATGCGCGATTCGGGCAGGGGACATTCGGGGGTATCACCGTCCCGCTCGATGTGTTCACCGGCGCGCGGGGCGCCATGACAATTACTGGGAATTCGGTCCGCATAACTTCCTTTGCGTTGGAGGGCGCAGGTATTTATGCAAGGCTGAGCGGGGACATCACTTCAGGAAGAATGAACCTGATCATGGAACTCATGCCGGAGAAATCTTTCAAAGACAGCAACTTCATCTTTCTCGTGCTCGAAAGATACAAAAACTCGCCGGGCCATTATTCGATACCCATCACCGGAAGTCTGCCGCTTTAGTAGGGGCGTGATTCATCACGCCCGGTTCATTCCCACGTATGTGGGGAACATGTGACAAGATAAAGGACTTCGCACTCAGGTTATGGTTCATCCCCACGTGTGTGGGGAACATGAACATAACATCTGTCGCGCCGGAGGTGAGTACGGTTCATCCCCACGTGTGTGGGGAACATGCTTGTGGGTGGCCTTCCGCACGGAGCGGTGTCGGTTCATCCCCACGTGTGTGGGGAACATATTCAGCAAACCCTAAAGCTGTATTGAAGTCACGGTTCATCCCCACGTGTGTGGGGAACATGTTTTAGGATCTGGAAAAGATCATCATCATTACGGTTCATCCCCACGTGTGTGGGGAACATTGCAATGAGGACATTTTTTTTCCCTGAATACTCGGTTCATCCCCACGTGTGTGGGGAACATGCCGAGGCTGGATACCATCATGTGAGGAACAACGGTTCATCCCCACGTGTGTGGGGAACATGGAGGCCGGAAGCGTTACGGAATCCGATCAGGCGGTTCATCCCCACGTGTGTGGGGAACATGTGACCAGGTCATCATGGGATTATGGTCTGATCGGTTCATCCCCACGTGTGTGGGGAACATGGACGGCCTATATGGTTCGTTTTACGTTAAATCGGTTCATCCCCACGTGTGTGGGGAACATCATCTTTTACAGAGTCAGGATATTGAAGAATTCGGTTCATCCCCACGTGTGTGGGGAACATAAAAGATCGTCCTTCGCAGTCTAGGGGCGTGCCGGTTCATCCCCACGTGTGTGGGGAACATCCGACAAGACCGCAGAGGCAACAAAAGCCATTCGGTTCATCCCCACGTGTGTGGGGAACATACCGCCGAGGTCTTTACTGGCAAAGATCGGAACGGTTCATCCCCACGTGTGTGGGGAACATCGGCTGGAGTGGATATTAAAACGGTCTCAATGCGGTTCATCCCCACGTGTGTGGGGAACATGAACCTTTTCTCGCCACGCATCCTGAATGGCACGGTTCATCCCCACGTGTGTGGGGAACATTCATGAATACTCCTTATTTGATAAAATAAAACCGGTTCATCCCCACGTGTGTGGGGAACATGGTTTCCGGTGTTTCTTCTTTACGGTCTACGTCGGTTCATCCCCACGTGTGTGGGGAACATAAATCCATACTGTATTAAAAGAATTTATGATTCGGTTCATCCCCACGTGTGTGGGGAACATTTTCAGGGGCTCAACCACTTCGTCACAGAACCCGGTTCATCCCCACGTGTGTGGGGAACATGGTTCCCTTGGCGTCCGCTGAGGTTCGATAAACGGTTCATCCCCACGTGTGTGGGGAACATCCGACAAGACCGCAGAGGCAACAAAAGCCATTCGGTTCATCCCCACGTGTGTGGGGAACATTATCCAGCCGAATCTATTTATCATTTCCCCACCGGTTCATCCCCACGTGTGTGGGGAACATCCCTCGACCAAGGTCTGGGCTATGATCCTAACGGTTCATCCCCACGTGTGTGGGGAACATTCACTCCGGGCATCCTTCTTTCATCGCGCATTCGGTTCATCCCCACGTGTGTGGGGAACATATCTTGAACAAGATGAACAGGAGGGGGGGGTCGGTTCATCCCCACGTGTGTGGGGAACATAAGCGCGATGTACTTATTGAGCATGTCCCGGTCGGTTCATCCCCACGTGTGTGGGGAACATTTCCTTTGGCTGTTATTTCTGCTGTTGGTAGCCGGTTCATCCCCACGTGTGTGGGGAACATCAACCTTCCGTTAGACGGTCTTGAGTTGGCAGCGGTTCATCCCCACGTGTGTGGGGAACATGTTTCCTGGAATGGTTTTTGCGGATTGGACACCGGTTCATCCCCACGTGTGTGGGGAACATCACGGGAATATCCTGTTCAACGGATCGAGGACCGGTTCATCCCCACGTGTGTGGGGAACATGGACAAGAGTGTGAGAATCTCCCCCCTCCGCTCGGTTCATCCCCACGTGTGTGGGGAACATGCGCCTCCTCCCTTGCTTTTAACTCCGTGTCCGGTTCATCCCCACGTGTGTGGGGAACATAACTCGGCCACGACCTTCTTTCTGATTACCGACGGTTCATCCCCACGTGTGTGGGGAACATACCACAATGGTCTGCAGTATCGCGTACCCGATCGGTTCATCCCCACGTGTGTGGGGAACATTCCTCGGGGCTCATCGCTATATCGGCCTGCATCGGTTCATCCCCACGTGTGTGGGGAACATAAAACCTCAACAGCGGCGTGGGACATTATCGACGGTTCATCCCCACGTGTGTGGGGAACATTCCGTTAATGTGATGTCGCCCTCATCGTACTTCGGTTCATCCCCACGTGTGTGGGGAACATGTCGCCGAAGTCGGCCTTTATGCGCTCGTTTTCGGTTCATCCCCACGTGTGTGGGGAACATGGCCTCGCGCCTGGCGAGTTGCTCTTTCTGCTCGGTTCATCCCCACGTGTGTGGGGAACATCGGGCAAGCTCTTCATGGTTTGTGCCGTTGAACGGTTCATCCCCACGTGTGTGGGGAACATAGGAGGACATGTATAAGGACCTCCACGATCACCGGTTCATCCCCACGTGTGTGGGGAACATGTGTCATAGCCGTCGAGATTAAAACTAATGAGCGGTTCATCCCCACGTGTGTGGGGAACATAGTGGATAATAGGGACAATGAGTAGTAATTTACGGTTCATCCCCACGTGTGTGGGGAACATATCTTATCGATCATGGTCCCGATGAAAGCGTTCGGTTCATCCCCACGTGTGTGGGGAACATCCGCCGACGCTCTTGAGGTTAGGAGCTTCCAGCGGTTCATCCCCACGTGTGTGGGGAACATATGCTCAGGCCGATAACCTCATGAGACAGGCACGGTTCATCCCCACGTGTGTGGGGAACATACCATATCGATGCCGTCAATGTTGACGCCGAGCGGTTCATCCCCACGTGTGTGGGGAACATGATATCGCCCCTAAAAATAGCGGTCAAATGCGCGGTTCATCCCCACGTGTGTGGGGAACATAAGCAATAACAGAGGATAAACGACGTTGATGTCGGTTCATCCCCACGTGTGTGGGGAACATGATCCCGCTGCCTGGTTCGGGTCTCAGAAATACGGTTCATCCCCACGTGTGTGGGGAACATAACGAATGGGTAACGTCTCTCATCTATGGTATCGGTTCATCCCCACGTGTGTGGGGAACATATCAGGCCGCCCACACCCGCATTTATCGCCGCCGGTTCATCCCCACGTGTGTGGGGAACATAATCCACTCAAGCCGGAGATTGACACCAACGACGGTTCATCCCCACGTGTGTGGGGAACATACTTCTTCTAATCCCTTGTTTTTACTTCAGTTTTCAAAGAGCACTAAATCCACCAAAAAAATCCGGCATAAAAATGTGTTTTACTCCCCCATATTGTCGATGCCGTTCTCAGGCAAAAAAGAGACGAGCCTGATCCCATCCATCTCCACCGGCGTGCGCCTGTTCACGCCCAGTGTGAGAAAATCGAAACCGGACTCCGTATTAGTATTCCAGGCCATAACTGCATTGCCGTTATCGATACCTTTCTCTACCTGGCCCCAGATCATGTCCCTAACACGCCTACCCACGTTTCCCACATAGACCCCTGCCCTGACTTCCAGTAGCCACACAGCGAGCCTGCCCCTGAGCCTCGGCGGCGCATTCTCAACCACGATGACCAGCATCGCCCAATCCCTCCTTATTTGGAATTGCTATCGGTACCGCCTCCTCGTGGGCTTTCGGTTTAGTTAAGCCTCCTGCCGCAAGTACTTCTTCAATAGACGGGATAATGCGATGAAGCACCCTCGCTTGCCTAAATGCATCACGACATGCAAGACGTACTTCACGTTCGGGATCTTTCGGGGCCTTCGCCGCGATACGAAAAGCCACGGGCACTACTGTCTCGAATTTAAAGATGTCTGCAATGTCGTAGACGAAGGATTGGGGCTTGCCAGTGTGAATAAAGCCTATTGCCGGCGCATATCCGGCTGCCAAAATCGCCGCTTCGCAAATGCCATATAAACAGGCTGTAGCAGAACTCAGGCAGCGATTAGGGATGTCCCCGCTCTCCCATTCAGTATGGTCGTAGTTGCGCGACTTCCATTCCACCCTGTACTGCTTGGCAAGAAGCTCATACATCTTGCGGACTCTAACGCCTTCGATACCCCTTAACTGTTCCACGCTGCGGCGTTCCGGCGGAACTTCCTTGAAGCGCATCGCATACATCTTCCTGACGATCTTCAGACGCGCGTCATCATCGAGGGCAAGCCTCGCCTGATAGAGGAGCCTGTCGGCTCTGGCGCCTCCGGGCTGTCCCGATGCATATAATCTGACCCCGCCATCGCCGATCCACACAAGCAGGCACCCTACGCGCGAAGCCAATGTCACCGCTGCATGTGAGACGCGCGTCCCCGGTTCAAGCATCAGACAGGCCACCCCGCCTACGGGGATATGTGTCCTCACACCGGTTTTATCCACAACCACAAACGCGCCGTCAAGCAAGTCAAGGTTGCCCTTTTCCAGGAATATGATCGAGACCCGGTCTTTGATCGGGATAGGTTTAAGGGGTGGAAGGATAGGCTCGGTCATTTATTTTTTCCTCTCCAGCCTCTTGCGGCTCTCCGGAGCGGTCAGATAATTCTCTCGTGAAACGACCCGCCTGCCGGTCTTCTTTTCAAGATCATCTCTCGCCTTGCCCGCGACTTCGCCGCCTTTGCGGGCAGCACGCTTGCTTTCATGAAACCCCTTTGCGTCATCAACCCTCGTTATCTCTGTTGTGGCAGCTTCGCCAAGCATAGAGAAGATCAACTCCAGATCGGTCATATGATCTCTGAGATTCTCTCGTTTCAATCCCTTGAGCTTCTTGTGTGTGCCAGGAGTTATGCCGAAGGCGGCTTTAGCGATCTCAGCGGTAAGAATCTCGTATTCTTTTTGTTCCTTCACTTCCCTCTTTTTCCATTCATCCGTTAACTCCTCCCGTATCGCAATACCGCGCATTCGCTTTTCTATCCAGTCGTCTGAATAGCCCTTTGCCTTATACAGCGCCCTTGTCCTCTTTGTCGCAAGCTCGGGGTTTTCAATCTCCTGCACCCGTTCGTAGCCTACCTTTGCCAGCCAGCGCTTGAAAGGCTCTGCCTTGGGGGACGGGATGGATTGGATGATACGGAGGATGCCCTCTGTATTGGCGCAATCGGTCTCGTATTTTTTCCCATCAGCGGCGGGTAATTTCAGTCCGTGACAAAATGTCACGACCTCGCTTCCTTCTTCTTTAAGTCTTTGCTTTAACTTCCTCCAGTATGCTCCTGCATCAGGACTTTCAGTAAGCACCTCACATATATCGACAACAGAAAACCACCACTCATCTTTATACAGAGTTCTCCTGATTTCCTTACCTCTAAAAACAGCTATATGTGATTCCACGCCATCCCTCCCTTTTGTTATAAATCTTATACCCGCCTCACCAGCATAAGCCCGCAGCCGAAGGCCTTGGCGGGACCGATAAAGTTTCTCATGCCACCGGAGCCACAGATAGAAGGCCTAGTCCCAAAGTCTTCCCATGGCCAATCCCCCTCTGCAATGTCGAACGAAACTTCTCAGGCTCGGACACCGTAAGGATACCGTCATATAGAACCGAAAAGACCCGCAGTTCCATGTCATCATGCCGTTTGCCACGCAGCATCTGGTTCTGCGATATACTCACATCGACCCGACCAGGCGATGATTCCGAAAGGTCGAATGATGCAAACATTGGCAGAGAGAAACCGTGCTGTTGTCCTTTGCGAGCGATCCACGCTTCCTGTTCCTCCAGCCGTAGCAATCCAAGGCGCTTGCCGTTGCGGGTCACACAGGGATTGGCGCGGAGTCGGAAGCGAAACCGCTGCCCCACCTTTAAGATATCAAGCTTCAGACGTGTTGTTAAATCTATTGCCGGATCGGACTCTTCGGCTAACCAGCCCTTCACGCCAACACGCGACCAGACAGGGAGTGATCGGCTCTGCACCAGAATGCGAGGTCGAGGACATTCACGCAAATCTGTGTCGGGCTCCAACCGCCAGAGGAACTCCCCTTGCGGGCATTTTCGATCCGCTTCCGAGAAGGCACGGCAGAGGGTAGAATGCAACTCATAGGGATTCGCCAAGTCACGCCGGGCTTCACGGCAACGCGGGTCGAGGTGAATCCTACTCAGGAACATGGGCCACCTCCGCAGAGAATGAAATCCATTCCGACTGCACAAATCTCGCACCGAAACGTCGTTCAGCGAACGAAGAAAGCGGCTGATCCATCCTGAGCACCCCCGATCCGTCCTTGGACTCGAATGAAAGACGGAGCTTTTCGGGTGGTTCCTCCCACTTCCTAAGCGTACCCTGCCACGGACAATTTGCAAGTGTAAGAGCTTCCCGAAGCGGCATATCTTTCACACCCTTCTCAATCCTTACCGGTTCAGAAGGCAGATACGATTTACGACCCAAGGCAAGAGGCCAGGCTGGATTTTTCAGGTGGGCATGCGCTTTCTCCAAAAGCGTGCGGTCATCACCTTCAAGTCCCACTAGAAAGACTGCATCTGCAAGATAGTCTCTATAAGAAACAATACCATCCTCAGACAGAGTTCCATTTGCCTTGATAATTCTGTCAGTTGCGGCGCACCCAGCCGTCTGGTAGTCTCGCTTGGGAACTCCTGGACGATCATGGCGTACCCCCATGGAAAGTCGAGTGAGCGGTTCCAAATCCGTCCAGTTCTCACAGTCAATTCCCATTGCTGCAGCTATAAGGCCGATCACCCCGGATTTGCTCGGTTCTTTTCCGGTGTCTCGCTGATCGAAACGACTGGTGGTGCCCCAGGACTGCATTGGTCCCACCAATCGAAGCAGCAGAGTTGGCATCTTATCCCTCCTTTGTGGAGACTTCGCGCAATGCCCAGTCGAGGAGGGCATTAATGTTTTCCACCTTTTCCCCAAGCCCTTTCGCCTCGAACTTCTCCCCAAAGATATCTTCTGCCACAGCATAACGAGAATTAGCGGAGGTCCCATAGAGCTTATCCAAGGCAAGCGCCTTTGCAGACAGGCGCGTAGCCGATTCCTTGGTGAGCGACTCATCTTTCTTCACACGCACCGCTGTTTCAAACGAGTTAGCCAGGTTACGCGGGGCAGTATTACGGCGCACCGATATGGTCACAAACTCCGGTGGGTTGTGGGCCGCGAAAGTATTCTGTTTACCGGTAGGTTCGGCCACCACAAAGCCCTCCAGAAATATTTGTAGCCCCTTGGCAGCCAGTTCCTTGTCATCTTGCAGGTTTTTGACGAGCTTTTCCCAGTCCACCACAGCATACCGATAGAAACAGGCTGAGTTGAACTCTACAGTACCCATCATGTCGGCCCCGGCAGTATCTTCGGGCTTTAAGTCATCCACAGCGGTGTAGAAGTCGAACTCACGTTCTACGGCGTGCGTAGAGATAGCATGTGCCACCTGACACGCTGCATACTGATTTTTCTCAGGCATATCGGCCAACATGCGCCCAAAAAGCGCCACATCCACAGCTTTGCCTCCATCGAGAACCATTAGCAAAGCCTTTCCCATAGCTGAAATCCCTTTTTTACCTTCTCTCAGTATTTCTTGAATATTATTTTCCCATTCCTCCATTTCACTCTTTTTGCGCTTTTTCCCTTTGCCAGAATCTGACGTGTTTTCATTCATTGGATGAATCTTCTCATAGTGACTGGTGAGCACATTCAATATTTCATCAACATTGTTTTCAAGAGCAACAATTTCCTCTTCCTTGATCTTTTGGGTATCATCGAGGAGTTTCAGAACATAAAAAATAGCCTTAATTTTTTCATCAGCACCCTCTCCATTAGGAAGTCCTTCCTTTAAACGTGACTTGATTGCCGACACACGAGCGACAGGATCCCCGATCTCGTTCCATCTATCATTAATTTGATCCGCTAACCTGCTGACTTCCGTTTTCCCGAGAAAAAGCAAGTATTCAGTTTTTTCTCCTTTAAGCTTGAGGCCCATTGAAGCTAAAGCCATTTCTATTTTTTCATTAAATTCAGTGCCTTGCCTTCCCTTGTCTGCAAGCTGTTTCTTTAACTCGCCAAGTAATCGCTTGGTTCGGTCAGCCAACTCCTCAGGCTTGAAAAAGCCGTTGTTATTCTTGGGGTCAAAATATTGTCGCACAGCCCGTTTCAGGCACTGACTCGACACACGAGCGCGCCGAGTGCCTCCAAATAAGGCATCTTTCGGTGCCCCAGTGTCATCTCTGTTCAGATTTGACGGCGCAAAATTCTGAAGTGCGTGAATCTCAATAAATGTTTTCATTAGCCATTCTCCTTTTTCATTACTTTGTTTAGTTCCTGTAGAAGTCACGCGCCCATTGGTTCTGGGTACGTTTATGGTCATCATTCCAATAAAGTAGCCCGTTCAAGACCGCCTCAAAGTCGACGTGGTACTCTTTGAGCAGCGTCACCATCTGGCGCAGGCGGTACGGCAACTGGTCGCGGTCCGCATCCAACAGGGCTATGAAGCGCCGCTCAGTGCTGGTTGAACCACTTGCGGTTTGATAGTCAGCACTTGCCTTCCCGACAGGCATAGGGACTCCACTACGACCAACTCGCCAGTGCGCTGCCCAGAGGCCCGCAACAAGGTAGTGCATTTCCCGCCGCCAAGTATTTTCCTCTTCATTCATGAAGGGTTCAACATATGGATACGCTGCTGGGAAGCAGCCGGGGTCGAAGGCAAGGCTTCGTCGCAGCACCGCTCGCACTTTGCTGTCTTTTTCGTTAATCTTTTCCAGCCAATCAATAAATCCGCTCATACGCCCTCCTTTTTCAGGCTATTCTTGAAATCCATTATCTTATCCTCCAACTCTTTAAATTTGCAGCCCACGTACGCTTCGGCCTTAACCACAGCTCGGATGGCCCAGGCATCACCCATAGATACAGATGCGCGATGCTGTTCCCAAGCCTCCTTGAGAGCTACACGCACGGCCTGCAGCCATTCCAACTCAATCTCGTCAAGGCTCTTTTCATTGGTGTAATGTTGTAGAATCTCGTGGAACTTGGCCTCCATCGTTGACCAATATTGTGGAAGGGCTGCGAGCTGTTTTACGACGTTTCGGATATCGTCTTTTTCAACTTTCCTTTCGCCATGTCGAAGAATATCTTTAGCGAAGGCCTCACAGGCGCTATTTAAAACATCACCTGATTTTTCAGCTTCGATCAAGATTTCACGAATTTCATGACGAATATTGCGATCTCCTGAGATTGCTCCTGGAAAAACGAAGTGCTCTTTTCTCCAGTAAGCAATATTGGGGCGGGGCGGATAATACTTCTGCCCAAGGATCATAACACCTCTCGGCGACCTCTTGCGATCCACCTTGGATAGCATTACGGCATTTTCAATAACCCTTGGAGCAAGGTGCTCATTGTCAGGAAGAAGAGAATCAAAATCTCTCCAAATCCCCTTTTCTTCAAACCGAAGGGATATCCTCTTTTTCACCTTCTCCTTTGTTTCCTCATCTGCAACCTCTTTGATAGCGTATCCAAGCATCGGATCAAGCTCTACTGACTCCTTATAGCCAATACCAGAAGCAAAACCCAATTCGGAGATGTCACCATCAAGTGATTCTTTGAAGAGAATCGAACGGGTCTGCCATGTGTAAAGGTCGCAGATTCCGGCAGCGCCTCTCTCTATGGCTCGGTCTTTAACTCCTCCGGTTTTTTTGTCGGGCATCCTAATTTTTGTTTTCAATTTCTCAAGAGACTCTGGCTCCCGCTCCCACAAGGGAATATCATCTTGCGTCACCATGCGATTCTGTGGAATAAGAGAGAAAATTAATGTGTCCTGCAAATTCTGCCCCATGGGGATTGCCATCATTGAACCTGCTGACGGGGCTGTGCCGGTATGTGAAATTTCACTTTTCCCGGTGGAAACTGCAAATGTCTGGGTAGCAAGCAGCCACCGAGCGGCAGCCGCTGGTTTGATGCTACCCGGCGCTGCCTCATTAGTATGATCAAAGAGGACTTTGGCAGTGTCGGCATTATACTCAACAGCAAGTGCTGTCCAAGCTCGCCATTTTTTTGGCTTAAACGACGGCACCTGACCAAACGGATATTTTTCATCGAATAGCCAGAATCGCGGCCGCCACTTGTCCAGGTAGGCGGTTATCTTCTCAGCAGGCAGTCCATCTCTAAAAAGTTGCTTTGCCTGTTCGATGTCGGTCGGACCTTCAAGCGCACGGTACAGAACCGCCAGCAGAAAACGATGTAGAGCCGCTACCACAAGCGGCGAAGAGTCTTCGATACCCGCAATATCCCTGGCCCTCAATAAGATTTCTCGTATACCCAAGCCCTCTTTATCCCGCGTTCCATCAAGAAATCGCACCGGTATCCATTTTTCGTCAATCAGGTTAAATCGGCTCATTTCGCCTCCTTCGGTTCGTACACTATTCCCAAATCATCATCAAGCCTTACACTTGCATCCTCCATCCAGTATCCTTGTGCATCAAGCACCAGTGGGAAGCAGTTACGCAAAAGTGATGATTTCTTCCACCCTTCCGGCACCCCCAGCGCTTGAAGTTTCTTGACCACACCCTTGCGTGACAGGCTAATAGCTCGCAGGAACCACCGCTTGGCCTGGGCAAACTCCGGCATCACTTCGGCGATGAATCTGTCTTCCGACAATATCGGGACAGCTATGATCGAGTCTTCCCCAAGTCTTGTCTGGGCCATGAGGGTTCGATGCACGCAGGTTTCATCCTCATCGTAAAGAACAAATCGCGCTGGGTCGTTCCACGAGGCATCATCAGGAAACCCGATGAAGGCCTGGTTCGCCTGCCCCCTATGAGTAATGCCTTCGCCTTCCGCGTTCACGATTGCCATGTCCAGACGCTCACGCAGCGACTCCGGCATCTCGACTTTCTCCTCGTAAACTGTGCTTACCAAAGTATCTATCTCGTCAGGCAGCATCAATTCCTGCCGATCTTTCAGCACGCACCATGTG
>Ga0209515_10007392_pt1 | contig 13244 bp, 7 predicted proteins | sample Subgroupgradi54m_FD_187454 | JGI IMG/M metagenome (GOLD analysis project Ga0209515, IMG submission 187454) | Subsurface groundwater microbial communities from S. Glens Falls, New York, USA - GMW60B uncontaminated upgradient, 5.4 m (SPAdes)... ...
TCACCCTCTTCACGTTTTGCATATGGACCGGATTTTGAGAAATGACGTTTGAGCCCTTTCTGCACGTCCTCACATACTTCCATGTCTTCTAGCTGGACTTGGTGAGCACCTTCTATATATGTTTTGATATCACTAGGTTTCCACTCTTTGTCAAAATAGAAGTCAAAAATAACCTTGCACTTGTCAGGACCAAGTGGAATGACAATATTTGTATCCATAACACCCTTATAGATGTTTATCATTACATTAGGAAATATCCACCAGTACATAGCCTCGCTTCCTTGCCTTACAGTGGCAGATGGGTCACCAGTTGCTTTGATTGGGCTATGTTGTAGGCTAGAGCGCTCAAAAACCTCAGTTTGATAATTCTCATCGTCCAAGACTTCAGCAAGTTTTGGGTGCACCTCTTTTACATGGTAGCCGCCATCTAGGTAATTATCGACATAAACTTTCCAATTGCATGCTACTTCATACTCTGTGCGTCCTCCCCATTGAAGAGAGGATAAGTCTATATCTTTAGTTCTTTGTATTAATGGCTCAAGTGTAGATGGTAGAGAATCAGCTCCTGGCTGCATATGAAGAAAGACAAGTGGACCCCATGTTGCAGTCTCAAAGCGTGGCAATCCATTTTCGGCTGGGGAAAAATCATTTACTTTGCCAAGTTCCGGAGCACGGCGGAGGCATCCTGAAAGATCATATTCCCAACCGTGATATCGACACTTCACTCTTTCACCAGGTAATGTTCCATGAGCATCCGTTAGTAATAGTGTTGCGCGATGACGACAGACATTTGAAAAAGCTTGTAAAGCATTGTTTGTATCTCTTAAAACAAGCACGGGTTCTTCAGCAATATTTAGCTGGAAGTATGATCTAAGAGTATCAACTTCACCTGTACGACCAACTGCAATCCAGTTTTGTCTGAATACCTGACATTCTGCTTTGTAAATTTCTAGATCTTTATACCAGTCAAGAGGAATTGCCTTGGCGGCCTCACGTGGCAAGCTGGAATCAAACAAATTTAATCTTTCATGTATAGTAGTTTTTTTCCCAGGGCCACCACCAGTAATGCCTTCATCATGTGCAAAAGCAACTCCTAAATTTGCTAATCTTTGACGATTTAAATCTCTTCTAGAATATTCTGTTAAATTACCAAAATTATTTCTAGCATTAGTAAATAATGAATGACTACCTAAAAGTCTCATTTTTTATCTCCTTGATTAATTTTAAAGAACTTCCTTAAAGGATAAACAAGAATTAAAAATATTGCAAGCGTTTATTTGCTAAATTGAGTAAACTAAATTAATTCTTGAATTAGGAAATAAACTTAAATAAATGGCATTCTTTAAATATAAAAAGCTTTCTTTTTTAATATTGATTGTATTAATTTATTACGTTTGGATAGCAACAGCAGGCACAAATAAATTTAATTTGCAGATTAGTAATTATGGTGGATATATTTCTTACAACCATTTAGCTGATTCATTCCTTGAAGGGAAAATAAATTTACTAGTTGATCCTAAGCCAGAATTGTTAAAGTTAAAAGATCCGTATGAGCCTGGAGCAAACTATAACTGCAGATGGCAAGATGCCTCATTTTATAAAAACAAGTTTTACTTTTACTGGGGTGCAGTACCTGCACTTGTTTTTTATACTCCATATAAACTATTAACTGGATATTATATGCCTGATAATCTGGTAGTTTTGATTTTTATATTTGGTGGATTTCTATTTTCAGTAACTTTTCTCTTGAATGTTAGAAAAAAACACTTTCCTAATGTATCAGAGTGGATAATCTTGCTTTTAATTGGTATATTAGGCTTTTCTAATATTAGCGGGTTTATAATTCGTCAAGCTGGTGTTTATCAGGTAGCTATTTCAAGTGGTTATTTTTTTCTTCTAGCATCAATCTATTTTATTTATAGTGCTATTTTTCTACGCAATGGCTCTGCCATCCTGCTGTTTCTAAGCGGAATGTGTTTGGGATTTTCAGTTGGTAGTAGAGCAAACTTATGTTTTTCTTCACTTATAATAGTTTACCTGTCAATAAATGAATTGAAAAAAATAAACAATAAACCAATTCTAAAAGACTCATCAGCATTAGTTTTACTAATATCATACGGCATTTGTTTAGCTGTTATTGGATTATATAATTACTTGAGATTTAATAATCCATTAGAATTTGGTCTTAAGTATCAAGTTGGTGAGATTAATTTTTCAAGAATAAGTCCATTTGCAATTGAATATTTGTACCCTAATTTATATTTTAATTTATTTCATCCTGTTATATTCAATTCTGTTTTTCCATACTTTCACTTTTCAACACAGTTCCCACATTTTTCCCACATTGATTATTTTGTTGAAAAAATAGCAGGAATGTTAACTACGACTCCTTTTATCTCATTAATAGTGATTTGTAGTTTTCTTAATTATTATAAAAATAAAAAATTTGATGCTGGGATATTTAAAAACTTCTATTTTCAATTAGTTTTTTTTAGCGGTTGTATGAACCTTTTATTAATTATGCTTTTTCATGGTGTAACAATGCGATATGAAGCAGATTATGCTAACTTGTTGATTTTGGCTGCTTGTTTCACTGTCTTGTATTATGATGAAAAGCTAAAAAAAATAATTAGAATACTTTCTCTTGTTTTAGGTGTATACGGTATGTGTGTCGGTGCAGCATTAGGATTTACAGGAGTAGATAATGTAATTAAACATGAAAACCCAAAAGCTTATAATGATGTTATTAATTTCTTCAAGCCTTTGTCATGTTACTTATTCCAGATTAAACCTAATTGGGAAAATATTAATTTGTGTGTGCCAATTGTACCAACAACAATAGCAAAATGTGACGATTTATATTTATGTCTTATGCAGGAATCTGAAAAGAACAAAGCTCTTGATGGTAAATTAGATACTGAATGGATTACAAGCAAGGATACAGGGATAATCTCTCTTGAAACAGTTTCTCCTGCTGAAATAAAGTCATTATGGTTAATTCCTCGCAGAACAAGTTTAATCGAAAGCTGGAAAAAAGTTACCTCTAAATTTTATCTAAATAGAAATCTTATTTCTGAACAATCTTTACCAATAACGATTTCTAATGATGAAACTGTTCAACGAGTTGTTTTTAATCCAGTACTTGCTAATAGTGTCGAGTTAATATTTTCTGAGCCAAACAATATAGATTTTAAAAACAATGTTGTGAGTAACTCTTTAACTCCAGGGTATAAAGAAATCGTGCTGGAGGCAAGCAAATAAATACCTGTGTAAATCATGGGTTTTCTCGAGGTTTATTCAGGGTATAATTAACAAAGTAAGGGGAAACAAAGATGGCAAACAAAGATCAAAAAAGACAAAAAGACAATCCTCAGGATAAAACAAATGCTGAATCAAAGAAAGCAAAATTTCAGCCTCCTGGAGCAAATAATCCAAAACCATTCCAGCAATTTTCAAACCCGAATAAATTCGGTGGCGGCCCACCAAAATCCTTTAATGCTTTTCATAGAAGATTAGGGAAATAATCTTTGCGACTTAGCGTAACAGAGTTAGTAAATTTTTATCGCTGTCAAAGACTTCTTTTTTTAAATCATTTTGGGGACAAGAAGCTTCAACTTCAGCCTAGTGATTTTTTGAAGAGACTTTGGAAGTTTGGACGTTCTTACGAATCAAAGGTCGTTGATTTTTTTAAATATGAAAAACCAAAGTATAAAGTTGGCGATTATGATAAGGGCTTTGAAGAAACACTAAAGCTCATGAAAGCTGGTGTTGAAACTATTTACCAGGGAGTTTTGAAAAACGATGAACTGGTTGGAATACCTGACTTTTTAATAAGAGCAGATGGAAATTCAATCTTTGGAAATTACTACTATTATGCTGTTGATATAAAAGGAGCTTCAACATCCAGAGAAAGATATTTATTTCAGCTTGCAGGATATTCTTATCTTCTTGGAGAAGTACAGAGCTTTACACCACTTTACGGTGGACTTTTACTTTTAGATCTAGATCTGCAGATAAAATATTTTTACACTTTGGTAAAGCAGGTGGTAAGTGGATTAGCTGAAAGCAAAAATATTTTAAATAATCCAGAGTCAATGCCCGATCTTTTTATAGATTCTAATTGTCAAATGTGTCAGTGGTATGATTTCTGTCTCCCAGAAGCTAATAAGAGAGAGCATTTATCTCTAATTTCAGGGGTTAATAGAAAGATAAAAAACAGCCTGGAGAAAATCTCAGTAAAAAACTATGCTGAGCTTGCAAAATGTACAAGTGAAGATCTTTCTTCTACGGAAGAAACAAGTGGAGATAAAGGCAAAAATATTATTTTGCAAGCAAAATCCTTAAAAGAGAAAAAAATCTATATAAAGTCAATTCCAGATTTTTCAAATACGGATAAAGAAATATTTATTGACTTTGAAAGTGACATGGTCCTTGGTGAAAAAGGAACAGAGCTTATAAGAGTGGATTATCTTATTGGCTTATTAAAGATTGAATCAGGACAAAAAAAATACTCCTATCTTATGAGAGAGGATGAAGAAAAATTATTGGATGATTTTATTGCTTTTTTAAATGAACACATTGATTATAATTTTTATCATTATGGTCATTATGAACAATCAATCTTTGAAAATAAATGGGGAAATCTTCCAAAAGTAAAACTCATAAACATTGAAAAGACTATTAAAGACTCAGTAATTATGCCTGTTGCAAGCTACTCATTAAAAAACATAGCCAAGGTGCTTGGCTTTAAGTGGAAAAATAAAGATGCCAGTGCTGTTCAATCTATGTGTTGGTACAGTAATTATTTAGAAACAAAAGAAAGAGCATATCTTGATCTAAGCATTCAATATAATGAAGACGATTGCCTTGCCCTTTTTCATATTAAAGACTGGCTTTTAAAATTAAAAGAAAACAGAAATATCTCTGAAGAGCTTATTGATAATAAAGAAATTAAATATATATCTGCCTAAGCAGCGTTTGCATCACTATTTGACAGTTTGTCAGGTGCAGGTGGTTTTTGTTTTGCGACTTGTGTATCTCTTCTGATAGTTGGGTCTTGATATGCAAAGGTTACTTTTGTTTCAGGAGCTACAGTACCAAATGAATCTGGTTTTTGTGATAGTAATTTTTCTTGTTTCTTAGCAACGGAAATATCTTTTATTTCTGGAGCTTCTTCTGTTCTTGAAGCTTCTATTTTAGCTTTAGCTTTGTTATCATCTTCTTTGAATCTAAGCAGTCGCATCATCATTGCGTTACCAGCGTTCATTTTATCCAGTTCACCGCTCATAAAATCTCCTTTTAAACTAAATACTCAATTGCAGACTACTAGTCTAAGGTTAAAGTTAGATAAAGGACGTGGTTAATAGGACTTGAATTTAGCTTAATTTTGTTTAATTTATCCAAAAAATGAAGCTATAAAGTAAACTATAAATGCAAGTTACTATGGAAAAGGAAAAAGTTAAAAAAATTACCTTTCATGTTATTTCGCACACTCATTGGGATAGAGAGTGGTATTTGTCTTTTGAGGTTTTTAGAATTGAACTTGTAGGATTGATAGATAGTCTTTTAGATATTTTAAAACAAAATAAAGAATTTATTTTTCATTTAGATGGACAAACAATAATTTTGCAGGATTACCTTGAAATTAAGCCTCATAAAGAGGAGGAAATTAAAAGTTACATTAAATCTGGGAATTTGGTTATAGGTCCTTGGTACGTGCTTTCTGATCAATTTTTATCTAGCGGAGAATCCACTATAAGAAATCTGCTCTATGGGTTTCGAGATGCTAAAAAGTTTGGTAAACCAATGATGATTGGTTATTGTCCAGATCAATTTGGACAAATTGCACAGCTTCCACAAATTTTTAATGGATTTAATATTCATTCTGCAATTGTTGGACGTGGCATGCAAGATAGCATTAGCGAACACAATTGGTTTGGATTGAATGGAGATAGAGTAATAGCTATATCTCTAACTCACTGGTATAACAATGCACAAAGATTTCCTGAAGAAAAGGAAAAGCTTATCAACTATCTGGAAAAAATTTATAATACGCAGTCTGTCACATCAAAATCTGGTCATATTTTGCTTATGAATGGGTGCGATCATTTATATCCGCAGAAAGATTTGTCAAGAATCCTATCTGGAGTAAATGGAAGTAAAAATTGGACACTAAATTCATCTAATTTGGAAAATGCTGTTCAAAAAATGGTTGATAACGTTAATATAAATAATTATCCGATTTATTTTGGTGAACTGCGTGATGACAATAATAAATATATTCTTGCAGGTACATTATCTTCCAGAGTTTATTTAAAGCTGGATAACTATAAGTGCCAAACAAAACTTGAGAAAATTGTAGAGCCATTATCTACATTGCTTGTATTGAATAAACAAATTCCTGATTATCCATATGATTTTATTAAATATGCCTGGAAGTTACTAATTCAAAATCAGGCACACGATTCTATCTGTGGTTGTTCAATAGATGCAGTACATAAAGAAATGGAAACTAGGTTTTCTAAGGTCGAGCAAGTTCTGGACAAATTGCAAGGAGATCTTTTAGCATCTAGTTCTGGGAAAAAATATCTGCAATTAATAAATCTAACTGATTATCACAGAAAAGAAATCATTGAAGCTGAATTGGAGTTTCCTCTCGGTCCACTTGCTGAGCATCCGTCTGCAACGCCGACTACAAATAAAAATAAAATTGAGGAGATTATTCTTAAGCATAAAGAAAAATTTATTACTCCTGAGATTGTTTCTAACATTGAAACATTTAAAATGATTCGCTCAAAAGACGAGGTTCCTTTACTTCAGACAATACAAAAATTAAAGATTTTATTTGAAGCAGATATTGCGCCATTTTCTGTCGCTAGCTATGAAATCGAAGAAACTACAAATCAAAAAAATAATACAAGTCAAAAAGCATCAGATATTGCAACATTTAAAAATAAAGACTATGAGCTGAAAGTGAATAAAGACGGAACTCTTTCAATATATTTGAATAACGATTATAAATTTGAAAACATTCACTTTCTCTCAATTGAAGATGACTTAGGAGATGAGTACAATTTTATACCAGCAAAAGAACCAAAAATTATCACTTCAAACATTTGGAATTGGAATATTAAAACAATAGAAGATAATTCTTTGAGAAAAAAAATCCTGCTTGAGCTCAATGAAAAAAATAATTTAGAGTGTGAGATGGAAATAATTTGCTGTCAGAGCTCAGGAAGAATTGATTTTAATACAAGAGTTTTTAACAAGCTTAAAAATAAAAGAATAAGATTACATTTTCCTACAGGATTAAATACGCCTACTATTAATGCGGATACTCCTTTTGGTGTTTTACAAAGAGCTCGCCCACCTTTAGACTGGGTAAACTATGCTTATTCACAACCTTTGCATAACTGGATTGATCATAGCGGTGCTAAATATGGTCTTGCATTTTTTGGTGGGGGACTGGCTAACTATGAACTATATGAAGATAGTAATGGTTTTGCAGTTACTTTAATTAGAGCAATAGGAAGACTATCAGCCGTAAAATCTCATTCTTTAATTGAGACTCCTGATGCCCAATGTAATAGAGAAATAAAATTTTCATATTCAATTTTTCCTCATTTAGTTAATGTAGAATTTTTTGATGTTTACAAAAAACAAATTACTCATAATATTCCATTGCTTGTAAATCAATCAAGCAGCGTATTTGAAAATACTAGTCTTGTTGATTTTTCAGAAACCCTTATATTAAGCTCTTTTAAGAGAGCTGAAGATAAAGAAAATGTTTATATTTTGAGATTATTCAATCCTACGGACAAAAATGTTAATAGCTGTAAGCTTAATTTAAATTTTAAATATAAAAAAGCACATTTCTTAAATTTGAATGAAGAGCAACTAAACAGCAGATATCAATTTAATTCAAAGGGACAAATTGATTTTGATGCAAAACCATTTGAAATAATAACTTTTGGTATTGAAGTGTAATTATGAAAAGATTTTTTTTTACTGTTCTTGTTTTTTCTTGTATTTGTCTTGTGGCTTTTGCCTCTGAACCATCTTCAGGATTAAAAAAACTTTTAAAAAACAAATTTCCCAGCATTGACTTTAAAATTGACCATTCATTTGTTGTAAAAGAAGACATTTTTCTGCCACTTATTCCAAATACAATTAAAAATGTAAAAAAAATTGAGCTTTTGGATATGATTCCAGATGATAAAAATCCAAAACTGCTTTTGTTTTCAAATGATTGGATGTATGTAAAAGTTTTAAAAAATCTTGATGGAAAACAAACAATAATTGATTTACAAGATGTCCCGGCTAAGTATAAAGAACTTTTTCTTATGTCTCAGTTTCCAGAAGATCTTGTTGTGCCAAAAGGGCTGACCATTAAAAAAGAGTTAGCTGAACTGGTTGGTGATTTGCCAATTTCTATAATAGAAGAGCAAAAGCCAGATTCTCATGAGATAAAAGATTTAAATGGATTTCTATACTTGACAAGTCCTGACACAGGAAAAATTATTTATATTGATTTAAGCAATCTATCAAAAATCAATCATATTCAAACTGATGGAACTCCATGGAATATTGCATATGACGGTATAAATGAAATGTTTTTTATAACAGATTTTGCTAAAGATTTTATATATGAAGTAAAGCCAATGGAACAAGCTATTTCAAAGAAAATCAGCTTGGCATCTATGTCTGGTCCAAAAGATATTGGACTCTCTAATGACAGCTCTACAGTATATGTTGTTGAAAGCCTTGGAAATAATTTTGCAGTTTATTCGATTCAGGGTGATAAATACTCTGTAAAAACAAAGCTGCCTATTAACTCAACAAATTTATCAGTATTGAAAAATACTAGTTTTATTGCTGTTTCATGTCCGAATGAAAATAAAATAGTTCTTTTAAATAAAAATGATTATTCTCTATTAGAGCAAATTATGATTGAAGGTGGACCAGAAAATCTTGTTTCTAGTGGAGATGGAATGATTATTTTTACTGTGAATAGAAATTCAAATTCAGTTTCTGTAATCGACGTTGAATCAAAAAAAATTAAAGCTACCTTTCAAGTAGAAGACACTCCGGTTTCTATTGCTCTACATCCTAATGAGAAATTTCTATATATTGGAAATGGAAAATCTAATTCAATAAGTATTATTGACTTAACATTAAAAAAAACTATTGGAACAATTGAGTTGCCTGCAGAAACACAGTTTCCAGGCAACATTAAGATTACAAATGATGGCAAATGGCTTATTGCTACCAGTGAAACAACTAATAAAATTTCAATTATTGATCTCTCAAAAAATGAAATTGCTTTAAAATTAGATGTGGGTGCTACTACTCATTCAGCATATTTGATAAATAAAGGATTAAAACTTGAAAACAAACAACCCTGAAAGTATTTATATTCATATCCCTTTTTGCAAGACTAAATGTCCGTATTGCGATTTTGCTTCCTGGGCTAATAAAGAAAATTTAATTGAAACATATTTTAATTCTTTACTTTTTGAGATTAGATCTAAATGTGAGGCTTATATGAATTTGGAATGTAGTGGCAAGTCGCGACTTGCCACTACTATAAAAACAATATTTATTGGTGGTGGAACTCCCTCGCTGATTGAGCCTAAGTACTACAAAAAAACATTTGATGAGTTAAATAAATTTTTCAATATTGCAAATGATTGTGAAATTACAATGGAAATGAATCCTGGAACTGTAAAAGAAGAATATCTAAGTGATTATAAGGATTGTGGTGTAAATAGAGTAAGTATAGGTGCACAGAGCTTTAATGATAAAGTCCTTGAAACGCTTGGAAGAAAGCATAGTGTAGATGAAACAATAGAATCAATTAAAAAAATTAAATCAAATGGTTTTGACAACTTCAACCTTGACTTTATTTTTTCTGTTCCTGGAATGACAAAACAAATTTGGATTGAATCAATTAATAAAGCTCTGGAATTTGAACCAAAGCATATTTCTTCTTATTCACTAATTATTGAACCTGGTACACCATTTGAGCATATATACAAAAACTACAAAGCCTTTCCAAATGATGATCTTGCTTTTGAAATGTATTATGAGTTATGTGACATCATGAAAAAAAATGGATTTATTCATTATGAGGTAAGCAATTTTGCAAAACCCAATTTTGAATCCAGACATAATCTTACATATTGGCTTGCAAAAGAATATTATTCATTTGGAACAGGTGCTCATAGATATGTAAATGGTCTTCGTACAGCTAACATTAGAGAGCTTGAAAAGTACATTTCTGCTCCTAATTGTGAAGCTATTATTGACTATCCTATTGACCATAATTTTGAAAAGATAATGTTAAACTCAAGACTAAATCAGGGTTTTGACGTCAAATTAGTAGAAAAGATCACAACTAAAAGTATTTATGAGATAAGAAATCTGTTAAAAGATCTTTCAAATGAGGGATTTTTAGAACTTTCAGAAGACAAAATTCATCTAACTGATAGAGGAATGTTTATAAATAATGAGATTCTTTTAAAGTTGATTTGAAATTGAAAACCATCATAAATGAATTCTAAAAAACTAATAGCCAGAATTATTGTATATTTTTCTCTTCTTTTGTGCATTCTTGCAGCATGTTTCTTGTTTTATTTTGGAGATATAAATAAACTTAAAAGCAAAATAGAAAAATACCTTACTGAACAGCTTACATGCACAATTAAACTTGGAAAACTTGACTGGGATTGGGATGGATTGAAACTTGGAGTAACAACTTCTAATATTTCACTATATGATCAGGAAAATAATCTTGTTCTTCAGGCAGGTCCTTCAAGAGCGGTATGGCACTTAAAGCAAATAATTAGAGGACATTATTCTCACTTTTATCAAATAGAATCAACCAACCTTTACTTAAATGCAATTCATAATAAAGATGGGGTCTGGAATTTAGTTGCAATATTTCCTCCAGGTCCAGCTCCAAAAGTAGACAACTTAAAATTAAACAACAGCATTATCTATATAGTAGATAAGCTTATGAACCCAGAAAATGAAACAGTTTTATACAAAGATTTAAATATCAACTGGGTAAGAGCACCATTTTCAAAACGGAGAAACATAGATTTGGTTACAAGAGTTGGCTCAGTATCAACATCATCATTTATAAAGGTTAATGGGCATTATACAGAAGACAAAAAATTTAATTGGAGGAAAAGTGAGCTTGACCTGTCAATCCTTGCAAAAAAGATAAATCTTTCTAACTGGCAGGGTTATATTTCAATGCTTGTTAAAGATCCAGAAATTAAAACTTTAAGGGGAGAATTTACTGGTAGAGTTCGCTTAAAAAAACAGAAAAACAATAATCAAGTTATTCTCAAATCGTTTACTAAAACAAATAATTTTATAATTGCATTTTACAATAAAGAAATTGCTCAGACAATTGAAATTCCTAAAACAGATCTTTTAATTAGTGCACTTATAGATCAAAATAAAATTCATATAAAGTCATTTAAGTCCACAATTGATGAGTTGAGTTATAAATTAAGCGGCTTTATATACAACTGGTCAAAAGCTCTTCCAGAAGTAGATCTTGAGTTAAAAACCAACAAGTTTAATTTTAAATCAGTGAAGCCTTACTTGCCACTTTCTCTTTTACCAGCAGATACAAGAGCAAGGATTGCTCCGCTCAATGATGATGGTTTTGTGGAAATAGATTTGAAACTTAAAGGTCCTGCAATTGCCCCCAAGTATTTTGGTACAGTTTTGCTCGATAATTTCAATTTAACTTCTGAATCTGGCTTTCTGACAGCAATACAAGGGTTAAAAGGTAAACTTACTCTAGACGATCAGATTTTAAAAATTGACTATTTAAATATTCCTATTAAACCCTCTTCTCTTTTATTAACAGGACAGATTGACAGTGAAAAAGTAAAAACCTCATTTAATATTAAAGGTGAAAACTTAGATGTAAGTGTTCTTCAGGACTTGATATTTCAGGCAGGATTTAAGCCAACTATAAATGGCTCTGTGAATAGTGAAGGAAATTTAGATTTAAACTTAGATGTTGTGGTTGAGAAAAATAGTGTTCCAAATATAATTGGGCATATTAATTTTCATGATACAGGAATTTCATTACTTACTGATGATTTGCTGGAGATAAAAAATGTAATTGGGGAGCTTTCTCTTGATGGAACAAAAGTTATCTTTAAAAAACTAAGTGGACTAATAAACAATGAAATTTTTTCCATAAACGGAGATTTGTCTCTAAAAGAAGATCAAAAGGTAAATCTTTCAGTAATTGCAGAACATTTAAAAGTAATTCGTTATTTATTGTCTTTAGCTACATCAAAGACCTCATATAAACCAATTGCAGAAACGATTTCAGGAGAATTCAGTAATTTGAATTTAAATATTGCCGGAACACTTATAAATCCGATGTTGGACGGGATGGTTTTAATAAATAATGTTTCATTTAACCTCCCTAATTTAGCAGATAAGATAAGTGATATTTCTGGCAGTTTAAGATTTGAGGGTTCTGAACTTGTTATCGAGGAACTGAATGGCAAATTTCAGAATGCTGATTTTGGAATTGCAGGATATATTGCAGATTTATTTACTAAACCCAAACCGAAACTAAGATTTATTACTGGTGATATAAACATTGCTTCTCTTTGGAATTATTTAAAAAATCAGCTGAAGGCTACTTCTTTAAGTGTTCAGGCAGATGCTTTAGAAAAACTGGAAGGAATTGCTGCTGTAGATTTATTTTTACATCCTGATGCAGTCCTTGGAAATGTTTATTTTAAAGATGGAAAAATAAAATACAAATCCTTACCATTTTCTTTAAATAAACTTGCTGGCAGACTTGTAATTGGAGAAAAGAACCTAAGTCTTTTTGGATTTATGGGAACTATAGACAACAGCAATGAATTTAACAGTGATTTGACTGTATATAACTATCTAAATCCTTCTTTTTATATTCAAGGAATGCTAACTCTTGATCTGAATCTTCAAGATGGATTGAAAGCTATTAATGCTGAAGCATTAAATAAAATTACTGTAAACGGACTGATTCCAACTATTGTTAATTTTGATATTACCTTGCCTCTTGTAAGTTGTACTTTCTATTCCAGTTTGGATGAAATGCTGCAGATAGAATTTCCTTCGTATATTAAAAAACCAATAGACAGAAAATATTATTTATCAGGAAATATTGATTTTGATTCTGAAAAAATGGATCTTTATATAAATCAGTTAAATGTAAA
>Ga0209515_10007394_pt1 | contig 13241 bp, 11 predicted proteins | sample Subgroupgradi54m_FD_187454 | JGI IMG/M metagenome (GOLD analysis project Ga0209515, IMG submission 187454) | Subsurface groundwater microbial communities from S. Glens Falls, New York, USA - GMW60B uncontaminated upgradient, 5.4 m (SPAdes)... ...
AGTGCGGTAAATCAGAGGTGTTGCTGATCTACGGCACTACCCCCATCCTAACCTTCCCCCTGCAAGGGGGAAGGAATAAATCAGGAGTGTCATGCAACTCACCGAACTGCATCTCGCGCTGATCGCCGGTGGCCTCGGTTTTGTGCTGCTGGTGTGGGCGGTTAATCTGTGGCAGGAGCGCAAGCTGCGGCGCAGGATCGAACGCACCTTCGGCGCCCGCAGTCATGATGTGTTGCTGGGCAAAAATAAACAGAACGCCAGCGAACGGATCGAGCCGTCCTTGTCTGCCGGTCTCGCTGTCGGCCGCGTCACCGATCACGACTCTGATGACCTCACCCGACACAGCATCAACCCTGCTGCAACCACTACCGCGCTCGACGATCAGATTGACTGCATCGTCGAGTTGCAACCCGAGCGCCCCGTCAGTGGCGAACAGCTGAACCAGATCGCCCAACGTCTGCGCCACGCCGGCAGCAAACCGATTCTGTTCGAAGGCTGGAACGAAAATGCCGCCATCTGGCAACGTCCGCAAAATGGCACGCTGCACGCGCAGCTCCGCGCCGGTATCCTGCTCGCCAACCGCAGCGGTGCACTCAATGCCATCGAGTTTTCCGATTTCAGCACCGGTCTGGAAGCGATCGCCAGTGATATCGGCGCGTTACCCGATTTCCCGGCGATGCAAACCACGCTCACCCATGCGCAAAAACTGGATGCCATGTGCGCGCCCTGGGATGCCCAGATCAGTCTCAATGTTTTACTCGAAGACAGCGGCCGCTACTCGCTCGAAGCACTGCAAAGCATTGTCTCCAATCGCGGCTATATCGCCCGCGCCGACGGCAAATACCTCGCCCTCGATGCCCAGGGTCAGATCCTCTTCACCATTGCCATCACCACCCAGGCCCCGCAAATCACCCTGTTGCTTGATGTCCCGCGCGCCAACCCCGACGCCCAACCCTTCACCCGCATGAGCATCGCCGCCAACGACCTCGCGCAAGCCCTCGGCGGCACAGTAGTGGACGACACACTGCGCGCCCTGTCACCCTACGCCCTGCACGAAATCGACGAACAATTGCAGGCGCGCTACCTGGAAATGGAAGAGGCCGGTGTCGCAGCGGGGAGCGCGCTGGCATTGCGCTTATTCAATTAACTACAGTGATGCGACTGCCTGTGCCGCTGCATAGCCAGATGACCACGCCCACTGGAAGTTGTACCCCCCCAGCCAACCGGTCACATCGACTACTTCGCCGATAAAAAATAATCCCGGCACTTTCTTCGTCTGCATGGTTTTTGAATCAAGCTCTGCGGTATCGACACCGCCAATGGTGACCTCTGCCTTGCGATACCCTTCGCTGCCATCGGGCGTGATCTGCCAGTGCTGGATGCCTTGCGCGAGTTGGCGCAGGGTTTTGTCGCTGACTTCGGCGATGCGGCGGGTGGCGATATCCGGGTAATGCGCTTCCAGCCACCCGTGTGCGAGTCGCTTGGGGAGGATCTGGCCCAGAATCGTATTGAGGTTTTGCTTGCTGGTTTGTTTTTCCTTGATCAGTAATTCTTCCAGTGATATTTCCGGACATAAATTCAAACGGATCGTCTGACCGGGTTGCCAGTAGCTGGAGATTTGCAGAATGCCGGGGCCGGACAGGCCGCGATGGGTGAACAGCAGATCTTCATCGAATACGCCGGGGCCGTAGTTCTGCCCTTTCTCTCCGGCGTGGGCCTGCACTTGCAGCGAGAGTCCGGCCAGGCTGAGGAATGGCTGCCAGGCTTCTGTTGCAAACGTGAGTGGAACCAGGGCAGGGCGTGGTTCGATGATTTTCAGGCCGAACTGGCGCGCGATGCGATAGCCGAAATCGGTGGCACCGATTTTTGGAATTGACAGGCCGCCGGTAGCGATAACGAGGTTTTGGGTGTTGATAGTGCCGCTGCTCGTTTGGAGTTGAAAACCGCTGTTGCCTTTTGAAATTTCATGGACGCTGCACGGCATGCGCCAGTGCACTTTGCCTGCATCGCATTCATGCTTGAGCATGCGGATGATGTGTTCGCTGCTATCGTCGCAAAACAGTTGACCTTTGTGTTTCTCGTGGTGGCTGATGTGGTGCCGCTTCAGTAATTCCAGAAAATTACTGACGCTGTATTGCTTGAGCGCGAAACGTGCAAAGTGCGGGTCGCGCGACAGGAAATTTTTCGGGTTGGTGTGCAGATTGGTGAAGTTGCAGCGGCCACCCCCGGAGATACGGATTTTCTCTGCCAGGCGTTCGGCGTGGTCAATCATTACGACCTGCAAGCCACGTTGAGCAGCGACGCTGGCGCACATCATGCCGGCGGCACCCGCGCCGATGACCGCAAGATCAAAAGGTTTGTTCATGGGCGAGATTATCGCTCACCCAAAACCTGGGTGAACCACGGAGCACACGGAGCACACGGAGACCACCCAAAACGCTTTTGCTTTCCCCGTGTTCCCCGTGTGCTCCGTGGTGAGCATGTTTTATTTTCCTTCCGCCGCAATCACTTGTGCAGCGGCGTTAACCACGGCGGCGATCCGGCCCACGTCACGCAGTTGCTGGGTAGTCATGCCTTCCTGTTTCAACAGGGCGTAATGCGATTCGATGCAGAAGTGGCATTTGCCGATCACCGAGGCAGCGAGGGCGTACAACTCGAACTTGCGTTTGTCCACGCCACCGTGCGTAGCGTAAGCGGTCATGCGCAGTTGCGCGGGTTGGGTCTTGAGGTCGGCATCGCCGGTCATTTCCACGTAGGGATACCAGGCGTTGTTCATGCCCATCAGTGATGCTGCGGTCAGCGCAGCATGCATTTCCACTGCGGGCAGTACGCCAGCGTTGCGAATGATGTTGGTGATGACTGTGCTCTTGGCGGCAAACGCGGCGGCGAGGGCGGCACACAGCGCGTCATTCGGGTCCAGCGAAGAGCGGGCAATGGTGCTGTCGATATTCAGGCGAATATCCTTGGCGTAATCGGGGATCAGGTTTTTGATCTGGTCGAGAAATTCCATGGTGTTCTCCAGGCGAAAAGAAGCCGTCATTCCAGCGGAACGCTGGAATCCAGTGTCTTTGCATTGATAGTCGTGGGCTCCTGCTCGGTTTTCACCTATGCAGGAGCGACGGAGCGGTGTTTGCGATTACAGCGTTGCGCCACCCACCGAGCGGTTGCATGGACACAGCTCATCGGTTTGCACACCGTCGAGAATGCGCAGAACCTCTTCGGGGCTGCGACCGACATTCAGACCGTTCACGGACACATGCTGAATCGTGTTGTCCGGGTCAACGATGAACGTGGCGCGCAATGCCACGCCGTCAGTCTTGTCGCGCACACCCAGTTGGTCAACCAGCGCACCGGTGACATCGGCAAACATGTAGTGGTTCAGTTTGCTCAAGTCCTTGTGGTCACGACGCCAGCCGAGTTTGCAGTATTCGTTGTCGGTCGAGCCGGCCAACAGCACGGCATCGCGTTCTTCAAAATCCTTGTTCAATTTGGCAAAACCGACGATCTCGGTCGGACAGACAAAGGTGAAATCTTTTGGGTAGAAATAGATGACTTTCCATTTGCCGGGAAAGGATTGTTCGGTGAGGTCTTCAAAGGCGGAGACGCCGTTTTCTTCCGGATTGTTGAAGCCGGGTTTTACGCCGACCACTTTGAATGCTTCGAGTTTGTCGCCAATGGTTTTCATGTCTGGACTCCGTTGTTAAGGTGAAAAAATAAGGTGAAAAATAAGGTGAAGTACTTGAGGGTTGTTGCTGTAGGTCGAATACTAAACTATTAAAAATATATGTCTAATAGTATTTTTCTAATTGTTCGATAGCTGGAACGATGCACCGGTAATGGGGAGGGTCAGGCAGGCGGTCAAGCCGCCCGAGGGGGTGGGCGCAAGGTCGAACTGCCCCTGGTGTTGTTCTGCGATACGTTGCACGATGGCCAGCCCCAATCCCGCTCCACTGGCCGCACCACGCGCTTCGTCCAGGCGGGTAAAAGGCCGCTTGAGCGACTCGGCTTGCTGAGCGGGTATGCCATTGCCATGATCAATCACGCGGATGATGATGTTGTGCGCGCGCTGTTCCAGTTGCACCAGGATGTCAGCGTTTGTGTTGCCGGATCTGCGGCCATAGCGAATCGCATTTTCTATCAGGTTGATGATGACGCGGCGCAATTCGCGGGCATGGCCCTGGCATATTGGTACCGTGGCCAGTGCAAGGTTGAGCGTGAATTTTTCTTCCAACTGACGTGCGCTGGTGCAGTAGGGTTGCACCACATCTTCTATCAAGGCTTTCAGGTCGATCGGTTCGCGGCGTTTGTCCTGCTGGGTTTTGTCTTCCTGCGTGATGCGCGCGTAGTCGAGAAACTGAGTGACGATGTGTTCCATCTGGCTCAGATCACCATTGATGGCTGAACGTGTGGTGTCATCAATCGGCGCCATTTCCGCTTCCAGCCGCAGGCGCGTGATCGGCGTGCGCAAGTCGTGCGAGATGCCGGCCAGAATCAGCGCCCGATCCGCTTCGATACCCTCCAGCGTGGAGACCATGTGGTTGAAACTCTGGTTGAGCAGTCGTACTTCGGTGGGGCCGCTGGCGGGAAGTGTCGGCGGAGTTTCGCCGCGCGTTAGTGCCCGGGCCGCCTGGGTGATATCGGCCAGTGGCCGGTTCAGCCATTTGCCGAAGACCACGGCGCCAATCAAGGCCAGCAAGAGCGCAATGCTGCCCAGCGTGAGCCACTCGAATGCGGCAGCACGTTCAATCCGTTCGCGCGGCAACACCACCCAGTAATCATCGTCCTCAATCACAAAGCTGACCCACAGACCGGGAATGCCATTGACCTCACCAGCCAGCTCGGTAGATGCGCCCAAAGTCAGATGCACACGCTGCAAAATAATATGGGTGAGTGCTTTGTCTTGCAGTGGCACGCGCACATCTTCCGGTTCCAGCGGATAGATGCGGATGCCTTCGTGTTGACGCAATTCCTGCAACAGTTGCAGGCGGCGCTCAGGGTTGGAGTGAATCAACGCGCTCTGCGTCAAATTGACGATGCTGACGATTTGCTGCGCGATCTGCTGGGCACGTGGCGCACGTTCAAAATAACGGAACAGTTGCGACCACATCGCGAAGCTGAGTAGGGTCAGCAGCAGCAGCAGCAGGAAGGTGCGCCAGAACAGACTGGTGCGTGGCAGTGCCAATCTCATTCGCCGTCCGGGATGAAAACATAACCCAGGCCCCAGACAGTTTGGATGTAAACCGGTTTGGCAGGGTCAGGCTCGATCAATTTACGCAGGCGCGAAATCTGCACATCGAGGCTGCGATCAAAGGCGTCGTACTCGCGGCCACGCGCCAGTTCCATCAGTTTTTCGCGCGACAGTGGCGTGCGTGGATGGCGGGAGAATACTTTCAACACGGAAAATTCGCCGGAGGTGAGGGTGACGGTATCGCCATCTCTCACCAGTGTGCGGTTGGCCAGGTTCAGCACGCATTGACCGAATTCGATCTTGCCGTGCTCCTGCGCGGGTGCGGCCGGGGCTTCAGGGGCCGTCTGACGGCGCAGCACGGCATTCACCCGCGCCAGCAATTCGCGCGGGTTGAATGGCTTGGGCAGGTAATCGTCGGCGCCCATTTCCAGGCCGATGATGCGGTCGATATCTTCGCCCTTGGCGGTCAGCATGATGATCGGTGTTTTGTCATTGGCACCGCGCAGACGGCGGCAAATCGACAAGCCATCTTCACCCGGTAGCATCAGATCCAGCACCAGCAGGTCGAAGCGTTCGCGTTGCCAGAGTTTATTCATGGCGCTGGCATCCTCGGCCACGAAGAGATTGAAACCTTGTTCCGTCAGATAACGGCGCAGCAAATCGCGCAGACGTGGGTCATCATCGACGACCAGAATTTTTTTCGGGTTGGTTTTTTCCATGAAGTTCTCACCCCTCCGCTATGCGCATCTACATTCAATGAGGTGCATGTTATGACGAAGCGCACGCCCGGCACACCGTCTGAAACATGCCGTTACAATTTTTACCGGTTGCCAGCGGCGCTTGCGCGCTACGCTGTGTAGCATACAGTCTGCCAGCCATTCCATTATTACCACGATCATGCGTCGCACTAAAATCCTGTTCCTGTTGTCATGTTACCTGCTGGGCGGACTATCGTCGGCATGGGGCTGGCCACGCGTCGATTTTGAAGCGTCCGAACGCCAACGTTGGCGTGAAGAACGGATGCAGGACAAGCGTCACGCCGAACGCGAGCGTCGCGATGCGAAACAGGAACAGCATCCGCATCGTCAAGACGACACGGAGCGTTCTGACCGTTCTGAGCGCCAGCGTCTCAGTCCGGAAGAGCGACGCGAATTGCGACGGCAGATCCGGCGCGCCAATCAGGACTGATGGAGCGCCGTTCCAGATTGCGCGCGTCCCTTGCTGCGTTTCTGAAAGTCAAAACAATCGGTTCGGCTTTCCCATAAAATAGCGGGCCTATGCCTGCCAATCCTTCCTTTCCCTCTGTGCTTGCGATTGAAACAGCGACTGAGCTTTGCTCGGTCGCTGTGCATTGTGCTGGCGCAACGTTCCATGAGGTGGCAGATGCCGGGCAACAGCATTCAGAAATGCTATTGCCGATGGTGGGGCGCGTGCTGACGCAAGCGGGGATGGCCTTGTCCGATCTGGATGCGATTGCGTTTGGTGCCGGGCCGGGCTCGTTTACCGGGCTGCGCATTGCCTGTGGGGTCGCTCAGGGGCTGGCGTTTTCGCAAGGAGTGCCCGTGCTGCCGGTGGCGAGTCTGGATGCGCTGGCCTTGGTAGCGCAGGAGGGGATGACACTAGCGGAACGACAGGAACAACAGGTGCTGTGTGCGGTCGATGCGCGCATGGGTGAGGTCTATGCCGCCCACTTGAAGTTATCGCCCTCGGGGCAGGTGGCGTGCGTGCAGTCTGCCCAGGTGCTCAAACCGGAAGCCTTGCTGGCGCACTATGATGGGCTGCGTTTCGATGCGCTGGTGGGCAATGCCTGGGAACGCTTTCCCGCGCTGATGACATGGGGCAGGGTATCGGCAAGCCATATCCATGCCGATGCGCAGCCAGATGCGCGGCACATTCTGCAACTGGGTTTACAGCTCTGGGCGCAGGGGCAGGCGCTGGCGGCCGAGTTGGCCAGCCCGCTCTACGTGCGCAATCGGATTGCATTGACGACGGCAGAGCGGCAGGCAGGGGCGCGCCTATGAGTGCTCAGTTGAGTGCTGCACACACCGCTCAATCGGCCGCACTGCGTCTGGTGCCGATGCGCCGGATCGATGTGCCGCAGGTGACGGCGATCGAAAGCCTGCTCTACGATTTTCCCTGGACCTCCGGTAATTTCAGCGATTCGATCAACGCCGGTTATCACGCGACGATACTGCTGGATGCCCATAATGTCCTGCTCGGTTACTGTGTCCTGATGTTTGCCGTGGATGAGGCGCATTTGCTGAATGTGTCGGTCGCGCGCCAGCATCAAGGGCAGGGACATGGTTCTCGACTGTTGCAACACATGCTGGACAGTGCCAGACAGGCTCGCATGCAACGCATGATTCTTGAAGTGCGGCCCAGCAACCCGCGTGCGGCCGAACTTTACCAACGCTGCGGCTTTACACAAATCGGTGTGCGCAAGGGCTATTACCCAGCGCATGCCGGCACACGGGAAGATGCGCTGGTGATGGAGCGATGGTTATGAATTATTCGGTGGAGCAACGTGCACGTTTGCAAGCGATGGGGATAGGGCCGCTGTGGGTGTTGCGTGAGGGTGATGCAATCCCTGCGACGAACACAAGCACTGAAGTTCGGCCAAGCACGACGATCGACAGTCTCGACTGGGATGCACTGGAACACACCGTGGCTGCCTGCGAAGCCTGCGGCCTGTGCAAATCACGCACGCAAACCGTGTTCGGTGTCGGTGACCGCAACGCCGAGTGGCTGCTGATCGGCGAAGCGCCGGGGCAAGAGGAAGATGCGTGCGGCGAACCTTTCGTCGGCCAGGCGGGCAAATTGCTCGACAATATGCTCAAGGCCATCGGCCTAGCGCGCGGCAGCAATGTCTATATCGCCAATGTGCTCAAATGCCGCCCACCGAATAACCGTAACCCCGAACCGCGTGAAGTCGAACAATGCGCGCCTTATCTGCAACGGCAGATCGCCTTGTTGCAACCGAAGCTGATTGTGGTGATGGGACGCTTTGCTGCGCAGGCCTTGCTCAATAGCGAAGCATCGATTGCCAGCCTGCGTGGCAAGGTGCATCGCTATCGCGCCCGCCCGGAAGATGCGGCGGTCCCTGTGATTGTGACTTATCATCCGGCCTACCTTTTACGCACGCCGACCGACAAGGCCAAATCCTGGACCGATCTCTGTCTGGCGCGCGAGACGATTCAACAACAGCAATAAATAGAATTTCATCAGCGAATTTCATAAGCGGATTCTCATGAGCGACACACTGAATCTCGATTTTTCCGGCGGCAATTCCGGCGGCTGTTCTGAAGATGCACTCACGCTGGGCGATTACGCCGAACGCGCCTATCTCGATTACGCCATTAGCGTGGTCAAAGGGCGTGCGTTGCCCGATGTCTGCGACGGGCAGAAACCAGTGCAGCGGCGCATCCTGCATGCAATGAACGAGATGGGCCTGGGCGCCAGTGCCAAGCCCGTCAAGAGCGCGCGCGTGGTGGGCGATGTACTGGGCAAGTTTCACCCGCACGGCGATCAGGCCGCCTACGATGCAATGGTGCGCATGGCGCAGGATTTTTCACTGCGTTACCCACTGGTGGATGGGCAAGGCAACTTCGGTTCGCGCGATGGCGACGGTGCGGCCGCGATGCGTTATACCGAAGCGCGGCTGACACCGATTGCGCGCTTGCTGCTGGATGAAATCGATCAGGGCACGGTGGACTTTCAGCCCAACTACGACGGCTCCACCACCGAACCCAAACTCCTGCCTGCGCGCCTGCCGATGGTGTTGCTCAATGGCGCATCGGGCATCGCGGTCGGCATGGCCACTGAAATTCCGCCGCACAACCTGGGGGAAGTCGCGCGCGCTGCGGTGGCGATGATCCGCAAACCGAATATCAGCGTGGCCGGTTTGATGGAACACATCGCTGGGCCGGACTTCCCCGGTGGGGCGCAAATCATTTCTGCGCCGGAAGACATCGCCGAAATTTATGCCACCGGCCGTGGCAGTCTGAAAACGCGTGCACGCTGGAAGATCGAAGACATGGCGCGCGGCCAGTGGCAACTGGTCGTGACCGAATTGCCGCCCAACGTGTCGGCGCAAAAAGTGCTGGAAGAAATCGAAGAATTAACCAACCCCAAGGTCAAGACCGGTAAAAAATCGCTCAGCCCCGAGCAACAGCAACTCAAACAACAAATGCTCGCGCTGCTCGACCGTGTGCGCGACGAAGCCGGGCGCGATGCCGCCGTGCGCCTGGTGTTCGAACCGAAAACGAAAAACATCGATCAAGACGAATTCATCAACACGTTGCTGGCGCACACCAGTCTGGAAAGTTCGGTGTCGGTCAACCTAGTGATGATCGGCAGCGACGGCAAACCGAAACAGAAAACGCTGGCCGACATCCTGTACGAATGGATCGGTTTTCGTTTCAATACCGTGACGCGGCGTTGTCAGCACCGCTTGGGCAAAGTCGATGACCGCATCCATCTGCTCGAGGGCCGCTTGATCGTTTACCTGAATATCGACAAGGTAATCCGTGTTATCCGCGAAAGCGACGAACCCAAAGCTGACTTGATGCGCAACTTCAAGCTCACCGAACGCCAGGCTGAAGACATTCTCGAAATTCGCCTGCGCCAACTCGCGCGCATGGAAAGCATCAAGCTCGAACAGGAAATGGCCGAACTGCGGAATGAGAAGGGCGCGCTGGAAGATCTACTCACCAATCCAAAAACGATGCAGAAACAGGTCGTCAAGGAAATCGAAGCCGACGAAAAAACCTACGGTGACAAAAGAAGAACCCTGATCGAAGCCGCGCAAAGAACCGTGCTCGAAACCAAAGTCATCGACGAGCCCGTCACCGTCATCATCTCCGAACGTGGCTGGGTGCGGGCGCGTCAGGGCCACGGCCATGAACCCAATTACAGCTTCAAGGCCGGCGATGCGCTCTACGGCATCTATGAATGCCGCACCGTCGATCACGTCATCGCCCTCGCCAGCAATGGCCGCAGCTATTCCGTACCCGTCACCAGCCTGCCCGGCGCACGCGGCGACGGCGTGCCGCTCACCACCCTGATCGACCTCGAAGACGGCAGCCGCATGCTGCACATGGTGGCGGGTAGCGCCGACACGCGGCTGGGGATTGCCACCGCACTGGGCAACGGCTTTGTCTGCAGCCTTGGCGACATGATCTCGCGCATCAAAGCCGGCAAACAATTCATCGCGCTCGAAGCCGAAGACCAGCCGCTGCGTCCCGCCATGCTGGAAGAAAAAACCACACGCATCGCCTGCCTGTCAGCCAAGGGCCGCCTGCTCGTCATCAACCTCGAAGAAATCAAGGAACTGCGCGGCGGTGGCCGCGGCGTCATCCTGATGGAACTCGACCCCAGAGAAATCCTGCTCGGCGTCAGCGCCGTCACCCCGCAAGGCATTCAGATCGCAGGCACCGGCCGTGGAGGCAAGGAACAGGTGCTCGAACTCTCCAGCCGTGAACTACAACCCTACCTGGGCAAACGCGCCCGCAAGGGCAAAGTGCTGGATGCGAAAATCAAGCCAACTGGATTTGTATCGGCGCCATAAGTCGTTAAACAAGCAAGTGATTCAGAACCATATTTACTACAGGGAAACGTATGAAACTGAAGCTGCCGAATAAATTTTCCAATAAAAAATATGTCGTGGGCATTGTGGTTGTTTTGCTGGTGTTGGCTGCGTTGGCAGGAATATGGCGGTTTTATGGTGGACATTACGCTCGCGATACCGTGGCGGTGGATGAGGGGCCTTTTGTGGCGCTGGAATGTTCTTCGCGCTTGTTTGAGGAACGTACTGCGCTGGCGGTGATGTTTTCTCAACCTTTATCGCGCAAGGAAAAACTGGGTGAGCAATTGTCGGTAGTGGATATCGGCGTGGCCGAGCCGCAGCGTAGTGATGAGAAAGAAAATCAGAGCCGCAGTGAGCCGGATGAGTCGGTATTGAACCTGCCAGCAGTAGCCCAAAAAGTCAAAGGTGAGTGGGTGCTGGGAGATAACCCGCGCATCGCCTATTTCCCCTTCATCAAACCGCAACGACGCTATGTGATTCAAGTGGGATCACAGATTGCGGCGATTGACGGGCGTCAACTCGGCGCGGCCAGTCACTGTGAATTGACCAGTCTGGCGATGCCGGAAAATTTCTTTTTTGCCAGCCGTGGCCTGGTGTTGCCTGCGCACCAGAACGGTGGGTTGCCGGTGGTGACGGTGAATGTGCCTGAGGTGGATGTTGAGTTCTTGCGGGTGGATCAAGCCTTGCTGCCGCGTTTCTTTGCATTTGTCGCCGGTCGTTCGGCACACCATGCCAATGTTTCTGACGATGACGAAGGTGAAGACGAGTACTCCGAAAATTACTGGAGTCGCAGCAGTCTGAATGGCCATGCCAACGGTTGGCAACTGGATGCCTTGAAAGACCTTGCCAGCAGCGTCTATACAAACCGCTTTCTCACCGATCAGCAGTCCAACCGCCGCCATGTGACGCATCTGCCGGTAGAAAACATCAAGGCGTTGCAGGAGCCCGGTATCTATGTGGCCGTGATGCGCCGTCCGGGTCGCTTTGGTGGCGATTATCAGGTCACGCATTTTTACGTGACCGATATGGGTTTGCACGCGCGGCGCTATGCGCAGCGGCTGGAAGTGTTCGTGACTTCACTCAAGAGCGGTAAATCGCTTGCCGGCATGGAGCTGGAACTGCTGAATGAGGAAGGCAAGAGCATCGCCAAGGCGAAAGTAAATGGCGATGGTCAGGCGGTGTTCGAGAACTATCCGACAGCAGCGAAAGTCCTGGTGGCAAGACGCGGACAGGAAATGTCGGTGCTGAATTTACAGGAACCGGCATTGGATTTATCGGAATTCGATGTCGGTGGCCATTTGCCGCGCAATGCAAAATTGTTTGCCTATAGCGGGCGTGACTTGTATCGGCCCGGTGAAAAATTCGAGCTGTCGGTACTGGCGCGCGATGCTGGCGGCAATGCGATTGCTGCGGTGCCTTTGACGGTGCAACTCAAACGGCCGGATGGGAAAGGGGCAGGTAGTTTCCTGTTGCGTCCACAGCCGAAATTCGCCGGTTACTACCAACAGACAATGGATATTCCCGGTGACGCCGCGACTGGAAAATGGCGTGTTGAATTGCGCGTCGATCCGGGGTCGCGCCAGCCGGACAAGGTGCTGACTTTTGCAGTGGAAGAGTTTGTGCCGGAACGGATGAAGTTGAACCTGCAAGCCTCCGCCAAGGTGTTGAAACAGGATGAGGCGCTGACGGTTAATGTGAAAGGCGAATACCTGTACGGCGCCCCTGCCAGCGGCAATCGGCTGCTGGGCAGCGTGCAGGTGTCGCGCAACAAACAGGCGGTTGCCGACAAGCTTCCGGGTTTCTTGTTTGGCGATGTGGATGATGACAAGGAGCGCAAACGTTCTGATCTGCCCGAGAGCACGCTCGACGAAACCGGACAGGCCCGCGTGGATATTCCGGTCGAGGTGCAGTCGGCCAATTCGCCGCTGCTGGTGCGCAGCACATTCAGCCTGCTCGAATCCGGTGGACGGCCGGTAGTGCGCTCCAGCGAAAGCACCGTATGGCCCGCGCCAGCGCTGGTGGGCCTGCGTCCGCTGTTCGCGGGCGATATGGTGTCGGAACGTGGGCGGGCCACATTCGAACTGGTGCGCGTCACGCCGGAAGGAGCCTTCCAGCCCAGCGGAAAATTGCAACTGCGCCTGTACCGGGAAGACCGCGATTATTACTGGCGCTATGACGATCAGCGCGGCTGGCATTCCGGGTTTACTGAAAATGAAGAACTGGTGGAGTCGCGCACACTCAGCTTGAAAGAACGCAGCAAGATCGACGTGCAGGTGGTCTATGGCCGCTACCGGCTGGAAATTCTCGACTCCGAACACGACACGGTCACCAAGTATCGTTTCTACGCTGGCTGGAATGCGCAAGAAGCCGAAGCCTTGGGCAACCGGCCCGATCGCGTCCAGGTTCGCCTGGACAAGGCCGCCTACGTGCCTGGTGACACGGCGCGCTTGAGTATCGTGCCACCGCATG
>Ga0209515_10007397_pt1 | contig 13237 bp, 11 predicted proteins | sample Subgroupgradi54m_FD_187454 | JGI IMG/M metagenome (GOLD analysis project Ga0209515, IMG submission 187454) | Subsurface groundwater microbial communities from S. Glens Falls, New York, USA - GMW60B uncontaminated upgradient, 5.4 m (SPAdes)... ...
GCAGATGTTTATGGGCTAAGTGTTGGTATTAATCCAAGTCCTTTCACTCTAGGTACCGGAGCATCTATTACCACTGCTATTGCCGTTTCCGTTACTGGGCCGACGATTATGGGCACTAACCGTATTGCGGTTCAGGCTGCCGACCCTTCCGGCGGAGCGACTAATATAAATTACTTCCTGGGTAATGAAGCCAGCATTCCGGTTGGCGGTGCGGCTGGGACTTGGGGAATTTACCAGGCTACGGCTAATCAGAATTATTTAGCGGGTAAAACGGGGATTGGGGTTAGCACTCCAGCTGCCACCCTGGATATTCTAACTCCCGGTGCTACCACCGGCCTAAACCTGGCCGGCACTGCCCCGGCCTCTGTCGCCACCAACGGCACCAATGCCGCTACCAACAGTCTGGCTGTAGTCGGTACGGCTGGTGGTGCTTCTTCTGGCACTACCGGCCAAACCGGCGGCACCGCCGGCGGCTTGAGCCTAACCGCTGGAGTAGGTGGTGCCGTGGCTGGAGCCAGCGGTATTGGTGGTGTTGGCGGCGCCATCTCGCTGATCGGCGGTGCCGGTGGCGCCGGGGCGGCTACCGGCGGAGTAGGCGGCGGCTTAAGCCTGACCGCTGGCGCGGCCGGCACTGGCGGTAACGCCAATGGCGGTAGCCTAACCCTCAACTCCGGAGCCGTTACCGGCACTGGCACCTCTACCATCAACCTAGGCTCGGCCAACACCACCAACTTAAACATTGCTACGGCCGCTGTAGCCGCCACTATCCAAATCGGTAACACCACTGGCGCCACTTCTCTAACCCTGGACGCCGGCACCGGTACCATCGCCATCGGTACCGGTGCCCAGGCCAGGACCATCAATATTGGTACTGGTGCTGCCGTCCAGACTGTCACGCTCGGCTCGACTAACTCAACCTCCTCGCTGCTACTCCAAGGCGGCAGCGGCACCGGCTCTAGCGCGGCCATTAAACTGAGTACGGCCGACGCCGGCGACATCAACATCGGCACGACGACCCAAACCGGCCAGCTAACCATCGGTCAATCGACGGCCACCAACACCATCGCCATCGGCAACGCTAACACCGCCGATACCAAGATCCAGACCATCAACATCGGTGCTGGCACCCCGGCCGGCACCGGCAAGGCGGTGATTACTATCGGCAATACCTCCAATGCCAGCGCACTGTCGTTGCTGGCTGGTACCGGCAACCTCGGTATCCAAACCGTGGGAGCGGTTATTGGCATTGCTAACAATGCCTCCGCCCAGACTCTACTTATTGGCAACGGTACTGGCGCCACCTCAGTCGCTGTATCTTGCGGCAGCGGCACCTGTGGTTTTGGCAATAATGCCGTCGATCACTCGACAACCCTCGGTTCGACCACCGGTACTTCTCTGACCACTCTCCAAGGCGGCAGCGGCGGAGTCAGTATCACCTCGGGCGCCAATATCGTTCTGGGGGTTTCAGACACCACCGGCACTCTACTGGTACTCGACACCAAAACGGGCGCCGGTGATCCAACCGGTGTCAACGGCGGCATGTACTACAACTCCAACAGCGGCAAATTCCGTTGTTATGAAAGTAGTACCTGGGTGAACTGCCTCAGCGGTGTCGCCTCGGTGACTGTCAAAACATCCGGTACCTCTTACACCACGCCGGCCGACGTGACGGCTATTAATGTTGAATGTGTTGGTGCCGGCGGTGGCGGCGCCGGCTCTAGTGCTACCAACTTCTCGGCTGGCGGCGGTGGCGGCGCTGGTGGTTACGGCCGCAAGCTGTTTGCGGTCACCGGCAGCACCGCTTATACCTACGCGATTGGTGCGGCCGGCGCTGCTGGCACTACCGGCGCCAACGACGGCGGCGCCGGCGGCGACACGACCTTCACCGTGGGTGGGACGACTCTGACCTGTAAGGGTGGCTCCGGCGGTATTGGTGGTGCTCCTAGTACCAATGAGCTCGGCGGAGCTGGCGGCGTAGCCGGCAGCAGTGGCGACCTTAATGGCGCCGGAGCTGCCGGCTTTCCTGGCCTGGCCGGTAATGGCACACAGGGTCCATCCGGCCAAGGTGCTTCGTCGTCATACGGCGGCGGCGGGGCACCGATTGTTCTGGGTACCGGCGACGGGAACGCGGCCTCCGGCTACGGTGCCGGCGGCGGCGGCGGAAAAACGACTAACTCGGCGACTCACGCCGGTGGCGCTGGCACGGCCGGTGTGATCATAATTACGGAGTACCGCTAATGAATAGAAGACCTTTGATTATAATCAGTGCGACTGTTTTACTGCTGACCGGCGGCTGGTTGAGCTATAACTACTGGCCGCGTAAAAGTCCTCTGCCGGCCGAAGTTAAACGGCAACTGAACTTTCAGGTGGTTTCGCCGACGACCGGCAAAGCCGATCCGGCCAGCTTTAACTATCAGCCAGCCGCCGGGGCCCTCTTTTTCAAGCTCAGCTATCAAGGCAAGGGGTTAGTTGTTACCGAGCAGGCCGTTCCACTGGCTGCTAACAAGGGAGTTGAAGACTACGCTAAAGCCCTAAATATTAAGCCGACCAACCAATTTAACTCTAAGCTCGGACCGGCGGCCGTAGCCGATGTTTATGCGGAGCAGCACCCGATGGTTAACGCCGGCGCCGGCCCGCAGCCGGTGGTGGCCGTGCCACTCGGCCAAGCCGGCATTTTAGTGACATCCGGTACACTGGTGATAGTCCGACCCGATAACGGCCAAAAATTGACCATCGACCAGTGGCAAAAACTCTTCAACAGCCTCAAAAAAGACTAACCCCCCACCCTTTACGGGTACGACCCGTAAAGAAGTTGGTAAAACCTAGCTCCACCTTTACGGGTCGTACCCTTAAGTGGTGACGACTGCCTGAAATGAAACCCAGTCTCACAGATCTACGCCAGTTGATCTGCTAGTTCGTGTTTGATAATTTCGAGGTCGTCCCGACGGTCTTTGTAATCATCCACAAACCGACTATAATCCTCGCCCTCAAATAATTCGAGGATCCTATCCGGCTTTAACCAATCAGCCGTTAGCTCGCCGACGTAATAGGGTAGGCTCGACCAAGTCCATTTTTTATAATCATCGGGGTTGAGATGGATATATCGACTAATATGCAGCAGGTAGCTTTCGTCGGTTATTCGTGAGGCTCGATAGCGCTGCTGAAAAACAGGCCCTATCCGGCTGTATCTCTTGTTGAAGTACATCCCATAGGCAACGCTGAGACTCTTGAGCAAATTCATCATACCTTTTCGATCGTGTTGATACAGCAAAAGGTGAAAGTGCCTGGGCATAAGACAGTAAGCCAATAACTCCGCGCTGCCTCTATAAGAAGGGTAGGCTATACCGACTGAATTCAGGGCTGCTTCTTCGCCCAAATACCTTTTGATTAAATAGAGAAAAAATCTGTAATCCAGATCATCACGAAAAATTATCTGCCGGTCGGTACCCCGGTTGTAGACGTGATAGAAACTATCAGCTACGTAATCTTTGTAGATGTTCCTGCCCGGCATATCTGCACTTTAAGGGTACGACCCCTAAAGTGCAAGCAGCAGCGTTTCGTCTCCACCTTTAAGGGTCGTACCCGTAAAGAGGGTTTTTGCCAGCGTATACCTTAGTGGTATGCTTATGGCTGAAGCAGGATAAATAAACAGATGCAGATTGTGGCAGTGTTGAATCAAAAAGGCGGGGTCGGCAAGACGACCACGGCCATCAACCTGGCAGCTTATCTGGCTAAGGCCGGTCGGCGGGTGCTGGTGGTCGATGCCGACCCCCAGGGTAACGCCACCAGCGGGCTGGGCGTTGATAAGCAGGCTTTGAGTGCCACATTGTACGACGTGCTGTTTGGGCGGGCGGCCGCCGCCGAAACTATCATCAAGACCAAGGCCAAAATTGATTTACTGCCGGCCAACGCTCATCTGGCCGCCGCCGAGGTCGAAATGGTGGCCACCCCGGGCCGCGAACAGCTACTGGCCCGGGCGCTGGAAGGCTTGAACTACGATTACATTATTATCGACTGCCCGCCGGCGCTCGGCCTGCTGACCGTCAACGCCCTGGCCGCCGCCGCCGAAGTGCTGATCCCGGTGCAAGCCGAATACTACGCTCTCGAGGGTCTCAGCCAGCTACTGGCCGTCATCCAACAGGTCAAGGCCGCCCTAAATCCACCGCTGAACATTTTAGGCGTTATACTAACTATGTATGATTCACGCAACGTCCTATCGGCCCAGGTTAAAGCCGAGCTGGCCCAGCACTTTGGAGACAAGATGTTCGAGACGGTGATTCCGCGCAATGTCCGTCTGGCCGAGGCGCCGAGCTTTGGTAAAACCATCGCCGAGCACGACCGCTGGAGCAAAGGCGCGAGAGCCTACAAGGCTCTGGCCAAGGAGCTAGAGGAGAAAGCAAGATAAAATTTCTAATTGCTCTAATTAACCTAAGTGCTCTAAACAAACCCCCAACCCCAATGACCCAAAAGCCTTGGGGTTTAGGACTTAGTAGTTATTTAGGTCAATTAGAAATTAGGTCAACTAGGTCAATTTCGGTCACTGGAGGTGGCCGCTAATGGCTAAGTCGGCGCTGGGGCGGGGTTTTGATACCCTAATTCCTAAAGACTTCGATAGCTCGCTACTGGCGGTCGACAAAAACCGGGTACAAAATTTATCCATAAACGATATTCAGCCCAACCCCAAACAGCCGCGCGGCGAGATCGAGCCGGCGGCGCTAGCCGAAATGACGGCCTCGATTAAGCGCCATGGTGTGCTACAGCCAATTATCGTTACTCGCGCCGGCGACAAATACCAGATTGTCGCCGGCGAGCGCCGCTGGCGGGCGGCCCAAACCGCTGCGCTGGAAACCATTCCGGCGATCATCCGCTCGCTCGATGAGCTCGACCAGCTGGAGTTGTCAATCATCGAGAATATTCAGCGCGTCGATCTGTCGCCACTCGACCAGGCGCTGAGCATCTACCGCCTCAATCAGGAATTTAACCTGACCTTTGAGCAGATCGCCGAGCGCCTCGGTAAGGCCACCAGCACCGTTAGTAACATCATTAGGCTGCTCAACTTGCCGGAGGCGGCTCGCCAAGCCTTGCAAGACAAGAGGATTACCGAGGGCCACGCCCGAGCCATCCTGGCCCTGAAAGGCAAACCGAGCCAGCAAACCGAGCTGCTGGAGCTAATTATTAAAAATGGCTGGACGGTCCGCCAGGCCGAGCAGTTTGTAGTCGGTGCCCGCGGCGGCGCCGGCAGCGACGCCGGTCGCGCCCGGGCGGCGGTCGATCAAAATGAGCACACCCGGGCGCTGGCCAAACACCTCAAAACCCCGGTCAAAGTGCGCTATTTGGCCAACGGCGGCCAACTACTGATCGATTTTAAGGATGACGAAGAACTAGCCAAATTAGCCAAGCGAATAACCTCTAACCTCTAACCTCTAACCTAAAATCCTTTTGATTGGCTGAGCGGCCAAAAACGCAGCACCAATTTGCCGACAATCTGCTCGGCTTTGACCAGGCCAAAAAAGCGCGAATCGGTGGAGTTGGCGCGGTTATCGCCGAGCACAAAGACGCTACCAGGTAGCACCGTCACTTTGACGTTGCCCGGCGTGCTTTTAGCGTCAATATGATAGAGACCGCTGGTGTCGGGGTTAAAACCGTTTGGATGGGCGGTATTGATGACGCTAACCTGGCCGTCTTTGACAACGACCTGCTCGCCGGGCAGCCCGATAACTCTTTTAATTAGCTGTCGGGAGCCGGGGCCAGAATTATCGAAAAAGCCGAACTGGCTGAAGATAATAATATCGCCGCGGTGCGGCAGATAGGGGTGGTGAGTCAGGCGGGCGATGGAGCGGGGGATTTTGTCGATGATCACCCGGTCGTTATTTTGGAGAGTATTTTCCATGGAGGCGCCGTCGACATCGTAGGAACGGAAGCCAAAGGCAGTGATGCCCAGGCCAATCACCACGGCCATGAAGATCAACCATAAGGTGTTAAACAGGTTATGTTCCTGCGGCGGCCGGTGGGGAGTGGCTGGTCGGTGGACTCTCAGCCGGCGCTCAGGCGGGGTGGGCAAACTATCAGCCATAAGACCTCATTATATACGAGAGTCTTATGAGTTGGCTGAAACTAAAGGAATGGTCAATTAACAAGTATCAATGCTCAATGAATGCTCAATTGGTAATGGTTAAATGATTGAATCGTCGCAAAATTCATTGAAAGTTGAACATTGAAACTTGATCATTGGTCACGGCTTTAGCCGTGACCATAAGTGTTATACTGGGGGTCAGTTGTGATGCGCAGAAAAAAGCACCGTAGGCCGGCCCGACGCGCGGCTTCCATAGATGGTATTTTGAACAGTGGCCGGCTGATCGGCCAGTCGGGCGATCAGCCGGCCGGACCCCACGCCGGCACCGCCCAGACGCTCGGCGGCTTCCAGCAGGCCGACGGCTTCACGTCGGCCCGCAACACGCCCCAAGGGCTCGGCGCCGGCCAGACATCTGATCAACTGATTGAGGAACCGATCGTTATCGACGAACTACCTTACGAAAAAGAAGCTAAAGGCCACCGCTGGCGCCACCGCACCAAACGCCTAGCCCAGGTGCTGGGCGGCATGATTGTACTGATCGGCCTGTTTTTAGCCATCAAATTCTTTATCATCGAGCGCCATATCTTTAAAGGTGGTGGTAAGGCGCCGGCGCTATCTGCTAACATCGACATCAATCAGCTCAAGGGCGAGGGCGACGGCCGCGTCAATGTCCTGCTGCTGGGCATCGGCGGCCCCGGTCACGACGGCCCCGACCTCACCGACACCGTGTTGCTGGCCAGTATCGACCCGATCAATAAAAAGGCCGCTTTGCTGAGCCTGCCGCGCGACTGGTGGGTGCGCATTCCTGGCGACGGCTCGCAAAAACTGAACGCCGCTTATCCTTACGGCAAAGAGGGCAGCAAGAGTAAGGACGTCAATCAACAGATCAAAGACGGTCTCGATTTACTCGATCGAACGCTCGAGCCGGTGATCGGTATTCCCATCCACTATCACGCCGTCGTCGACTTCAAAGCTTTTGAGCAAGCCGTCAATGCCGTCGGCGGTGTAACACTCAACGCTCCCGAACAACTTTATGATCCAACCATCGCTTGGGAAAACAACTACAACTCGGTCATCGCTCAGAAAGGTAGCCAGACTTTTGACGGTCACCGGGCGCTGCTTTACGCCAAAAGTCGCGAAACCTCGACTGATTTCGCCCGGTCCCAGCGCCAGCGGGCTCTACTGGTCGCCCTCAAAGACAAGTCGCTGTCGCTGGGCACGCTGTCCAACCCGGTGCGCATCTCGTCGCTGCTGTCGAGCTTTGGCGACAATATTTATACCGATCTCAGTCTCAATGACATGCTGCGGCTGCACCAAATTGGTAGCGGCATCGACTCCTCGCAAATCTTGTCGCTCGATCTGGTGACGCCACCGCACGATCTGTTAACCACCGGCAGCCTTGGCGATCTGTCGGTCGTCGAGCCCAAGACCGGCCTATTTGATTACACGGCCATCCAGGCTTATATCCGTAACACACTTAAAGATAGCTTTATTGCCAATGAAAACGCTCGGGTAGCCATTTATAACGCTACTGGCACCAGCGGCCTGGCGACGACCCAGGCGACGATTCTTAAATCTTATGGTTATAATGTGACGACCGTCGATAATGCGCCGACCACCAACCCGGCGGCTACAACTATCGTCGATCTGACCCACGGCGCAAAAAAATACACTAAGCACTATCTGGAAGGCCGCTATAAAGCGAGCTCTGTCAGCAGCTTGCCGAGCAATCTGCCGGCGGCCGCCGGGCAGGCCGATTTTGTTATAATACTGGGGCAAAATGCCGCAACTACCAGCCAAAATTAAGCCGGCCCAAGGCTTCTCGCACTTTATCCATCTAGGCCTAAACGTGCTACTGCCGGCCGCCGCTTATGTGCTGGTGCGGGTCGACTTTGTGCCCCTGGCCATCGTGCTGGTGCTACTGGCCAAGTGGCGAATGTTCGCTGTCCGGCCACGCTACTGGCTGGCCAATATCTTGGCCAACGGCGTCGATATTATCGTCGGCCTGAGTTTGATCCTGTTTATGGCCAACACTGCCGAGCCGTGGTGGCAGCTGCTCTGGATGATCGGCTACAGCGCTTGGCTGATCTGGCTGAAGCCGCGGACCGACGCCTTGAGCGTCTCGGCTCAGGCGATGATCGGCCAGCTGCTGGGATTGTCGGCGCTTTATTTAAAGTTTGGCGACGCGCCGCTGGCGGTACTGGTCGGCGCCACCTGGCTGGTGGCTTACGTCGCCGCCCGCCATTTTTTGACCAGCTTCGACGAACCCTATACGGCGCTGCTGGCTCAGGTTTGGGCCTATTTTGCCGCCAGCCTGACTTTCGTGCTCGGCCACTGGCTGCTGTTTTATGGCCTGGTTGCCCAGATCACGTTGCTGCTGACGACCATCGGCTACGGCTTGGCGACGCTTTATTATTTGGACGCCGCCGAGCGGCTGAGCCTCGGCCTGCGCCGTCAGCTGTTTGGCGTCACCGGCGCCATCCTGCTGATAGTTTTAGTTCTATCCGACTGGTCCGGCCACACCGTCTAGACAAAAGCCCCGCCAAACCTGCTTACGAGGTTAACTCGTAACCCGTTTGGCTTGGGGCAAATCGCTGCGTTGCCAGCTGCGGTACTCCTTCAACGTATTAACATATACGTCTCAGTCCGTGCCTCGCTGGCGCCTGGCGCTTTATCCCCAGGCTTTTGTCTAGCAATCATAGCTAAGCTAAAATTCAGCTTAAGCGCTTAGACTGGCGTAGAATAAGGAGATAAAGTATGGTTGATCGACCCAAAAATAGCGGCCAGCCGGCCAGCTACAGCACCGTGCCGCGGCGTCAAATCAATATTCCGGTGCCGAGCTTAGCCAAAGTCCGCCGGCCGGCGCCGGGACTGATCGGCCGCGGCCGCCAAGCTTTACTGATCCTGACTTGTCTATTAGTCGGCCTGGGCGGCGGCTACTTCGGCGCCGGTTGGCGTTCATCACCACCCAAGTCAACTCTGGCCCAGCGCCAGTACGTCTCCAGCGAAAGCCAACTGATTGCCAATATTGCCAAAGAAGTCGGTGCCAGCGTCGTGTCCATCGACGTCCAGAGCCAGGTCACCACGCCGACCTTCTTCGGCTTCAGCCAGACCCTCAACCAGCAGGCCGCCGGCACCGGCTTTATTGTCAGTAGCGACGGCATCGTTGTTACCAACCGCCACGTCGTCAACGGCGCCACTACCGTCAGCATTACGCTATCTGACGGCACCAAGTTGACCGATGTCAAAGTGCTTGGCCAGACGGCCACGACTAGCTCGCTCGACGTCGCCTTTCTCAAAATCAACGACGCCAAAGGCAAGAAATTGACACCGGTCAACCTCGGCGATTCGGCCAAGATGCAGGTCGGCGACCGAGTAGTGGCCATCGGCAACGCCCTCGGCCAGTTCCAAAACAGCGTCACCAGCGGCATCATTTCCGGCTACGGCCGCAGCCTGACGGCCTCCGACCAATCGAGTGCTAGCAGCGAAAACCTGGTCGATCTGTTCCAGACCGACGCCGCCATCAACCCCGGTAACTCCGGTGGTCCGCTGGTCAACATCAACGGCGAGGTGATTGGCCTAAACACCGCCGTGGCCTCCGGCGCCCAAAACATTGGTTTCTCGATCCCGATCAACGACATTAAGGGACTGATCAACACGGTACTGGCTAACGGCAAGGTCGAGCAACCTTATCTGGGCGTCCATTATTTGTCGCTGACGCCCGACCTGGCCTATCAGTACAACCTACCGATCAATCGCGGGGCTTACGTTTTTGCGCCGGACGGCGGCGCGGCCGTGGTGCCTGACAGCCCGGCGGCCAAAACCGGCGTCCAGGAGAAGGACATCATCACCAAAGTCAACGACACCACCATCGACAATAAAACCAGCCTGACCGGCGCGCTGGCTCAGTTCAAGGTCGGCGACAGCGTCAGCCTGACTGTACTGCGTAGCGGTAAAACGCTGACGCTCCACGCCACGCTCAGTGCGACCCCGCAGTAAAAACCTGAATAAAATCCTGGGTCTTGAGGGGTTTGAAGCCGTGCTCGGTAGCGATGGCCGATAGTTTTTCGTGTTGCGGCGGCAGCGACTCAGTAAAGACGTAGCTGGGCTGCCAGTTCCTACGGGTACGACCCGTAGACGGGCTTTCTGCTAGGGGGACCTCTCTACGGGTCGTACCCGTAGGTCCCGAGCCGGCTAGCTGGGCGAACAGCCGGCGGTAGACATCGAGGCCATCGCTACCGCCGTCGATGGCAATGTGCGGCTCCATGGCCGCCGCCTGGTTGACGCGCAGGTTTCTGGGCACATAGGGCAGATTGGCCAAGATGACATCGTAGTGAGTATGAGAGTTGCTCAGCAAATCGCGCTTTTGGCATTTTAGGCCCAGCTCGTGGAGTTCGCAGTTATGCCGGGCGACGGCCAATGCAGCGGCGTCGATGTCGAGCAAATCGACGTTGTGATTGTGCAGTTCGAGCGCGGCGGTGATGCCCAGACAACCGGAGCCAGTTCCCACATCTGCAATCCTCGCCCCCTCCTTTAAGGGTACGACCCTTAAAGGGGTTTTTTGCTCTAAGGCTTGCTTTAAGGGTCGTACCCCTAGCAAGGGTCGTACCCTTAGCAGGGCTTTGAGGAGGTCGATCATAGCTTCGGATTCCGGCCGCGGCTCGAGCACCCGTTTATTAACTTTGAATTTGCGACCATAAAATTCGCTGAAGCCGCGGATATAGGCCAGCGGCTCGTGGCTGACCCGACGGGCGATTTGTCTATTCAATCGTTGCAAGGACTGTCCTTGCAAAGGAGTTTCGGGGTGGGCCAGCAGCCACGCCCGGTCCTTACGCAAGCAGTCCTCGAGCAAAATCAAGGCATCCAAACCCGCTGACCCAATCCCGGCTGTGCTAAGTTTGTCGGTGGCAGCCCTCAGCCACTCCTCCACCTCCATAACAGATCAGTATAGCATCGTGTTCCACTTAGTGTGCTCTGGATATTGAGTGACTCATAATAAAATGACCGATCGGTCATTTTATTATGGGATTGATCATTATCATCGCTTGACATCCAGAGAGAGAGCTTATTATCAGCTCAAGTCGCTAAAAAATAAAAAAGGAACTAAAAATGACAGGTGAGGCGCAGGCGCCATTCGAACCAGAGTTAGCCGGTGAACCGAATCTTGAGCAGATGGCCATGGAGGCACATTCTAGAGTCGGCGATCTGCTCAAGCGCGTTCAAACAGTTGGCAAAGAAGCGCTAGTTAATGGAAATAGTGAGTCCGACACGCTCTCTGTTGGAGGTACATACGCCCGAATCGTGCGTGAAGTTCAAAGAGAGGGCAGGCCATACGAATACTTTGAGGTTGATAGGAAAGACAACGACTCGTTTTCTCTTATGAAATCCATCCAGGTAGAGGATGGATTTAAAAGAATTCGCATAGGCGGTAGCTTAACAGGGAAAGGTTTATGGGGAGTTGTTGAACATGACCAAGAGGGTCATCCGAAAGCGCTCCAAGCTCACCATATCAAAGCTGCTTTAGACCATATACTCGACGATATGAACCTTGCCCTGGAGACGCGTGAACAGGGGCGCGTTTCTTCGATAGACATGGATGTGGTCGAAGTTCTGGGCTTAACTGTCGAAGTTCCTTAAACGCCTTCTTGGCCTACTAGTTCGCGTTCGGCGCTTTGCAGGCGTTCGATCAGGTCGTCGATATCGCCGGCCAGGGCGCCGGGTAGGTTGGAGCGGGAGTAGTTGATGCGGTGGTCAGTGATTCGATCCTGCGGAAAGTTGTAGGTGCGGATTTTTTCGGCCCGGTCGCCGGAGCCGATCAGCGAACGCCGGGCCTGGCCGAGCTCGGTCTGCTCGGCTTCGATCTTGGCGGCCAGCAGCCGGGCCCGCAGCACTTTGAGGGCCTTGGCCCGGTTTTTGATCTGGCTCTTTTCGTCCTGCTGGGAGACGACCAGGCCGGTCGGCAGGTGAGTGATCCGCACGGCCGAGTCAGTGGTGTTGACCGACTGGCCGCCGGGGCCGCTACTGCGAAAGACATCGATTTTGAGATCCTCGGGCTTGATGTCGATGTCAGTCTCTTCGGCTTCGGGCAGCACCGCCACGGTGGCCGTGCTGGTATGAATCCGGCCGCTGGACTCGGTCACCGGCACCCGCTGGACACGGTGGACACCGGCCTCGAACTTGAGCATTTTATAAGCGTTCGGGCCGTGGACTTCGAAGATAATTTCTTTGAAGCCGCCACCATCGGTCGGGTTTTGGCTGACCAGCTCGAGTTTGTAGCCGTTTTTCTCGGCCCAGCGAGCGTACATTCGATACAGATCGCCGGCGAACAGCGCCGACTCGTCGCCACCGGCGGCGCCGCGGATTTCGATGACGCAGTCACGCTGGTCGTTGGGGTCTTTGGGCAGCAGGAGAGTGGAGAGGTTAGAGTGGAGAGTGGCAAGTTTGGCTTCGAGCTGGCTGAGTTCGGCTTTGGCGAGCTCGGCCAGCTCGGTGTCACCGCCCACCGCCAGGGCTCGCGTTTCTTTTAGCTGCTTTTCGAGTGCTTTTTGCTCGTCAAGTAACTCTAAGATTTTGGCCAGCTCACCCTGGCGGCGGGCCAGCGTGGGGTAATCTTTGGAGCTAAAGATCGCCGGTTCTTGCAGCCGCTTCTGCAGCTGAGCATATTCATCTCGGAATTTTTTCGTGTGATTTTCCATCTCTTATCAGTCTATAAAAAAGCCGCTTTAAAACCTATTGGTTAGCGGCGGTGAATAATCTAGTTAGCTGTTTACGCCAAGCTTTTGGGCCGGCGCTTTGGCGGACTTTTTGGCGGTCGGCTGCTTGGCCACTCGGGCGGCTTTGGCTTTTTCGCCGGCTTCGCGGCGGGCCTTGAATTTATCGACGCGGCCCTCGATGTCGACCAGTTTTTCCTGGCCGGTGAAGAAGGGGTGGCTGGCGCTAGAGATGTGGACTTTAACCAATGGATACTCGACGCCGTCGAGTGTGATTGTCTCGTCCGAGGCGGCGGTGGAGCGGGTCAAAAAGGTCGTTTTATCGTTTTGGTCCTGAAAAACGACCGGCCGATAATTATCCGGATGCAAATTTTTCTTCATCTCAATATCCCTTTTCTTGCCCCGCTTAAAAACCTGAGTGGAGAAGAGGGAGAATATCCCTATTTCGGAACAT
>Ga0209515_10007398_pt1 | contig 13233 bp, 13 predicted proteins | sample Subgroupgradi54m_FD_187454 | JGI IMG/M metagenome (GOLD analysis project Ga0209515, IMG submission 187454) | Subsurface groundwater microbial communities from S. Glens Falls, New York, USA - GMW60B uncontaminated upgradient, 5.4 m (SPAdes)... ...
AAAAGGGGTAGAGCAAGCTGAAGAAGCACGCATTTTATTGGAAAAAGCAGAAGAAAGAGAAAAACAACTTTTGAAAAAAGCCCAGGAAGAAGCAAAAAGATTATTAACTGAAGCAAAAAATCAGCGTGTTGTTTTGCTTAAGGTAACAGAAACAATGGCGAAAAAACAGGCAGAAATAATTTTAGAAGAAGCTCGTGCACAAATCGCTTTTGAAACAAAAGAGACGGAGAAAAAATTATCTGCACACATTAGTGAACTTGCATTGCTGTTTTTGCAAAAATCCTTAACAGGAATATTTACCGAAAAAGAGCAAGCACTCATTGTAAAAAATGCAGTGTCAAAAATAAAGAAAGAAACAAATTAGTTTTATGAAACACATTATTAGTCAATTGGTTATGGCAAGTTACACAAAGGGAAGTTTGGATCCAGAAAAAGTAGATAAAATAGCAACGTTTTTGAATAGAAAAATGCTCAAGCTGTACATTAAGGCGTTAAAATCCAGAGAAATACAAGATAGTATTTTTGTTGATGCACCGTTTGCTATAGCAAACACATGTGAAATCATGTTTGAAGATCTTTACCCGGATAAGAAAATTATTTATAATACAGATGAGTCTCTTGTTTCGGGAGTAAAAATTACCAATGGCGATCTTATTTATGAAATGAGTATAAAAAACGCTTTGGAAAAAATACTTGAAAAAGTAAAAGAAAATTATGATTAAAAGTAACGACATTATTGGTCTTTTAGAAAAACGGCTGGGAGATTTTTCTTCTGATCCAAAAACGCAGAATATTGGCATTGTAGAAAAAAACAATGACGGTGTTATTATTGCTTCCGGACTTTCCAAAGCCATGATTGGCGAAAAACTTTCTTTTACTACCGGCGAATCAGGAGTTGTACTCAATCTTGATGAGGATACCGTTTCGATTATTCTTCTTGGGAAAGGTGACAATATTAAAGAAGGTGATACTGTTAAAACCACAGGAAAGCTTTTGAGTATTGGCGCATCGGACGATCTTTTAGGAAGAGTCATTAATCCCTTAGGCGCACCTCTTGATGGCAAAGGCAACATAAAAAAGACAAAAGAAATGCCACTTGAGCGCATTGCAGCCGGTGTTGTGGCGAGGGAACCTGTGAATACGCCAATGAAAACAGGCATTAAAGCGATTGATGCCATGATTCCCATTGGACGGGGTCAGCGAGAATTGATTATTGGAGATCGTGGTCTTGGAAAAACTGCAATTGCTATTGATACTATTATCAATCAAAAACAAGTTATTTGTATTTATGTTGCTATTGGACAAAAACAAAGTGGCATTGCTCAAATTATTACAAAACTAAAAGAACAAAATGCCCTCGCTTACACAATTATTGTTGCAGCAAATGCACCGGATCCTGCTGCTCTGCAATATCTTGCTCCTTATGCAGGTGTTGCAATTGCCGAGTATTTTATGGAAAAAGGCGAGGAAGTACTTATTGTCTACGACGATTTAACAAAACACGCATGGGCATATAGACAACTTTCCCTTGTCTTGCGACGACCTGCGGGTCGAGAAGCCTATCCTGGAGATATTTTTTATCTCCACAGTAGACTCTTGGAACGAGCTGTAAAACTCAATAAAAAAAATGGTGGCGGATCAATTACCGCGCTTCCTATTATTGAAACACAGGCAGGAGATATTTCTGCATACATTCCAACCAATGTTATTTCCATAACTGACGGACAGATATATTTGCAAGGCGATTTATTTAATATTGGCATACGACCTGCAATTAATGTTGGTAATTCTGTTTCTCGTGTTGGAGGATCAGCACAAACAAGTGCTATGAAATCTGTTGCTGGAAAAATGCGGCTTGATCTGGCACAATTTCGGGAACTTGCCGCATTTGCACAATTTGGAAGCGAACTTGACCAGGCAACTCTCAAACAACTGGAAAAAGGAAAACGCATGACAGAAATTCTCAAGCAGCCTCAGTACGAACCACTCGTTGAAGGCTTGGAAATTCTGAGCATTTGGGCAGTCAGCAATGGCTTTCTTGATGATATTCCTGTTGAAACATGTCAACGGTTCGAAAAAGAACTGCATGAATACGTAAAAACACACAAGCAAAAGGCACTTGAGGTGCTGCAGAACGGAGAAAAAATAAAAGAAGATACAGCAAACCTCTTAAAGAAAACGCTCGAGGATTTTAAGAAAGTATTCTCACTCTAATATGGCAAGTATATTACTCTTAAAAAGACGAATACAAGCATCCCAAAATGTGTCAAAAACAACCAAGGCAATGCAAATGATCGCAGCATCTAAAATGAAGCGTGCCCAGGAAGCAGCCCTGGCAACCAGACCATACGTTGCAAAACTTATGAGCATGACAGGAAATATTGTGAGTAAAATTGATGAAGGTCAAAAAATAAACCACCCATACATTAGAGAAGATCGTCTGACAAATAAAACGCTCATTCTTGTTTTGTCTCCAGACAAAGGGCTCTGCGGCGGGCTTGTTACAAATCTTGTCCGGGAGTTTTTAACATACAACAAAACCGAAAAAGATTCGTATTTCCTGACTGTTGGGAAAAAAATCGAATCGCAAATTGCACACAGAGGCAGTGACGTTGTTGCTTCCTTTACCTTTGGGAATACAACACCAAAAATGGAAATGGTATACCCTATTATACGAATAATCGATGAATATTATACAAGTAAAAAAGTAGATTCTGTTAAAATTTTAACAACCCATTTTACCAGCATTTTTAGTCAAACACCAAAGATTACAAATATTCTGCCAATCACTATACCAGAACAAACCCAGGAAAAAACAGCAGAGACTCTTTATACTTTTGAGCCAAGTCTTACTGAAATGCTTCCCTCTCTCTTAAAACACTATTTGGAAACGACAGTCTATCAACATTTGCTTGAAAGCTTTGTCTCAGAACAAGCAGCACGGATGATTGCCATGCAAAATGCAACAGATAATGCAAATGGTATAATAGAAGATCTAAAGCTTGAGTATAATAAAACACGACAAGCAAAAATCACGAGTGAAATACTCGATATTAGTAGTGCAGCAATAACCGCAACTGTATGAAAATAGAAAAAAATAATAAAAAACACGGCATTATTGTTAGGATACAAGGACCTGTCGTTGACGTGTATTTTCCAGGCAGTCTCCCAAGTATTCATGAAGCACTCATTATTGTACTTCCTAACAAGAAAAAACTTATTCTTGAAGTCCAATTTGCCATTGGTAATCACGAAGTAAAAACACTTGCGTTTGGCTCAACAGAAGGACTTTCAAGAGGCATGGAGGTAAACCGTACCGATAAACCGATTTCTGTGCCAGTTGGCGAAAAAACATTAGGGAGAATTTTTGACGTGCTTGGAGAACCAATTGATGGAAAAACATTTAACGCAACTGGAGTAAAACATTCCCCTATTCATAGAGACCCACCGCTTCTGACCGATCAGGAAACAAAACCACAAATCTTAGAAACTGGTATTAAAGTTATTGATCTTATTGCACCCTTTACAAAGGGAGGAAAAATTGCTGTGTTTGGAGGAGCCGGAGTTGGTAAAACAGTTATTGTCAAAGAACTTATTCGCAATATTGCGGTACAACACAAAGGACATTCTGTTTTTGCAGGTGTTGGAGAGAGAACTCGCGAAGGAACAGATTTGTGGCTTGAAATGCTAGAGGCAAAAGTTATGGATAAAACAGTTATGGTCTATGGCCAAATGAATGAACCGCCAGGGAATAGACTCCGTGTTGCTTTAACCGCCCTTACCATGGCAGAATATTTTCGAGATGAGAAAAAAGAAGACGTATTGCTTTTTATAGATAACGTCTTTCGATTTGCCCAGGCAGGCAGTGAGGTATCAGCTCTTTTAGGAAGAATGCCATCAGCCGTAGGGTATCAACCAACGCTTGCAACCGAAATGGGTAGTTTACAAGAGAGAATTACTTCGACAAAAAAAGGGTCAATTACTTCAGTCCAGGCAGTCTATGTTCCGGCTGACGACTATACTGATCCTGCACCTGCAACAATTTTTGCGCATTTGGATGCAACCATTACCCTTGAACGCTCTATTGCCGAGCAAGGCATTTACCCGGCTGTTGATCCGCTTTCGTCAACATCGCGTATTCTTGATCCGAATGTTGTCGGTCTTGAACATTACGAAGTAACCCGAGGCATACAAAAAGTATTGCAGCGATACAAAGACTTACAAGATATTATTGCGATTTTAGGAATTGACGAACTGTCTGATGAAGACAAACGAACAGTGGCACGGGGACGAAAAATTCAGCGATTCTTAAGCCAGCCAATGTTCGTTGCGGAAGTTTTTACCGGGCAGCCGGGAAAATATGTAAAAATAGAGGAAACAGTTTCTGGATTTAAGCAAATTCTTGAAGGAAAGCACGACGATCTTCCCGAACAAGCATTCTATATGGTTGGAACCATTGAGGAAGCAGTCCAAAATGCAAAGTCACGCTAACACAATTGTCATCCCGAACTTGTTTCGGGATCTCAAAAACAATGTCTTAGATTCTGAAATGAATTCAGAATGACACAGAAAATATGACATTTTCGTTTGAGATTATAACCCCAGAAAAAGTCGTTTTTCAAGACGAGGTAAACGAAGTTATTGTCCCGACAGTTGCTGGGGAAGTAAGTATTTTACCAAATCACGCAGCACTTCTTTCGCAAATTGCACCAGGAGAACTCACTATTAAAAAAGACAGCAAAGAATATTTTTTAGCTATCACTGGTGGTTTTTTGGAGGTAAACAATAACAAAGTCAATATTCTGGCAGATTATGCAGTGCGAAGTGAAGATATCGAACTTGCAAAAGCACAAGAAGCACACAAAAGAGCAGAAAAAGCTATGCAGGAAAAAGGAACTGACCAGGATTTTGCAATGGCAGAAGCACAATTTCGGCGAGCAATTCTTGAGCTTAAAATTGGCACCAAACGGAGAAAACATGTATAATCTTTTGTAATGAAACCTGCTTTCTACGACCCGAGCATTTCCTACGAAGATAATTATGAAAAAGGTCCCCCTATTGATTCTCAAAACCTCACACCGAAACAACGAATAACAAGTAAACACTACACATTTTTAGGGTATCCTATTAATCTTCCCTTTGGAATTCCAGCTGGTCCTCTTTTGAATAGTAAATACCTTCGTGCAGCATTTGAATGGGGATTTGATGTCTCAACATACAAAACAGTACGTAAAGACATATTTCCCTGTCACCCATTTCCAAATGTTCTCTACGTTGATGCTCCAGAAGAACTCCATCCAGATCGTACGCCAAAACTTGTTGCCAAAAAAACAACAAACAAATCTCAAGAAGACTTTAGCATTACCAATTCTTTTGGTGTTCCATCAAAAAATCCTGATTTTTGGCAAAAAGACGTGCAAAAAGCACTTACCTTTGTTAGCAAAGGACAACTTATGATTGTTAGTTTTATGGGGACAGTCAAACCAAACCAAACACAGGATGAATTTATTGACGATTTTGCGCAAGCAGGCAGATTAAGCAACGAAACAGGTGCAAAGGCCTTAGAAGCAAATCTTTCCTGTCCAAATATTGGCAATGAAGGATTGGTTTGCTACAACTTAGAAGTAACAGAAAGAGTTTGCAAAGCAATTCGGAAAAATATTGGCAATACTCCCCTTATTCTGAAAGTTGGTTACTATAAAAATGAATCTGACATTGAAAAACTCGCAGAAATTGCAGAAAAGTATGCACAAGCAATTGCGGCAATTAATACACTTCAGGTGGAAATAGTTGATAAAAAAGGACACCAAGCATTACCAGGAAAAAATAGACTCAGAAGTGGTGTTTGCGGCGCATCAATTAAATGGGCTGGTATGGAGATGGTCAAAAAACTGAAAGCTATCAAAGACAAGCATAATTACAAATTCGAAATCGTTGGCATTGGTGGCGTTATGACGCCAAATGATTATTTTGAATATAGAGAAGCTGGTGCAGATTTAGTACAATCAGCAACAGGCGCAATGTGGAATCCACACCTTGCATTTGAGATTTGGAAAAGAGAAAATAAACTCACATGAATTTTCAACAGAAATTAGATACTATAACGAAAAAAAATAACTCGCTCCTTTGTATTGGGCTTGATGTTGATATTGAAAAAATTCCCGCGCACCTCAAAAATGAAGCAGAACCGTTCTTTTCTTTTAACAAAGCAATTATTGATGCAACAGCCGATTTGGTCTGCGCATACAAACCAAATATCGCTTTTTATGAAGCAGCTGGTATTGATGGACTTGTACAACTGAAAAAAACAATCGAATATATTCATGACCAGTATACGAGTATACCTGTTATTTTGGATGCAAAACGGGCAGATGTGCCAAATACTGCTACCATGTACGCAAAAGCATTATTTGCATATTGGGATGCTGACGCTGCAACTGTTTTTCCATTTCTTGGAAAAGATTCTGTTAAACCATTTTTCCAATATAAAGATAAATCTCCAATTCTTATTATAAAAACATCAAACAAAGATGCATCTACATTTGAAAATCCAAGTGTTGCCGAAGTTGTAAAAAAATGGATGTTTCCAAATATTTCACTTTTTGTTGGCGCAACAGATCCGCAAAGTCTTGCACATGCAAGAACACTATTCCCCGAAGCACCAATTTTAACTGCAGGCATTGGAGCACAGGGAGCATCCATAGAAGAAGTGGTAAAAGCAGGAGTTGATGCAAACGGTAATAATTTAATCTGCAATAATTCACGCGAAATCATTTATGCAGGTAGTGGTATAGATTTCGCAGAAAAAGCACAAGAGAAAGCAAGAGAAATGAGAGATATAATCAATACGTATCGTTAGACTACATCAGTGTCATCCCGAACTTGTTTCGGGATCTCAAAAACATGAGATGCTGAAATAAATTCAGCATGACAAGAAAAAATATGAAAACAATTTTTGACATTCTTAAAGAAACAAATGCTCTCATAACTGATGATCACTTCGTCTTAACATCAGGGAAACATTCATCAATGTATATTAATAAAGATGCAATGTATCCCCACACCGACCAGGCGTCCCAAGTTGGGAAATTATTTGCTGAAAAATTTAAGGATATGGATATTGATGTTGTTGTTGGACCGGCTTTGGGTGGAATAATTTTGTCGCAATGGACTGCATATCATTTATCTAAAGTAAAAAATAAAAAGATTTTTGGTGTATACACCGAAAAAACTCTGGAAAAAAACCAAATATTTACCCGAGGATATGAAAAATTTATAAAAGACAAAAATGTATTAGTTGTTGAAGACTTAACAACCACCGGCGGCTCTGTTAAGAAAGTGATCAATAGCGTACGAGAACACGGAGGACATGTTATGGCTGTGGGAGTAATGGTTAACAGAGACCCAAACAATGTAAATTCCGAAAGTATGGGAGTCCCGTTTTATGCCTTAGATGAATTATTTACCGAAAATTATGATCCAATTAATTGCCCACTTTGCAAAAACAATGTGCCAATTAATACCACAGTTGGGCATGGGAAAAAGTTTCTTGAAGCAAATCAGAAAAACTGAGCCGATGGTGAGAGTCGAACTCACGACCTACGCTTTACGAAAGCGCCGCTCTACCAACTGAGCCACATCGGCACAACAATATTGTACGAAATCTGAGAGCAAAGAGCAATAAAGTTATGAATCGATCAAGACTTTCACGAAGATTAGAAAAACAGACAGTCAGGTCTCTTATTGGAAGCCTTATTGGCATTGCTGTTATTTTTTTTGTGTTGATTAAATTTGGCATTCCGCTTCTTGTGAATTTTAGTCTTCTTGTTTCTGGAACAAAAGATACAAAAGATGTAAACATAAGCAAAACAACATTTATTTCCTCTCCTGTTTTAGATGCGTTGCCAAATGCGACAAATAGTGCGACAATTAAGATTTCTGGCACTGCGATGCCAAAACAAACAATTAATTTGTACCTAAACGGCACATTGGAAGACAAAACAGATGTTAGAGATGATAAAACATTTGTATTTAACGATATTTCTTTGAAAAAAGGAGAAAATCTTATTCAAACAAAAGCCGCCAATAAAGACACTTCCGGCAAAAAAACACAAGAAGAAAGTGACTTTTCCAGCTCCATTACTGTTATATATAAAAAGGATGCGCCATCTCTAGCTGTTTCTTCTCCTTCTGACAATCAATCGTTTTCTAAAGATGATAAAATCGCCACGGTGAAAGGAAAAACAGACACAGGAGTAAAGGTAACAGTAAATACTTTTTGGGCAATTGTTGATGGAGCTGGAAATTTTTCCTATAATTTTCCTTTGCAAAACGGTGATAATAAAATTAAAATCATTGCAACCGATGAGGCTGGTAATAAAACCGAAAAAGAAATCAAGGTCACATATTCTCAGTAAATCCTGCTAAAATCCACACCCATATAAGAAGAAACGGGTAAAATAAACTGTTGATAAAAAGCGCATCGATACACAAACCAACCATCGAACAAAAAAAGAAAACATTTTGCTTGTATGCGTTTTTTGTAATTGAAAATAAAAGGTAGAGATACGCAGCAAATCCGACAATCCCTGTTGTTGCCAATACAAAAAGAAAACTATTATCTGTTCCAGCACCTGCATGATTATCTTTTTTTGGATTCTGTTCTAAAAATCCATATCTGTATTGGGCATATCTGTACGCATTGAATCCAACACCAAAGAGCGGATTATCCGCGAAAATGGTAACGGCGTTTTGCGCTGATCCAATCCGTGCTTGAGTAGAAACAATACGAAGTAAATTTGTCCCTTCGGATTGAGGTAATTTTGATAAAGAAACAGTTGTGATAAAAAACGTTAAAAATCCAAGAGAAATAAATACTGTTCGAGTTCCTCGAGAACGAATCATCATGAATACAAACAGCAACCCGCTCACAAGTAACATAATGTATGCACTTCGTGAATACGTGAGAAAAATTGCTCCAACAGTCAAAACTGCCACGCAACACAAGAAAAATACTCTCTTCCTGTCATTCTGGCTTGACCAGAATCTTGTTTGAAAAATTAATCCTATGATAACCATAAAGTATAAGACAAAAAAAGCCCCTGCAAAATTAGGATCTAAGAAACTTGAAAACATACGGTATAAATGCTCATCCCATCCTGCATAATACAGATTGCGAAGATTCGGATAGAAAAAATACTGCACATACCCTTCAAGAACAAACAGCCCTCCAACAAAGCCCAGAACTGATGTTATTTTCTTTTTAAAGAGTGAATCAAAACTGCTCACAGCAAAATATAATCCCGCATACAAAACCCATCTGAGAAAATATAATACAGAAACAAAAAATTCATTTGGCATAAGATTTTTTATATTAAAGAGTAATGAAAGAATACAGGTAATAACGAAAAAAAGTATTGGTTTTGTTAGTGTTCTCTTAAAACTTTTTTTATTGATGAGGTGATGAATAAACCAAAAAACAATCAACATTCCAAGTACAATATCACTAACAGTAACGGCAATATTATTTCCGAGACTAAGTCTTCCAATTTCTCCAAGAGGAAAAAGAAGTAAAAAAAAGACAAAAATAATCTTTTCTATTTTTTCTGCCATAACTGCCACAATTTTCCGCGCACCAGAAATGAATGGAAGCTCATTAAAATGGCAAAAACAAGACCTGGTATACCGTCTAAAAACCCCATCTTGATAATGTAGTTGAGAAAAAACTTTGCTTTCGGATATACAATAACAGACCACCAATGCGCTTTTATTCCCTTTTTATGCAATTCTTTAGCCCTAATATCTGTATAAAAATTTATTTCCTCAAGAAACTCTGTGATTGTTTGATGTGGATAGTGGGAAATGGGATTTTTTAATTCCCCCAGTACCCCTTTTGTTTTCCAGACCTCGTGGACTTGTCCTTCCCACTTGCCAGAAGTTTTTTTAACAAGACGAAGCAGTTTTATATTCCCTGTTTCTCCATGCAGTAATTTTTTCCCCCACATGTTGTCTATGCGGCGAATAAAAAATCCATCATAGTGTTCGCTTGGTGATTCTTTAATTCTGTTAGTAATTTCAAACGCCAAAGATTCCGAAACTCGCTCGTCTGCATCAACAAAAAATACCCATTCCCCTTTTGCTTCCAATAATCCGAAATTTCTTTGTCTTGAAAAATCATTTTCCAGGGAGTGCGTTATGACTCGTGCGCCGTTTTTTTTGGCAAGTTCAACTGTTTTATCTGTTGAGTTGTCGTCAACAACGAGTATTTCACCACACCAGCGAAGTCCCTTTATACAATCAACAATATTTTTCTCTTCGTTTTTAACAAGAATAACTGCACTAATCATAAACCTATTGTATCATCATCAGACAAAAACCTCGACAAGCAATGCCTTGATAACTCCAAAATACTTTCTAAAATAAAGGAAACGGCTCATTCGAAATATTTTGTGTATATTTTTTGATTTTTTTGTACTACTCCCCCACAAGTGAACGACTTTTGCTTTTGGATTTATATAGATTTTGTATCTCAACTTTTGAACCCGCAAACAGACATCATTTTCTTCAAAAAAAAGAAAAAATCGTTCGTCAAAACCATGAATTTTTTCAAAAGTATCTTTTCGAATCATAAACGCTGTCCCCGGCACAACATCTACTTCTTTACTTTCTCTTTTATCCCAATCCATAAGCCAGTACTCTTTGGCAATTGGATTATTCGGAAAATATTTGTTAATAAAAGATAAACAAATAACTGCACGAAACGGCGTGAGCATTGCTGTTCCCTGAAGTGGATATGGTTTTTTATTCTGATCAAGCAAGAGTGGGGCAACAATGCCAACATCTTTGTTTTTTTCTATAAAATCAACAAGTTCATCAATAGCATGCCCAACAACAAGTGTGTCTGGATTTAAGAAAAACAAGAATTTACCCTTTGCAATACGCGCTCCGCTATTATTAGCCGCACCAAAACCAATATTGCTTGGACTTTTGATATACGTAATTTCGGGAAACCTCTTTTTGAGATCTTTTTTTATTGTTTTTTCTTCATCATTATCAACAACAATAATTTCGTATGAGACTTTAGGTTTTGCATCAATAATTGATTGCAAACATGCAAAAAGTTCTTTAGCAACATGATAATGAACAATAATAATTGAAACAGTTATATTTTTTTCCATTTTGTAATAATTGCTAAAAACCTTCTTACACTTTTTTCCCATGTCCAGTGTTTTAAGATTTCTGCCCGTCCATTTTTACCCATCGCTACTTGTAAGTCATTATCGTTAAGAAGTTTTTCTAAAGCTTCGAAAAGCTTTTTTGGATCCCGTTTAACCAAAAAACCAGTTTTTCCATGAATTACCGATTCCATAAAACCCCCTTCTTTTACTGCCACAACAGAAACACCACAGCTCATTGCTTCAAGAACAGTTAAACCAAACGGTTCATGCCTGCTTAAACACACCACAATTTTTGCTTTGTTATATTCCTTAACTAATTGCTGATCATCGATGCCACTGCCATCTTTGTTCCGTTCTATAATTTTTATGTTTGGTTGTTTCTTAAAAAATTTTATTGCCTCTTCCAGTAGATCGTAGCCTTCAATGTCCAATTTTTGCCCTAAGAAAAGTACATCGTAGTCTTTTTGTATGAAAAGTGGCGTAAACATATTGGCATCGACTCCCAAATAACAAACAACTGATTCTTTTTTGTACGCTTTCTCTATCCATGCTTTTGAAAATACAGAATTTGCAAGCATAAGATTAGCAAAAGAAATATTTTTTTTATCAACGACTTTTCGAAGAGACCGCACGCCGATTTCGTACATTCTTTTGGGAAGAGACACTTTGGGGAGTATCCTTAAAAAGGGATCGTATACTATTCGAAGCGGCTCCTGGCAAAAATAGACGTTGGGAGTTTTGAGAAACCGTAGAATAAATGGAGCCTGAGTGAATTTTGATGGATTGATAAAAACAAAATCGTAGCCTTTCTGATCTATTATTTGTGCGATTTTTCGATGAAGTATTGAAAGATGCAACAGTTCAACAGTATCTTTATAGAGTCTTTTTTGCCATTGTCCTTTTTTTTGTTCTTGCGAAACAAATGGAAAGAAAAACGCATTCGTAAAAATCTTTTCTGCATGTTCATCTTTTTGCTGGTCAACATAATACACATCAACCGTGTGATTTTTTCCAAGCATTTTCCCATACGCATCACAGACCCTCCGTGCACCACCAAATGACAATTCATGGAAAAATGCAATCTTCATACACTCTTTTTTGTCATCCCAAATTTATTTCGGGATCTCTTTTCGATAAAATTTTCCATGTAAAAAAAATAAAGACAATGCTTCCAGAAATTGATCCAACAAGAGCAGCGTATGCTGCGCCAATTAAACCATACGTACTCACAAACGGTACAATCACAGTTCCCATAGCAAAAATACTTGCAAGCGTTGCAAAAGCTACGTACTCTTGCTTTCCTACAGAAAGGAAAAGCGTTGCGCAAAAGCCAAACACTGCCCGAATCACCCCAAATATTGCCAAAATCCGAAGTGCAGGAGCAACGCCAATCCACTGTTTTCCAAATGCAAGAGTGATCAGTTGATCGGGAAACAAAAATAGTATGACACCGAATGGAATTGTAACAAAAGCAATACTCATAACGGTACTAAAAAATGCTTTGCGAAGCCTGTTGGTATCGTGCGCTATTTTTGTATAGACAGGAAACGTAACTCTTGATACCACGTCACCTACCTCACTAATAGGCAATATCGAAATCGAGTAGCCAAGCTGGTACAGTCCCAATGGACCAGTGCCAAGCATTCTTCCAACAACTATGTTATCGACATTTTGGAATAGGTACTGGAATACTCCTGATAACGTTATCCACTTGCCCCTGTGGAATATTTTTGCAAAATATGTGGGTTCAAATCGAAATGTTGGACGGGGTTTTGCAACAAAAAAAGACAATACTACTTCGGCAATTACTCCAACGATAAGCCCGACCACAATACTTGCTGCAGTGTGCGTTGCAAATGCTACCAAAACTGCACTCCCTGCATCTATAGTAAATAGAAATGTGCGGTATAAAAATTCTTTCTTAAATTGCAGATCTTTCTGGAATTTTACAATAGATGGATTAATAAATCCGCGAAGCAAAGGGACAATGCTAATAAGCTGGAGTAAAAAGAGCGAATCAGGAGAATGGAAAAAACTGGAAATAAACGGCGCAATT
>Ga0209515_10007399_pt1 | contig 13232 bp, 7 predicted proteins | sample Subgroupgradi54m_FD_187454 | JGI IMG/M metagenome (GOLD analysis project Ga0209515, IMG submission 187454) | Subsurface groundwater microbial communities from S. Glens Falls, New York, USA - GMW60B uncontaminated upgradient, 5.4 m (SPAdes)... ...
AGGGGAGCAGAACGCGCCTTTGTCATCCGTCATCCGTCATCCGTCATCCGTCATCCGCCACCTGTCATCTCATCAAAAATGACCCATCCCGGCCGCAACGATCCCTGTCCATGCCGCAGCGGTAAAAAATACAAGCAGTGTTGCGCACTGCGTGAAGCAGCGCAGGCGACACGCGTGGCTGCGGCTGACCGTATGCTGCAAAGCGCTTTGCAGCAACATCAAACGGGCCAATTGGCAGCGGCCGCAGCACTCTACCGGCAAGTGCTGGCAAGTGTGCCGGGACATGCCGATGCGCTGCATTTTCTGGGTGTGATCGCGCATCAGACCGGCGATCAAGTTCGCGCGGTTGATCTCATTGGCCAGGCGATCCAGACGCAACCGTGCGCACCGATGTTTTGCAATCTCGGACTGGCCTTGCAAGCGCAGGGCAAACTCGACGCGGCGCTGGTGCAGTTCCGGCAGGCGCTGGCGCTCCAGCCGCAACACGCGCAAGCGCACAACAATCTCGGCCTCGCCCTGCAAGAACTGGGGCAGCTGGACACAGCGGTGACACACTTTCGTCAGGCGCTGGCGGCCCGGCCAGACTATGCCGAAGCGCATACCAACCTGGGCCTGGCCTTGCAGATGCAGGGCCACATCGAAACCGCCATCGCGCAGCACCAACGCGCGCTGGCCCTTCAACCCCAGATGGCCGCCGCGCACTGCAATCTGGGCAGTGCCTTGCAAGCACATGATCAACTGGAATCGGCAGCGCAGTCTTATCGCACCGCCCTCGCGATTGATCCCGATTTTGTCAAAGCCCACAACAATATGGGCAGCCTGCTGCACTTGCAAGGCGCGTTCGATGCAGCGCTCGCGTGTTACCGCCAGGCGCTGGCACGCGATCCGAACTTCACCAAGGCGCTGCGCAATCTGGCCGATACCCTCAGAGCGCAAGGTGATCTGGAAGCAGCGATCGCGCATTATCGGCAGGCGCTGACCCACACCCCGGACGACGCCGGCGTGCATAACGATCTCGGCCTGGCGTTGCAGATGCAAGGCCAGGCCGAAGCGTCCGCGCACAGCTACCGGCAAGCCCTGGCGCTGGCGCCGAATTTTGCCCGGGCGCACAACAATCTGGGCAACGCGCTCAAGGATCAAGGGTTGCCGGATCAAGCCATCGACTGCTATCAACGCGCACTCGCTATCGATCCCGATTACGTCAATGCCCACAACAATCTGGGCATGGCGCGGCTCGAACTGGGTCAACTCGATCAGGCGCTGGCAGCTTTTGACCAGGCGCTCGCGCGGGCGCCCGGCAACACCGAGGTACTGAGCAATCGTCTGTTCGCCCTGGGTTTCGATGCCAACGGCACGCCTGACCGCTATCTCACCCAGGCCCGGGCCTATGGTGCGCTCGTCGCGTCGCAAGCCACACCCTATCCGCACTCCCCGCACTCCCCGCACCACAGCCACGCAGCGCCACCGAGACCCCACAAAACCCGGCTCAAGGTCGGCCTGGTCTCGGGCGATTTTCGGTTCCATCCGGTCGGTTTTTTTCTGGAACAAGTGCTGGCGCAGATTGACCCGGCCCGCGTGGAATTGGTCGCCTATAGCACCGTCGCGATGGAAGACGCCCTGACCGCGCGCATCAAACCGCACTGTGCCGCCTGGCATCGTCTTCAGGGTCTTGACGATGCCACCGCCGCACGCAAAATCCATGCGGATGAAATCGACATCCTGTTCGATTTATCCGGCCACACGGCGCATAACCGTCTGCCGCTGTTCGCCTGGAAACCCGCGCCGGTACAGGTCAGTTGGCTGGGTTATGGCGCCAGCACTGGAGTTCCGGGGATCGACTACCTGCTGGCCGACGCCGTTTCAGTCTTGCCGCAGCAGCACGCCCATTTCAGCGAAACCATCTGCACTCTGCCCGCCACCCGGCTCTGCTTTTCGGTGCCGGACGGTGCACCGGCACCCGCGCCCCTGCCCGCGCTGCGCAACGGCTACGTCACCCTCGGCAGCTTTCAACATCTGTCCAAACTGAACCCGGCCGTACTGGCCGTCTGGTCGAAGATTCTGCGCGCTGTGCCCGGCGCCCGCCTGCGCCTGCAAAACCGGCAACTCGCCAGCCCGGCCCTGCGTCAGTCCCAACTGCAAACTCTGGCACAAGCAGGCATCGCCCCCGAACGTGTACTGCTGGCCGCCCCGCAAGCGCGCCCGGATTACCTGGCCGCCCATGCCGAAGTGGACATGATCCTGGACCCCTTCCCCTACCCCGGCGGCACCACCACCTGCGAAGCACTGTGGATGGGCGTGCCCACCCTGACATTGGCCGGCAGCACACTGCTGGCACGCCAAGGCGCCAGCCTGCTGACCTGCGCGGGACTGCCGCAGTGGATTGCCCAGGACAGCGCCGACTATGTCACCCGCGCCATTACCCACGCCAGCGACCTTCCCGCACTCGCACACCTGCGCACCGGCCTGCGCCAACAAGTACAAAACACCCCGCTCTTCGACGCCACCCGTTTCGCCCGCGCATGGGAGAACGCGCTGTGGGAGATGTGGAGCGGTGATTGAGAGGCAGAGACTGGTGACTGGTGGCGGGTGCGCGATTTGCTCCCCTCCCCCCTCGCGGGAGAGGGGAGCAAAACACGCACAGGTCACCCTTCACCGCCTCTCACCCTGATGCCCCAAATTAACCCCGCTTTCCCCCGCTTTTCAAGCCGCTGTCCTAGTCCGTCACAACCCACAATGCTGCTATCACTCACTGGCGTGCACCGGTTTCGGTGCGCGCGTTTGCTATCGTCCCATGCGCAATCCTGGCCGCAACGATCCGTGCTGCTGTGGCAGCGGCAAGAAATACAAGCACTGCTGCCAGTCGCAGGAAACTGCCTTGGCTGCGCAGCAGCGTGTCCTCGTCCAAACCGCGCAGGCGTTGCTGACCACGGCCCAGGCAGCACAGCGGGCGGGGCAGGCTGCGCAGGCGGAGGCGCTCTGCCGGCAGCTTTTGACACAGGCGCCGGATCATCCGCAGGGGTGCAATCTGCTGGGCATGACCTTGCAGGCGCAGGGTCAGCTCGATGCGGCCATTGCCCAGTACCAGTTGGCGTTGCAACACAAGCCGGCGTATCCCGAGGCGCTCAATAACCTGGGTTATGCCTTGCACCTGCAAGGGAAATTCGATGCGGCGCTGGAGCATTACCGCCAGGCGCTGGCGTGCCGGCCCGATCTTGCTGAAGTGCATTACAACCTGGCCAATACGCTGCTGACACAGGGTCGGCTGGACGATGCTGCAACACATTTCCGTCAGGCGTTGACGTGCCAGCCGACCTTGGCACCGGCGCACTACAACCTCGGCAATCTGCTCAAGGAACAAGGTCGTTTCAGTGCGGCGGCTGAGTCTTACCGCCGGGTATTGGCCCTGCAACCGCAGCATGCGCAGGCGCACAACAATCTCGGTATTGCGTTGGAGGCGTGCGCTCAGTGGGAACAGGCGGCCACGCATTATCGTGCGGCGATTGCCGCGCAACCCGGTCTGGTCGAAGCGCACTGCAATCTGGGCAATGTGCTGCGCGCTCAGGATCAGAGCGAGGCTGCTGTGGCGAGCTACCGCAACGCGCTGGCATTGCAACCGGAACATGCCGCCATCCACAACAATCTTGGCAATGCGCTGCAACTACAGCAGCAACCCGAGCTGGCGTTGGCGCATTATCAAAAGGCTTTGGCGATCGACCCGCAATGCGCTCAGGCGCACTGCAATCTGGGCAGTCTGTGGCAAAGCCAGGGGAAGCACGATCAGGCCATCGCCAGCTACCGGCGTGCGCTGGAACTCAAACCCGATTATTGCGACGCGCACAGCAACCTGATCTTCACCCTCGATCTGAGCACGCACAGCACCACCGCTACCTTGCAGGAAGAACGCGCGCGCTGGGATGCGATGCACGCCAGCCGCTGGACGGCGGCACATTCGACAGACTGGCCGCAGGTCAATCCGGCCAAGCTGTCGGATAGGCAGCAGCCCTCATCCTTACCCTTGCGCATCGGCTATGTGTCCGGCGATTTCCGCATGCACTCGGCGGCGTCGGTATTCGGTGCCATGCTGACGCACTTCGACCGCGCCCGGTTCACGGTATTCGCCTATTCCAACACCCGGCGCGAAGATGCCTGGACCCGCCTGTTCCAGGAACAGGTCAGCGGCTGGCGCAATATCGTCGCGCAATCGGACGATGCCGTAGCCGAACTGATTCGCCGCGACGGCATCGACATCCTGGTCGATCTGTCCGGGCACTCGGCCGAAAACCGCTTGCAGGTGTTTGCCCGCAAACCGGCGCCGCTCCAGATCACCGCCTGGGGCTATGCCACCAGCACCGGCCTGCGCGCGATGGATGTGTTTTTTGCCGACCCGGTGCTGGTGCCGCCGGCAGAACGCGCCTGCTTCACCGAGGAAGTCCGCTACCTGCCCAACGCCATGGGCTATTTCAACATCCGCCCGCTGCCGAACGTCAGCGATCTGCCTGCGGGCGAAACCGCAGGCGTGACCTTTGGCGTATTCAACCGTCTGACCAAAATCTCCACCGCAGCATTCGAACTCTGGGCCCAGGTATTGCACGCGCTCCCGGGCAGTCGTCTGGTGTTTAAAACCGGGGAACTGGATGATGCCGCCGCCCGCGCCCGCATCGTCGATCTGTTCCAGCACCTCGGCATCGACTCAGCGCGTCTCACGCTGCTGGGAAAAACCTCATGGGACGCGCACCTGGCCGCCTACCGCGACATCGACATCGGCCTCGACCCGTTCCCGCACAGCGGTGGCGTCACCACGCTGGAAAGCCTCGCGATGGGCGTGCCGCTCGTCACACTGCGCTGGCCCACCGTGGTCGGCCGGTTATCGGCCTCGCTGCTCACCACGCTGGAGCTGACAGACTGGATCGCGGAATCGCCGTCCCAGTACGTCGCACTGGCCGTGCGTAAGGCGCACGACCGCGCCGCACTGAAACAACTGCGGGCCACCCTGCGCGCACGTCTGGACACCTCGATCATCGGCAACCCCGCTGCCTACGTCAGCGCGGTGGAGCAGGAATATCGCACCCTGTGGCAACGCTGGTGTGCCACGCAACAGTCACGCAGCGCCCTGCCCCCCGGCAAACCGCTGCCCTGGATGGAACTGGAATCCCCATGTCAGACAAATTTCGCATCGACAGCCACAAACTGATTTTTCATCCGACGCGCGTAAGCCAGTATCTCGCCGTCGGTGACGATTGGGACAAGGCGAAGAGCGTCTATCCGATCTACGTCGAGATTTCTCCGGTCGGCGCCTGCAATCATCGCTGCACGTTTTGCGCGGTGGATTACATCGGCTACAAAACCGTGATGCTCGATCCCGAATTGCTCGCACAGCGGCTGACGGAGATGGGCCGGCTCGGCGTCAAGAGCGTGATGTATGCCGGTGAAGGCGAACCGCTGCTGCACAAACGCATCAACGATATCGTGCGCGCCACCCGGGAGGCCGGCATCGACGTCGCCTTCACCACCAACGCCACCGCGATGACCGACAGCTTCATCGAACATTCGCTGCCGCTGACGTCGTGGATCAAGGTATCGCTCAATGCCGGCACGGCGGAAACCTACGCAAAAATTCATCGCACCAAGGAACGCGACTTCGAACGCGTGGTGGACAACCTCAAACGCGCGGTGCAAGCGAAAAAGGAACACGGGCTGCACTGCACGATCGGTGTGCAATCGCTGTTGCTGCCGGAGAACGCGCACGAGATGGAAGTGCTGGCGCAGCTCTGCCGCGACATCGGCCTCGACTACCTGGTCGTCAAACCCTACTCCCAGCACCGCTTCAGCGAAACACGCATCTACGAAAAAGTCCACTACGGCGCCTACCTCGACATGGCCTCCGTGCTGGAAAAGTACAACACGAATGAATTCAGCGTCGTGTTCCGTGAAAACACGATGAAGAAGCATATGGAAGATGAAAGCACGCGCTACAAGAAATGCAGTGCCACACCATTCTTCTGGGCTTACATCATGGCCAACGGCGCGGTCTATGGTTGCAGCGCCTACCTGCTCGACGAGCGCTTCGACTACGGCAACCTCAACGAAAAATCGTTCCAGGACATCTGGGAAGGCGAAAAACGCAAGGCCAGTTTTCACCACGTGCGCCATACGCTGGACATCAGCGAATGCCGCAAGAACTGCCGCATGGACGAGGTCAATCGCTACCTGTATCAGTTGAACGAAGACCTCGTGCCGCACAAGAACTTTATTTGAGACCTCATGAAGAAATTTAACCGCCAAGACGCCAAGAGCGCCAAGAAAACCCAAGAAGAATTTCTTTTGCTTTTCTTGGCGTCCTTGGCGCCTTGGCGGTTGCTTCTGCGTTTGAACTTCAAATCATCATGAAAACACTAGTCACCGGCGGCGCAGGATTCATCGGCAGTCATCTGGCCGAGCTCTTGATCGCGCAAGGGCACGACGTGATCGTGCTCGACAACCTGACCTCGGGCCGCCTGAACAATCTGAAAACGATTGCCGAGCATCCGCGTTTTCGTTTCGCGCAGGTGGACATCCGCGACAGCGCCACACTTGCTCCACACTTTGAAGGTATGGACTGGGTGTTTCATCTCGCTGGTCTGGCCGACATCGTGCCGTCGATCGAGATGCCGGCGCAGTATTTCAGCACCAACGTGACCGGCACCTTCAACGTGCTCGAATGCGCGCGCAATGCCGGCGTGAAACGTCTGGCCTACGCCGCTTCGTCGTCGAGCTACGGCATTCCCGATGCGTACCCGACGCCGGAAAGCGCGCCGATCCAGCCGCAATATCCCTACGCGCTGACCAAGTACATGGGCGAAGAACTGGTGCTGCACTGGGCGCAGGTTTATCAGCTGCCCACCGTGTCGCTGCGCTTGTTCAACGTTTACGGCACACGCTCGCGCACCACCGGCGCCTACGGCGCAGTGTTTGGCGTGTTCCTGGCGCAGAAGCTGAACGGCAAGCCGTTCACCGTAGTCGGCGACGGCAAGCAGACACGCGACTTCACCTATGTCGCCGATGTGGCATCCGCGTTTCTCGCCGCCGCGCAATCGAACGTTGCCGGTGAAGCGATGAATGTCGGCAGCGGCAACCATTACAGCGTCAACCGGCTGGTCGAGTTGCTGGGTGGCCAGGTCGAACACATCCCCAAGCGTCCGGGCGAACCGGATTGCACCTTTGCCGATGTGCGCAAGATTTCCAGGCTACTCGACTGGAAGGCGCGCGTTTCCTTCGAGGAAGGCGTGGGCCGCATGCTGGAACGAATTGAAGACTGGAGAGATGCACCGGTGTGGAATCCGGCCAGCATCGATCAGGCGACTGCTGCCTGGTTCCGCTATTTAGGAGATCGTTGATATGGCACATGACCTGAAAGAAATGTCCCTCGCCGCACGCTGCCATCAGTTCGCTGAACTGATCGAACGCTGCGAAATTAGCGGCATGAACGGCAACCGCTTCGAACTGGAAGCAGGCCTGACCGAAATCATGCGTGTGCTGGAACAGGCGCGCAGCAATCGCGCCAACGTCTATGTGATCGGCAACGGCGGCAGCGCGGCGATTGCCGGCCATGTCGTGAACGACCTGGTCAACGTCGCCCACATACGCGCCGCGACACTGCACGATTCTTCGCTGCTGACCTGCATGGCCAACGACTACGGCTACGAGAATGCCTATGCCAATGCACTGGCGCGGCTGGCCCTGCCGGGCGACGTGCTGATTGCGATCAGCAGTTCCGGCAAGTCGATGAACATCCGCAACGCCGCCGCGCAGGTGTGGGGCAAGGGCGGCACGGTGATTACGCTGAGCGGCTTCGCGCCCGACAATCCGCTGCGCCTGCTGGGCGATATCAACATCTGGGTTAATTCCAGCGACTACGGCATGGTCGAAGTCGGTCATCAATTCGTACTGCACAATATTTCCGACCGCTTCGCTTGCGAAGGCAAGCAAGGAAATGCGGCGCCATGAGCAAGGAAAAAATCGTTCCGCTGCAAGAGCTGGCGCAACGTTCGCGCGACTGGCGCGCATCCGGCAAGCGCGTGGTGCTGTGCCACGGCACGTTCGACCTGATGCACACCGGGCACATCCGCTATCTGCAACGCGCAAAACAGGAAGGCGACATCCTGCTGGTGACGGTGACCGGAGATGCCTACGTCAACAAGGGGCCGGGCCGACCGGTGTTCGGCGAGCAATTGCGTGCCGAGAATCTGGCCGCGCTCGAATGCGTCGATCTGGTGGCGATCAATCCATCTGTCACCGCCGTCGAGGCATTGCATCAGATTCAACCAAACGTCTATTGCAAAGGCAGCGAATACCGTCGCGCCGCCGATGACGTCACCGGCAACATCACGCTGGAACAGGAAGCTGTCGAAGCGCACGGCGGCACGGTGTTCTACACCGACGAAATCACCTTCAGCTCCAGCCATTTGCTGAACTCGCATTTCGGCGTGTTCCCGCCCGACACGCTGGCTTTCCTGCAAGGCTTCCGCGAACGCTGGCAGGAAAAAGAAGTGCATCGCATGATCGCCTCGCTGGGCGATATGAAAGTGCTGGTGGTGGGCGATGCGATCGTCGACCAATATCATTACAGCTCACCGCTGGGGCAAACCGGCAAGGGCAGTTTTCTCGCGGTGCGCTACGAATCGGAAGAGCAGTTCGCCGGCGGTTCGCTGGTGGTGGCGAATCATGTGGCAGGTTTCGCCAAAGAGGTCACGCTGGTCACCGGACTGGGCGCGATCGACAGCCACGAATTGTTCATTCGCCAGAAACTGCTGGACAACGTCAAGCCAGTCTTCTTCACGCTGCCCGGCGCGCCGACCATTACCAAGCGGCGCTTCCTCGACGCCGACATGAACAAGCTGTTCGAGGTGTATTACTGCAAGGACAACGCCGTGCAGGGCGAAGTCGAGGACAGTATCTGCACCTGGCTAGCGAAACACCTAGAAGAATACGACGCCGTGGTAGTGCCCGACTTCGGCAACGGCTTCATCACACCGCGCATGATCGAGCTGTTGTCGGCCAAATCGAAATTCCTCGCCGTCAACACGCAGATCAACAGCGGCAACCGCGGCTATCACGTGATTCACCGTTACCCGCGCGCCGATTTCGTTTCGCTCAACGAGCCCGAGCTGCGCCTGGCAGCGCACAACCGCAGCGACGCGCTGGAACAGATCGCGCAAACCGTCGGCACCCGCGTCAAGGCACAGCGCCTGGCCGTCACACGCGGCGCCAAGGGCGTGCTGATGTACGACCGCAGCGCGCAAGATTTTCATGCCATCCCGGCATTGGCGACCAAGGTGGTGGATCGCATTGGCGCGGGCGATGCCTTCCTGTCGCTGGCCGGCCTGTGCGCGGCGAAGGGATTGGATGCCGAAGTGACCGCTTTTGTCGGCAGTGTCGCAGCAGCGCTCGATGTTCAAATCGTCGGCAACCGCGAATCGATACATCCGGTGCGGTTGGCGAAATGTATTACTACTTTGTTGAAATGATGGGGGAAATTCTGAAACATTTACCGCCAAGGCGCCAAGAGCGCCAAGAAAATCTGAAGGCTGAAGAACAGTTTCTTTTGCATTTCTTGGCGCTCTTGGCGTCTTGGCGGTTCGCTGGGTATTTGCCATGACTGTCAATACTCCACTCTCTCTCTACCGTTCGATGCTGCGCATCCGTCGCATCGAAGAAGCGCTGGCGCAGCGTTATACCGAACAGGAAATGCGCTGCCCGATGCATCTGTGCATCGGACAGGAGGCGATTGCCGTCGGCGTCTGCGCCGCACTGCGCGCCGACGATGTGATGTTCGGCAATCATCGCGCGCACGGCCACTATCTGGCAAAAGGCGGCAGCCTGAATGCGATGGTGGCGGAACTCTATGGCCGCACGGATGGCTGCTGCGGCGGACGCGGCGGTTCGATGCATCTGATCGATCTGGAGGTCGGCTTTCTCGGCGCCACGCCTATCGTTGGCGGCACGGTCCCGCTCGCGGTCGGCGCGGCATGGTCGGGCACACTGCAAGGCAAGGATCGCATCGGCGTGGTGTTCTTTGGCGATGGCTGCATGGAAGAAGGCGTGATGCACGAGTCGCTGAATTTTGCCTCGCTGCACAAGCTGCCGATTCTGTTCGTGTGCGAGAACAACCAGTTTTCGGTGTACACCCGTTTGAACGAAAGACAGCCTGCACGTCCGATTCACGGCATCGCTCAGGGCCACGGTATCCCCGCATATAGCGGTGACGGCAACGATGTCGAAGGTGTGCTGGCGCTGGCGCAAACAGCGGTCGATCGCGCACGGCGCGGCGAAGGTCCGCAATTCCTCGAATTCAGCACCTATCGCTGGCGCGAACATTGCGGCCCGAATTTCGACGACGAACTCAACTACCGCAGCGTCGAGGAAATCGACAATGGCCGCAAGGATTGTCCGCTGACACGCTATAGCACGCTTCATCCCGAACTCGCCGATATGCTGCCGCGACTGGAAGCGGAGATCGATGCGGAGATTGCCGTCGCATTCGACTTTGCCCTTGCCAGTCCGAAACCGTCCACCGCGCAAGCGCAGGAGTGCGTGTATGCATAAGGACATGCCCAACATCGAAACCGCATTGCGTCAACTGACATTCGCGCAGGCGATCCGCGAAGGCCTCGATCAGGCAATGGAACAGGACTCGCGCGTGCTGCTGATCGGCGAAGGCGTGCCCGATCCAAAAGCGATCTTCGGCACCACTGCCGGCTTGCAACAGAAATATGGCGCCCAGCGCGTGTTCGACATGCCGCTGGCGGAGAACGGCATGACCGGCATCTGTATCGGCGCCGCGCTCACCGGCATGCGGCCGGTGATGGTGCATCAACGCATCGACTTTGCCATGCTGGCGATGGATCAACTGATCAACAATGCTGCCAAGTGGCACTACATGTTCGACGGCAAGGCGCGCGTGCCGCTGGTGGTGCGCGTCATCGTCGGGCGCGGCTGGGGTCAGGGCCCGCAACACTCGCAAAGTCTGCAAGCCTTGTTCGCGCAGATTCCCGGGCTGAAGGTGGTGATGCCAGCCACCGCTTACGACGCCAAGGGCATGCTGCTAGCCGCCATCGACGACGACAATCCTGTCATCTTCATCGAGCACCGCTGGCTGCATCACATCGCTGACGCCGTGCCTGCCGAGCCGTATCGCGTACCGCTCGATCGCGCCAAGGTGCTGCAGACAGGCGAGCATGTCACTGTCGCGGCGTTTTCCTACATGGCGATGGAAGCGCTGCTGGCGGCGCGTGCACTGAACAATGAAGGCGTGCATGCCGAAGTGATCGACATGCGCAGCGTGCGTCCGCTGGATATCGATACCGTAGCCGCATCCGTGCGCAAAACCGGCCATCTGCTGGTGGCTGACACCGCCAGCAAGTCCGGCAGCATCGGTGCCGAACTGGTGAGCCGAATTGCCGAGCAGGAATTCGCATCGCTGCGCGCCGCGCCGGTACGCGTGAATTGCCCCGATCATCCGGCACCGACTTCGCATTTCATGGCCGCACAGTATTACCCGGATGCGATGGCGATTGCCGACGCCATCCTCGACCTCGCTGGTGTGCCACGCGCAAGCATCGACCACACGCGTTTGCAGACCACACTGCTGCGCAAAGGCCCGGCCGACATCCCGCACATGAAATTCAGCGGGCCATTCTGACCAGATGAAACCGCCGCACAACTTTCTGTCGCACAACTATCCACCGCCAGATTTGAATGCGGCACTGTCACAGCATCAGGCAGGACGGCTGACGGAAGCAGAAACCATCTATCGCGAGATTCTCCGCCAGCAACCCGACCATGCCGACGCGCTGCATCTGCTAGGCGCGCTGGCACAGCAGCGCGGCGACAACGTTACGGCGGCCGAACTGATCGGCCAGGCAATCGCGCTGCAACCGACGGCACAGATGCATTACAACCGCGGCGTCGCGCTGCAAGCGCTGGATCGGCTCGATGCCGCCATCGAGCACTATCGCCAGGCGATTGTGCTGCAACCGGATCTCGTCAAGGCGCACAGCAATCTCGGTGCCGCGTTGCAAAGTCAGGGCCGGCTCGAAGAAGCCATCGCCTGTCATCGTCAGACATTGCAGATCAAGCCGGATTACAGCGAGGCGCACAGCAATCTGATCTTTGCGCTGGACATGTCGGCACAGGTCGACACGCCAACCTTGCAGGAAGAACGCCACCGCTGGAATGCGCAGCACGCACTGCCGCTGTCCAGCGCGCAACAAGCGCATGCAAATTCTGCAGAAGCCAATCGACCCCTGCGCATCGGTTATGTCTCCGCCGATTTTCGCGGACACTCCGCGCCCTCGGTATTCGGCGCGATGCTGCTGAAATTCGACCGCCAGCAATTCGAAGTCTTCGCCTATTCCAATACCAAGGACGAGGATGCCTACACGCAACTGTTTGCGCAACGCGTCAGCCGCTGGCGCAACATCGTCGATCTATCGGACGACGCAGTTGCCGACCTGATCCGTGCCGACGGCATCGACATCCTGGTTGATCTGTCGGGCCACTCGGCGGGCAATCGCCTTCTGGTGTTCGCCCGCAAACCAGCGCCGATCCAGATCACCGCCTGGGGCTATGCCACCAGCACCGGCTTAACGGCGATGGATGTGTTCTTCGCCGATCCGGTGATCGTGCCGGAGAATGAGAAAACGCTGTTTACCGAAGAGATCCGTTATCTGCCCAGCGTGGTGTCGTCCTTCAGTGCGCAGGTCTATCCGCCGGTGAATGCTTTGCCGGCACTTTCTGCAAAGACAATTACCTTCGGTTCGTTCAATCGGCTGACGAAGATTTCACAGGCGGCTTATGCGGTGTGGGCGCAGGTGTTACATGCAGTGCCTAACAGCCGGTTGTTGATGAAGACGGCGGAGCTGTCGGATGCGGCCACTGCTGCGCGGATCACTGCGCACTTTACCGAGGCGCGGATTGCGCCGGAGCGAATTGTGCTGTTGGGACGTACGTCGTGGGAGGAACATGTGGCGGCATTCAACCAGGTGGATATCGGACTCGATCCGTTTCCGCATGGCGGTGGCGTCACAACGCTGGAAGGTTTGATGATGGGGATTCCAGTCGTGACGCTGCGCTGGAATACGATTGTCGGGCGGTTGTCGGCGTCGATTCTAACGACGCTGGAACTCACCGATTGGGTTGCGGATTCAATCGAGCAGTATGTGCAGATCGCGATTGACAAGGCGCGTGATCTGGCG
>Ga0209515_10007400_pt1 | contig 13232 bp, 11 predicted proteins | sample Subgroupgradi54m_FD_187454 | JGI IMG/M metagenome (GOLD analysis project Ga0209515, IMG submission 187454) | Subsurface groundwater microbial communities from S. Glens Falls, New York, USA - GMW60B uncontaminated upgradient, 5.4 m (SPAdes)... ...
CCCGGCGCGCTAGCGATGATCGATCTCCGCTCGGATACCGTGACGCGTCCGACCGACGGGATGCGCGCGGCGATGGCTGCGGCGCCGGTTGGCGACGACCAGTTCGGCGAGGACCCAAGCGTCAACGAATTGCAGTCGCGCATCGCCGCGCTGCTCGGCAAGGAGGCGGCGCTCTGGCTGCCCTCGGGCACGATGGCGAACCAGGTTGCGCTGCGCGCGCTCACGCGGCCAGGCGACGACGTGATCGTCAGCCGCGAGAGCCACGCGGTGTGGCACGAAACGGGTGGAGGCGCCGCCAACGCAGGCGTGCAGTTCACCGAGATCGGCGCCGGCGGCCGGTTCACCGCGCAGGACTTCGTCGCCGCGGTGAAGCCGCGCGATCACATGCTGTATCCGCCGACCACGCTCGTGGAGGTGGAGAACACGCACAATCGCGCCGGCGGCATCGTCATCGACCAGGACGAAGCGGCGCGCGTCTGCGCGGCCGCGCGCGAGCGGCGGATCACGTCGTTTCTCGACGGCGCACGGCTGTGGAATGCCGCAATCGCGAAGGGCAGAAGCGTGGCGGAGCTTGCCGCGCCGTTCGACGTAGTATCCATTGCGCTCTCGAAGGGGCTTGGCGCGCCCGCGGGCACGATGCTCGCGGGTCCGCGCGATGTGATGCGCGACTGCGTCCGTCACCGGCGGATGCTGGGAGGAGCCATGCGGCAGGTCGGCATTCTCGCCGCCGCAGGGCTCTATGCGCTCGATCATCACGTCGAGCGGCTTGCCGACGATCACGCCAACGCGACGCTGATCGCGTCGCGTCTTCGCGGCCATCCGCGCGTGACGCTCGTGGCCGATCCAGTCGAGACCAACATCGTGATCTTCTCGCTGGCGGCCGGCGCGCCCGATGCGCCGGCGGTGGTCGCGGCGGCACGCGCGAAGGACGTGCTGATCGTCGCGTTCGGGCCGCGGACCGTCCGCGCGGTCACCCACCTCGACGTCACGCGCGAGCAGTGCGAACGCGCCGCGGACGTGCTTCTCGCGGCGGTCGGTTAGCCGCGGTGGCTCTTGCGTCCCTCGCGCGCACGCGCCTCGCCGTCGCGGTCGCCGCTGCCGCGGCCGTGATCGTGTCGTCGCCGTTTGTCGGCGATATCCGCTCCGCGCTCCTCGCAGCGTTCCCGTCGTACTTTCAGCTGATCGTCGGGGGTGCGATAGCCGCAGCCGTCGGCCTCGCGCTCCTCGTCGCGGTCGTGAAGATTCGCGATCGGCGGCGATGGCGGTTCACCGGCATCGCTGTTGCCATCGCCGGCGCCATGCTCTATGCGCGGCTGGTCGCGACGGGCCACCTCCTGGTGGACGTCGTCGAGCACGTTCACTTTGTCGAATACGGGATCGTGGCGTGGTTGTTCTACCGTGTCTGGCGACCGCTTGATAACGGCGCGGCGATCGTCTGGCCGCTGCTCGCGGGGATATTCGCCGGCATCGTCGATGAATCGGTGCAGTGGTTCATCCCTGGCCGCGTCGGCGAGGCGCACGACATCTTTCTCGACGCCGTCGCGGTCGCCTGCGGGTTGTGCTTCGCGGCGAGCGTCGATCCACCCGCGTGGTTCGGCATTCCGCTGCAGCGAACGGTGATGCGTCCGATCGCGTATGGCGTGAGCGCGGTGCTGCTCGCCTTCGCGGCTTTCTTCCAGGCCGTTCACCTCGGCCACCAGTTGTACGAGCCAGGGATTGGCATGTTCTGGTCGCGCTACGACACGGCCGCGCTGATGTCGGCGAGCACGGACCGCGCGATCCGGTGGCCCACAGATCCTCCGATCCAGCTGCATCCACTGTCGCGCGAAGACCAGTACCTCAGCGAAGGGCTGTGGCACATCCAGGAACGAAACCGCGCGTGGGGCGCCGGCGACCCGTTTACCGCGTGGCGCGAGAACTTCCTTCTCGAGCGCTTCTTCGCGCCGGTGCTCGACACGCCGACCTACGCGTCGCGCGTGCCGGTGCGGTGGCCGCCGCAGCAGCGTGACGACACGGCGGCACGAGTCGGCGCCGATCCAGGCATCTACATCAGCCGCGCCGCGCCGTATCCCATCTACGCGTGGTCGCCGGTCGCGTTCTGGTCTGTCGTTGCCCTCGTCATCGCGGCGGTGATTACCGCGTGCTAGCATCGGCGGGTGAGCCGCGCGAGACTCCTGTTTCCGATTCTGCTCGTGCTGTGCGCGCTGACCGCGCGCGGGTCTGCCCAACAGCCTGCGGCCTCGCCTGAGCGACGCGCGCCTTCCACTGAGCGGCGCGGACCTTCGACCGAGCGGCGCGGACCTTCCAGGTCCGCGAACATCATCATCTCAGTAATTGCCACAGCCGATCTTCATGGCGGCGTCCTTCAGCGCGGCGACCGCGGCGGCCTTGCGCTGCTGGGCGGCTACCTGCGGAACATCCGTGCCGCGCGTGCCAGCGATGGCGGGGCCGTACTGCTCGTCGACTCCGGCGATCTGTTCGAAGGGACGCTCGAGTCGGATCTCAACGAAGGCGCGGCTGTCATTCGCGCGTACAACCAGCTTGGGTACGCGGCGTCGGCGATTGGCAACCACGAGTTTGGCTACGGGCCCATAGGACCGAACGCGACCCCCAGGTCGCCGGGTGATGATCCTCGCGGAGCCTTGAAAGCACGCACGGCGGAGGCGCGATTCCCGTTTCTCGGCGCCAACATCATCGACAACGCTACTGGTCAACCTGTGACGTGGCCGAACGTGAAGCCGTCAGCACTCCTCGCCGTCGACGGCGTGAAGGTGGGACTCATCGGCGTGACGACGCTCGAGACACCACAGCAGACTATTTTTGCGAATGTCCGCGACCTGACGTTTGCGCCGCTCGCACCGGCGATCGCGCGTGAAGCGACGGCGCTGCGCGCACAGGGCGCGACGATCGTCATCGTGCTCGCGCATGCCGGCGGCCGCTGCACGAAGTTCGACGATCCTGAAGACCTGAGCTCGTGCGACCAGATGGCCGAGATTGTCGCTGCCGCGCGTCAGCTTCCGATGCGGCTCGTTGACATCATCGCGGCCGGGCACACGCATCAAGGAATGGCGCAGGACATCAACGGCATGGCGGTCGTTGAGACCTATTCGAGTGGGCGCTCGTTTTCGCGCGTCGACTTGCTGGTCAATAGATCCTCAGGGCTGGTGGTCGGCAGAACGATTTTCCCGCCGCGCGATCTGTGCGCGCGCGAGGATCCGGCGACTCACGCGTGCGATCCCGCCGCCGGTGACACGGCGAAGCTCGTGCCGGCGCGCTACGAGAATCGAGCGGTCACGCCCGACGCAATGACCGCGGCGATGATTGCGCCCGCCGTGCGCAAGGCGCTCGAGGTGAAGAATCAGCCGCTCGGCGTCTTCCTCGAAACACCGTTTCGCAGGGAAACGCAGCAGGCGGAGACAGCGCTGGCAGACATGATTTCCGACGGCATGCTCGCATCCACTCCCGGAGCAGACGTCGCGATGGCCAACGGCGGCGGCATCCGCACCGATGTGCCGGCCGGACCACTGACGTATGGGTCAATCTACGAAGCGTTTCCGTTCAACAACCGCCTGGTCACGCTCACGCTGACCGGCGATCAACTGACGCGTATCGTGACCTACAACCTCCAGCGCCGCGCGGTGCCGACCGAGCTGCTTCCGATAGCCGGCGTCAAGGTCCACGCGACCTGCGATGGGAAGACCTTGCGCGTCGCGCTCACGCGCGCATCGGGGACGCCTATCCGTTCCGATGAGCGGTTGACGGTGGTGACCAGCGACTTCGTCGCCGAAGGCGGCGACGGGGTTCTCGCGCCAGCCGCCCCGCTCGGCGAGATCACGAGCGTCGAAGGCGCGCCTATTCAGCGCGAAGCCGTCGTCGACTGGCTGCGAAAGCGCGGCGGTCGCCTCAACGAGAATCAGTACGTGTCGCCCGAGAATCGCCGCTGGAGTTATCCCGGCGCGCGTCCTGTGAGCTGCCAATGAAGCCTCGTCTTGTGCTCGCGGCGGTGTTTGCGCTCGTGTCTTGCGGGAAGACGACACAGCAAGCTGGACCGCCGATTCCATTCGACGAGGACGGCGCGTGTCCCTTTCAGTGCTGCACGTATCGCGAGTGGACGGTTGATTGGGACACCGATCTCCGCACCGACCGGCGAGACGATGCGCCTGTCGCGTTTCATGCGGCGCTCAGCGAAACCGTGACGGCGCTCACCGGCGTGGTGACGACGACGAAGGTCGGACGCGCGACGGCGACGCGCCAGGTCGCGGTGGGCGCCAATCACCTCGTCGTTCCGGCAGGTCAGCCGATCTATCTGCTGCGCAACGTCGGCGGCGGCGACTGGATGATCTGGGTCAACGGCGTCACGGACCGGCAATACATTCCCAGCCAGGGCTATTGCACCGGCAACAAGCAGAGCTCGGACGAATGTGCCCTTTCAGTCGTCGAGCAGCCCGAAATGGTGTGGTGGGCCAAGGTTCGCGATTCGCGCGGCCGCGAAGGATGGACGCGCGAAGTCGATCACTTCGGCAATATCGACGCCTGCGGATAGGGCGCAGGCGGCAGGTGGCAGGTGGCAGGCGGCTGAGCCGTTTCTGCCCTCTGCCCCCTGAAATCGACACACATCATGAAACCCGAACCCGGATGGCTTGGGGGAGGGCTTCAGTAGTCCATGCAGGGGGTTTTACCATGCACCGCTCATTTCAGGCCGTGATCATGCGCCGCTCACTCTTGTTCGTGCCGATGCTCGCGGCATTCGCGCTGGCGACGCCCGCTGCGTTGCCCGCGCAGAGCCTGAACCTGACGCTGCCGATGAAGCAGGGCTCGGTGAAGTTCGCCGTCATCGGTGACACCGGGACTGGCGACAATCACCAGGCGGCCGTCGCGAAGCAGCTGACGAGCTCCCGCGCCCAGTTTCCGTTCGACTTCGTGATCATGATGGGCGACAACCTGTACGGTGGAAACTCCGCGAAGGACTACGACAAGAAGTTCGCGCTTCCCTACAAGCCGCTGCTCGACGGCGGCGTGAAGTTCTACGCCTCGCTCGGCAACCACGACGATCCGAGCGAGCGGTTCTACAAGCCGTTCAACATGAACGGCGAGCGGTACTACTCGTTCAAGCCGGGCAACGCGAGCGTCCGGTTCTTCGCGCTCGACAGCAACTACATGGACGACAAGCAGCTGAAATGGCTCGACGCCCAGCTCGCCGTCAGCGGATCGGACTGGAAGATCTGCTTCTTCCACCATCCGCCGTACTCGTCTGGCGAGGCGCACGGGTCGGATACCACGCTCCGCAACCAGGTCGAGCCGGTGTTCGTGAAGTACGGCGTCAACGTGGTCTTCACGGGGCACGAGCACTTCTACGAGCGCATCAAGCCGCAGAAGGGGATTGCGTACTTCATCGCCGGCAGCTCCGCGAAGCTGCGCGAAGGCAACATCGCCGCCTCGGACCTCGAGGCGAAGGGGTTCGACCAGGGCTACACGTTCATGCTCGTCGAAATCTCCGGCGACGACCTGTACTTCCAGACGCTGTCGGAAACAGGAAAGACGATCGACTCCGGCAGTGTGCATCGCGTCGGCAAGGTCGAGCCGACGCCGAACCGCACGGCGCAGCCGGTTGTCGCGACCGGCGGCGCGACGCCGGGAAAGACAACTGGGAAGTAGGCGTGCTACCCTCGCGCGCATCACCTGCGCGCGAGGTCACTCTTGTCAAAATATCTGTCGCTACTTGCGCTCGCCGTCGCGCTCGCGGCGTGCAACTCTCGATCAACAGCTCAGTCTGCTTCGTCGCCGCCGGCGCAGGCGCAACCTGCTCCGGCTGCGCAGCCGATTCAGCCGCCGAAGTGGGGGATGGTGATCCACACGGGCGCCGGCAACTTCACGCTGGCGGGAATTGCCGAACGCAAAGACGCCATGCAGGCCGCGATGAGCGATGCGCTCATGGCCGGCTACCGCGTGCTTGCCGACGGGGGCGCCAGCCTCGACGCCGTCCAGGCAGCTATCGTCATCCTCGAAGATTCGCCGCTCTTCAACGCGGGCAAGGGCGCTGTGTTCACGCACGAGGGAACCAACGAACTCGACGCGTCGATCATGGATGGCAGCACGATGAAAGCCGGCGCGGTCGCGGGCTTGAAGCACATCAAGAATCCGATTCGGCTCGCGCGGCTCGTGATGGAGAAGTCGCCGCACGTGATGATGGCAGGCGAAGGCGCGGAGGCGTTCGCGAAGGAGCAGGGCGGGATCGAGTTCGTCGATCAGAAATATTTCTATACCGATCGCGCGTGGAAGGCGCTGCAGGACGAACTGGCGGCCGAGAAGAAGAAGGCCGCGGAGGCCGAGCAGCACCACGGCACCGTCGGCGCGGTCGCGCTCGACCAGCACGGCAACCTCGCGGCGGGAACATCGACCGGTGGACTGACGAACAAGCGGTTCGGCCGCATCGGCGATTCGCCCATCATCGGCGCCGGCACCTATGCGAACAACCAGAGCTGCGCGATCTCCTCGACCGGCATCGGCGAGTACTGGATTCGCTACACCGTCGCGCACGATATCTGCGCGCGCGTGCAATACAAGAACATGCCGATCCAGGCCGCGGCGGATGCGATCGTCAAAGACACGCTGAAGCCGATCGGCGGCGAAGGCGGCGTGATCGGCCTCGACGCGCATGGCAACGTGACGATGTCGTTCAACACCACGGGGATGGGGCGCGGGTACGTCGGCGCTGACGGCAAGCCGGCGATTCTGTTCACGGACAAATGAGGGTCGCCATCGTCACCGGCGCGGGCACGGGCATCGGCAAGGCAGTAGCGCTCGCTCTCGTCGAGGATGGATACAGCGTTGTCTTTGCCGGGCGCCGCGTCGATTGCCTCGATTCGGCAGTGAAGAGCGCGGGCGCCGCGGCCTCGCGCTGCCTTGCGATTCCGACCGACGTGAAAGATCCCGAGTCGGTCCGCGCGTTATTCGCGAAAACGAAAGATCGATTCGGGCGGCTCGACCTGCTCTTCAACAACGCGGGCATCGGCACACCGCCGATCCCGATGGAGGATCTCTCCTTCGAGCAGTGGAGAGCGGTGGTCGATACCAACCTGAACGGCGCGTTTCTCTGCACGCAGGAAGCGATCCGGATCATGAAGGCGCAGACGCCGCGCGGCGGCCGGATCATCAACAACGGATCGATCTCCGCGCATGCGCCGCGGCCTCACTCCGTTGCCTACACCGCAACGAAGCACGCGATCACCGGCCTCACCAGGTCGACGTCGCTCGACGGGCGCGCGTACGATATCGCGTGCGGCCAGATTGACATCGGCAACGCGGCCACGGATCTGACGGCGAAGATGCCGCTTGGTGTGCTGCAGGCCAACGGCCAGCTCGCGCCGGAACCGACGATGGACACCGCCGATGTCGGACGGGCAGTTGTCTACATGGCGGGACTTCCGCTCGACACCAACGTGCAGTTCATGACGCTGATGGCGACGAAGATGCCGTGGGTCGGCCGTGGTTAGCACGCTCGCCGGCACCGTTCGCGCGCTCGCGCCGCGTCTGGCCGAGCGCGACGGCGCCGATTCCGAACGGTACCCTTCCGAGAACATCGCCGATCTCGTGGGCGCCGGCGTCATACGCGCGCCGTTTACCGTCTCCGCGGGCGGAAGCGGATGCACGCTTGTCGAGGCTGTCGATGCGATTGAAACGCTTGCGTCGGCGTCGCCATCGACGGCGCTGCTGGCGGCCATGCCGCTCGGCTTGGCCGGCGTGTACGCCGTGGGTCCAGATGTTGCGCCTGCCGAGCACCGCCGCGCCTGGGCCGAGCAGATCGATCGCGTCGCGGCCGACTACCGCGCCGGGACGCTCTACGCCGCGTGCAATTCGGAAAAGGGGGCAGGCGGCTCGCTGGCGGCGACGAAAACGGTTGCGCAAAAACGGAACGGCACGTTCGAGCTGACCGGCGAGAAGATTCTCGCGTCGTTCGGCCGCTATGCCGGGATGTTCTTCTCGACCGCGAAGGTCGATTCCGCGCAGCTTCCCGGCTGCGGCGTGGTGGAATTCTTTCTCGTGCGGCCGAACGCAGCCGGCGTCGAGATCCTCAACGACTGGGACGGCTTCGGCATGCGCTCGACCGAGAGCCACACCGTCCGCTATACATCCGCTCCCGCGGAAGGGATTGTCGGCTTTCCGAATTTCATCGAGGTCGTTCAGCCACTGACATACTGGTTCGCGTTGTTCTCGGCGATTCCGCTCGGGTGCGCCGCGGCAATCCGCCGCGAGTTGTCCACGCCCGCGCCCGCATCCGCAGCGCTTCGCGTGCGCCTGTCGGACGCGCAGATGCGCGAGGAGGCGCTGCGCGCGTACCTGCACGAGACCGCGCGCGCATGGCGGCCCGGAGCAGGGCCCGCGTACGCCGCGCGCACGCTCCGCACGAAGACGTACGTCACACAGGAGGCGACGCGGCTCTGCGCGGAGCTCTTTGCCTTGAGCGGAGGGCGTCACTACACGCGCGACGGCCGCCTGGCGCGGGCGCTGGCCGCATCGTTTGCAGGCACCGCGCTGCGGCCTCCGCTCGCGCTCGCGCTCGATACGTTGCTCCAGCAGTTTTCATCAGAATGACCAACGACCGAGCCATCCGTCACTACCGGCGCGCGGATGACTGAGCCCCGCGTAGTGATTCGCCCGGCCGGCGACAAGGACGCGGCCGCGATCGCGGCGATCTATGCGCCGTTTGTCGAGTCGACCGCGACCTCGTTCGAGACCGAGCCGCCTTCCGCCGATGACATCAAAAAGCGCATCAAGGAGACCACCGTCGCGTATCCGTGGCTCGTCTGCGAATGCGACGGCGTCGTCGCAGGCTACGCCTATGCGACGCGGCACCGCGTGCGCGCGGCGTACCAGTGGTGCGTCGAGGTGTCGGTGTACGTGCACCCGGACTTTCAGCGATCGGGCGTCGCGCGCGGGCTCTACACGTCGCTCTTCGCGATTCTTGCGGCGCAGGGGTTTGTCAATGCGTACGCGGGGATTACCTTGCCGAACGCGCGCAGCGTCGCGCTGCACGAAGGGCTCGGCTTCCTGCCGCTCGCGGTGTATCGCGGCGTCGGGTTCAAGATGGGGCAGTGGCACGACGTCGGCTGGTGGCAATTCGTCGTGAACCAGCATCCGGCGTCGCCCGAGCCCGCGAAGCCGCTGGCGGACGTCCGGCGTCAGCCCGAGTGGGACGCGCTCGTGTCAGCCGGACTGCCGTTGATCAGGACCTAATATCGGAGTTTCGGGCCCCACTTCGCGCTGCGGCCCTCTGGTGTCATGTCCAGCAGGTGCCAGACTGGCCAGATCAGATCGACGTGGCGCGCATCCTGTCCGCAGCGCCATGTGACCGCTAACCACCAACCAGCATCAGTGCGTCAGGGCGTACAGCACCGCGTCGATGCCGAACGCGTAGCCGTCGGGCCCGAAGTTGAGGAAGTAGGTCGCGTCGTCGCCCTCGCGCTCCCACGAGTCGCCGAAGTCGGTGTTGTGCGTCATCAGGACGATGATGCGACCCTTGCTGTCGGCGATGGCGCGTGCGTGCGGCACGGCGCTGTCGGCGCCGCGTTCGGAGGTGCCGCGGCCTCCGAAGAAGAAGTTGATCGACGGAATCTGCGGGACCTTCTTCACCTCGAACTGCGTGTGGAACATCGGGTGGTCGAGCGGCACATCGAAGATCGGAAATTCGGCCGCGGGCAGCGCTTTCCGGAGCTGGCCCACCCACCAGTTCCATGCGTACTCGCCCCAGAAGTCGTCGGCCCAGAGGAAGCCGCCCTTTTCGAGATACAGGCGCAGCTTCGCGGCCTCGTCGCCATCGAAGCCGGCGCCGCCGGGTTCGGTCATCATCACGAACGGACAATCGAACAGCTCCTGGTCGGTGAGCCGCACGAGCAGATGATTCGGTTCTCCGGTCGGGTCTTTGCTGACCGTTGTCTTGGTGAGCTCCGAGAGGCGAATCGAGAAATTGATGTCGGCGCGCGGGTAGTCGACGCTCCAGCCTCCGCCGTCTCCCTCGATCGCGTTGCGAAAAACGATGCGGCAGAAGTGGAAGCTGCCGTCGAAGTCCTTGGGCGTGGCCGAGCGCGTTCCGAAGCCGAATCCGCCGCGGCCACCGCCGAAGCCGCCGCGCCGCCGCTGGGCCTCGACGGTCGCGGCCACGCACAGCAGCGCCGCGATGAGGAGGCCGGCGAGAAGCCGCGTCGGGCGCTTCATCCCGCAGAGTGTACTATCGGCCTCGACCTTCAACTCACTTTTCCACTTTTGAACTCTTCCACTTCTTCCACTTCCCGTGACGTCTTTGTTACCGGGTCGACCTCGGGCTCGTCACGCTCGGGCAGATGGTCGACGCGCTCGTGCGAGCGGTCGAGAACCCGCCGCCGGCGGGCAGCATTCGCATCGTCGAAGTACCGGAAATTCGCCGCGGCTAAGCAGTCTCGCGCCGGCTCGGTGCGACGTCGCTCCGCGAAACGTGCAGACGTTTCGCTCCGGACGTCTCCCCTCGCCAACGCTCGCTTCGCCACTCCTGCCGCCTGCCCACTGCCCCCTGAGTTAGCATGTCCCGCGTGAATCGTCAGATCGTCATTCTCGTTTTCGTCATTCTGCTCGTCGTGAGCGGCATCGGCTTCTACGTCATGTCACGGCCGAAGCCTGCGCCCGTGCGAACGCCCGTCGCGACCGCACCGGTCGTCTCGCCGCGCCCGGCGCCGGCCCCCGCGCCAGTGGATGCGCCGCGTCCGGCGCGCCGCGCTGCCAGACCCGCGCCTGCCGCGGTACCGCCGCCGCCGGCCGACGCTGCGCCGCCGCCGGATCTCGTCACGCTGCACATCGACAGCGACGTGCCCGGCGCGCAGGTCTTCGTCGATCGGCAGTTCATCGGCGCCGCGCCGGTGACGACGACCGACGTCAAGCCGGGGACGCATCAGATCAACGTGTCAGCGCCTGGGTACGACCAGTACGCGCAGTCGATCGACATCTCGCCTGGTCCCCGCGACCTGATGGTCCGCTTCAAGGAAGTGAAGCTGGATATGAAGGCGGAGGTGATCCACAAGCACGGGATCGGATCATGCCGCGGAACGCTCATCGCGACGCCGCAGGGCCTGCGCTACGACACGACGAACAGCAACGATGGGTTCACCGTGCCGCTCGCGAACGTCGAAGTCTTCCAGGTTGACTATCTCGACAAGAACCTGAAGGTGAAGATCAAAGGCGGCAGGCAATACAACTTCACGGATCCGTCAGGCAACGCCGACAATCTCTTCGTGTTCCAGCGCGACGTGGACAAGGCGCGCCAGCGGCTGCTGAAGGGCGATCAGGCGGCGTCGAATTAACTTAGAATGGCAGCAATGGCTCCTCGCTCACGCGTCGTGAACTGGAACGGCAAGGATCTTCCGGCGGAGCTGCGCGATCTGCCTGCGGGCCGCTACCTTGTTGAAGCCGTCGAGGATGAGGCGCCCGTTTTATCGCTGGAGGAAGAAGCCGGCATCGAGGCTGCGCTGGAGGCGTACCGTCAACGACGGGTCGTCGATGCCAAACGCGCCCGCGAAATCATCGACGCAGCCCTCGGGCGTTGAAAGTTACCTACACCGACGACGCGATCGCCGACATCGTCGACGCCATCACCTATCTCAAAGAGAGAAACATCACCTTCGGATCTACTACCAGCGCCGTCCCGATGAACTCGTGATCTTGCGCGTGTACCATCAGACGCGCAGGCCCATCACGCGCTGAATTGATTCGACGGGTTGAGACCGCTACTTCGCAATTCCCGCGGCCCAGTTCTCCACGACCGCGATCGGCATCGTCACGCTGGCGTTGTCGCCCGACGGAGAATGCGGAATCAGAAAACGCTGGCCGTCCGCCGAGACGGCGAACGTGTGAAAACTACTGACGCCCGCCGGCGTGTTATGAGGCACAGCAACGTAGGGTGAATCGAAGAGCTCCTTCGGCGTACCCGAATCGAACATCGAGCCGTTCGACCTGATGTCAACAGCCATCATCTTCCCGCCGCTGTTTTGACTCATATAGAACAGCTCGCGCCCGTCGTGTCGCCATCGGGGAAACACACCTCCGTTCGTCGAGATCTGCCACTTGCCGGCTCCGCCCGGGAACGGCTGTACGTATATCTCGTTGGCCCCGGTTTCGTTCGAGTAGTACGCAAGCCATTTCCCGTCGGGAGAGATCTGTCCGTGGCTCTCTGCGAACGGCGTGTGGAGCAATGCAGAAGGCTTCCGCCCTTCGACAGGCTCAGGGCGCCCCGAGCCTGCCGAGGGGCGGTCGTCTGACAGCGGTACCACCCACAGGTCTGGGCTTCCCGTCCTGGGATCGAAGATCTCGTAGAGAATCAGGTTGCCATCAGGAGACCAACTCATCGGGATCGTCATGGTGTCCGATTCAACCAGCCGTTCCTCGGTGCCTGAGTTGTTCGCCAGTTTCTGGTACAGCCCCCATTTTCCGTCTCGAATCGAGCCGTACACGATCCGGGTGCCGTCGGGAGACCAGATCGGCGACGAGTTCTCCTGCGACGCGTTGAACGTGAATCGCGACGTCGTGCTCCGGGCCAGGTCCATCATCCAGATGTCACCGCCATCTCCATCGTGGCGGTGCGCGGCGACGCGCTTGCCGTCGGGCGCGAGGTCAAGGCCGACGTAATTTCCCGCCGGTCCCACAGCCTCAACCTGTTTTCCCTCACGATCGAACCAGGCCAGTTGCAGACCAGCGGCTGTTCCGGCATTGACACCGTATGCGAGGATGCCGTTGTTCGAAACGGCAAAGGGCGCAACGCCGGCAGTCAGTCCCGATTCCACGTGCTCCGCGATCGGGAACGACTCGCCCGCCAACGCCAGCGTGTCAGGGTCGAACCTCTGAGCGATCAGGGTGCCCCGCCGCACGAACAGCAGGTGGCCGCTGTGCGAATCGTAGACGGCGGCGCTGTCGGCGCCAGCGAGGCGCTTTGATTCCGCCGCATCGAGAGAGCCGACGTACACGCCGGCCGCATCGTCCGATGTCGCGTTCGCATAAAACAGGAAATGACGGCCGTCGGGCAGAAACCACGGGGAGGCATAGATGGTTTGCCCTTTGGCCAGGCGCATGAATTCTGACGGCTGACCGCCGGCCGATGATACGCGGCTGAGTGTTCTGCCGGGTCCTGTGCTGAACACGATCGTGCCATCCGGGCCCCAGGTACCGCCGCGGTTACCGACGAGCCCCGTGTCGCACACGGTTTGTGGCGGCCC
>Ga0209515_10007401_pt1 | contig 13231 bp, 12 predicted proteins | sample Subgroupgradi54m_FD_187454 | JGI IMG/M metagenome (GOLD analysis project Ga0209515, IMG submission 187454) | Subsurface groundwater microbial communities from S. Glens Falls, New York, USA - GMW60B uncontaminated upgradient, 5.4 m (SPAdes)... ...
GCATTCTGTCATTTGCACTCTCTCAAGTAATTTTCTGGATCGTAAGTCTACGATATGTCTCTTTTAAACCTTTATTTAGAACATTTGCCGTCTGTAGTCTGGGATTTGTAATCCTAACAATATATTTCGGTACGCCCTGGACACCAAGCCTGGAAAAGAAAATCTTCGAGGATAAAACAAGCCAGATCACCCCACCTACAGCCGATCTGCTTATCTCGGAATCAGGAGATATCCGAAAGGTAGTCTGGAAAGGAGCCATGTCTCTGTGGAAAATGTATCCTCTAACCGGAACCGGGGTTGAGACATTTGCTTTTTCCTACCCCTGGGTTAAACCCATCGAACACAACCTTCTCTCGGAGTGGGATTTCACTTACAACAAGGCCCACAACCAATACTTAAACTTTGCTGCTACAACTGGAACCATAGGACTAGCTTCATATCTTCTGTTCGTCGCAACTGCAACAATAATGATTTTTACGCAAATCCGAAACTCGAACATCGAATCTCGAAACAAATTTCAAACTGGTATGTCTTTGAATATTGGCCTGTTTTCAGGTTGGCTATCTCTTTTGGTCACAAATTTCTTTGGTTTCTCAGTTGTCCCCACAGATCTACTACTTTTTCTTCTACCGGCACTCTCACTCATGCCTCAGGATGGAGATACTTCCACAGAAAAACCTCCCAAAGCCATACAAAGTGTAACCATAGTCATCATCCTTCTTGTTTGCCTTACCACACTCTACCAAACCTACAAATATTGGACTGGTGACTATAACTATAAAAAGGCCACCCGCTTTGCCAAAAAGATTCAAACTCTTCCTGATGCCTTCACTTCCATAAGGGAATCCATCCGACTTAACCCCAACGAGCCCGTATACTCCGACGAATTGGCCTCCATCACCGCAGACCTGGCTCTTGCAACCCGCACCAACGCCAGCATCTCGGGAAACCTCAAAGACATCGCCATCATCGCCTCCAACCAATCAATAAACACCTCTCCATATAACCTGGCTTTTATTCGCAACAGAGCCATCATCCTAAACACCCTTTCCGAAATCGATCCTAAACTTCTAGATGAGGCTATAAACACTTTAATTACTGCTACCAAACTTGCCCCTACTGATCCACAACTCTATTACAATTTAGGAGTACTGCAAGGCTACGCCAAACAAACCGATGCCTCAATTACTAGCTTCAAAAAAGCGTACGAGCTAAAACCCAATTATCAAGAAGCCCTGTGGGGACTGGGACTGGCCCTTGAAGAGGTCAAAAAACCTCAAGAGGCAGCCTTCTATTGGGAAAAACTCTTGGAGATAAATCCCAACCACACACTTGCCCGAGAAAAATTGTCCAAAATGAAAAAATAGCCTCGTCAAGGTAAAATAGCAATATGTCAAAGATAGTCAAAGCTCCGGCAGAAGTATTACGATCCAAAACCGAACCAGTTGATAAGCTGGATAAAAAGGTTCTGGCAGTTATCTCGGATATGTACACAATCCTCCTTTCTCAAAAGGACCCAGAGGGAGTAGGTCTAGCTGCCCCCCAAATTGGAGTACCGCTTCGAATATTTCTTACAAGACCGATAGTCAGCCCAAAAAAGGATAGCTCTCAAGTGAATTTGTTCATAAACCCAGTTATCACAAACCTCTCTCGTGACACCGTCTCCCCTAATACCAAAAATGGCATTCTCGAAGGCTGCCTCTCCATGACCGGATACTATGGATATGTCAGACGTTCCAAAAGTGTCACCATCAAATATCAAACAATGCAGGGAGGCCCAACAGAAAGTGACAAGCAGGACGACACACCTACGCTGATAGAAAAAACTCAAACATTCTCAGGATTCCATGCCCAGATAATCCAGCATGAATATGATCATCTGCAGGGGATTCTATTTATAGACAAGATTCTTGAACAAAACGGCAAACTCTACGAAGTCAAAGGTGATGACTGGCACCAAGTGGACATTTAAGGTTAAATTCGAAGCACGAATATCGAAGCTCGAAACAAATACAAATTTGGAAATTTGAAATTCAAAGATTGATAAATTGTTTCGAACTTCGGATTTCGAATTTGTTCTTTTATTTAATCCCCAGCACCTCGTGAGCTTTCTGACACAGACTATAACCCCCCGCTTTGTACCATTCCCCGAGAATCGACATCTCCTCACCATTTGCAGCTTGCACTCTCATCCCACTCCACCATAGATATCTTTGTGTCTGGGAAGGCAATTGATCATAAGACCTACCCATCTGCGAAGGACCTCCATTATATCCAATATACGCTTGCCCCAAATCGCCCGAATTCTCCCTCAAGTTATGGAAAAATTCCAAACCCTTCTTGGCATTTGTATCAGGATCGATCATGTTATCTCCTGGATAGAAGTGAAACGGCATCACTTGAAACAAACCCATGGCTCCCGAGGAAGACACTGCACGAGGGTTCCCGCAGGATTCAATCTGCATCAAAGTCTTCACATCAACCTCATCCACTCCATATTCGACAGACCATCGCGCGATATCTTGATCCCAATATTCCACCCCTGCATCAAAAACCGACTCGGTTGTCACCTGAGCCGCTGTAGTGGCAGGAGTGGGAGTGAAATAAGCCATTGGTTCGAGACCAGATTGTCCCATGGAGATAGTTGCGAACCTAAGTCCCAGAAAAGCTATAGCTACCATTGCCAGACCCCAAGCCATCGCCCCTCTAAACTCTTGCCTTCTACCCCTTATAGCCCTCTCGTGCACCATATTATTTGCGCTTTACAAGCTTAGCCAAATCTCTCGCAGCTTCTACCGTAGACCTATATATTTGCGCCCCAACTTCCCCAATGGTTTTACCAAACAAATATGAATAATCCCAGCTAGTCGTCAATAGCTTGGCACAAGCTCTACCTACACCGTAACTTCCTGCAGCCAGAACAGGAATCACGGCGGTATCCGTCAACCTTCTATATTCCTCAACTTCCCTTGCCAGTGTGTCCATCATGATTGGTTCAGTCTCGATATCAAATCGAGCCTTTTCGGCCAACTCGACTATCTGAGAAATAGCTCGAGCCTTTCTCTCTTCCATCTTGGAAATTCTTCCTCGACTTGCCTCCTTTTCTCTCTCACAGATCTCACTGCGTATGAGAATCTCCACAGAATACCTCAGAGCAAATATCCTAGAAATTTTGCCCTTTACCCCACCAATCTTCTTTATCATCTCTTCATTCAAAACCGCCTCATAATAATTCCTAAGTTTCTCTTTAAGCTCCAACCCAAAAACCTCGCCCAATGCGTCAAACTCTATGTCCAGGTCGCCAACCCAAGCATCAAATTCCTCCCCGCTGCTAGCTCCTACGCCCGCCTCCACCATTTGTAGTAGCCTCCGAAAAGCTCTTAATGCCAGCATAAATTGAAAGTACAGCCATGGGAACAACTACTACAGGTAACAAACAGCCCAAACTGCCAGCTCCAGCCACCACCCAAACGGAAGCTTCAGCATTTACCGCATAAATTATCGAGCCCACTAAACCAGCCGACCCAATAATTACCCCAGCTCCCACTCCTAAGCCTGCCATAGCTACTGCCCGTCGATCACTCGTCACGCTACCCCATGATTCTAAAAATTCAAAATGTCCCCTGAATAAATTGAGGTAGATGGAAGGCACAGCCCTTGCCCCTTCGCCAAATATATGTACCCATCTAGCTGCCTGCGCACCCCAAATCCTGCCCTGAGCTTGTTTGCCTTTGGTAATAACCTCAGAGTTCTCGTCTCTTACCTCCTCGACCTCTCTTTCAAGATTCAACCTTGTCTTCTCCTCGTCCGTTCTGTTACTTTCTTTAATTCCCCATAGTTTATGTCTCACCTCTTCTGTCGCCTCAACCATCCTTGCCCTTTGTTCTCGTAATTCATCCTCGACCTTCATATCCGCCCGCTCTGAGATTAGTCTGGGCGATGACAAGATCGGAACTACAACACCAGGCATCACTTCATTGAGAAACAGCGCAAATCCCTCAGGTGTAAACAATTCTGGAGCGTCAGGATGCATACCACGGTAATTGTTATAGATCTCCTGCCAATCCATCTTCTTACCAACTAATTCGATAACTAACTCAAGGGATCTGTGAGACATATCACGCAGTCTCTTAATTGCCTCTTTGTCATTCCCCCAGGCTTTTCTATTTAGAATTCCTTCCACATGTTCCATGCCAACCTGTCTCACCAACTCCTTAGCTCTCTCATCCTTGCTAAGCAGCTGTCCGACAACGGAAACGATAATCCCCTTCACTTTTCTGTCCATATCAGTATCAATTTTCTCATCAAACTCACGCCCATCCCGACTCTCAAACAAATCTGGCTTAGCTACCTTTTGTGGAGTTGCAACAACCAGTGCTTTCGAAGCACCTTGCCCCTTGGCAGATTCAGCCTTTACATAATCGGCAACCGCCGGCCCAGCCTTTACAATCAATCCCTTGGCTTCACCTCCACCTCCGTATCCATCCATCACTGCATCTATAAATCTCTGACCTACTCGACCCACCTTCTCCCCAGGTGTATAAGGAATAGCTGCTAGAGTCAAAGCAGATGTAATCTCACCTGTTTGGGAATCTTTCTCTCTGGGAAGAAGACACCACAACCTCCCTTGTGCCTGTGTAACAACTACCTCACCCAAATTACCATTTGAAGCCAGCACTCCCAAGACCTCTTGACTATCGGGTCTTTCATGAAATTCAAACCCAGTTGCTAACCTCGCGCCGTTTTGGTTAGCTCTTGAACTTTCTGGTGTCATATAAAAGTGGCAGCGCCTAAATTAGGCGTATCCTATAACAAAAGTTATCCAATAGCAAGTAGGCACTTATTTGGCAATTGCATGGAGTATCGAAACCACTCCTGCTGTCCCAACTACTGCCACGGTTGGAATTGAAAACCAAATTAATAATTTGTATTTGGGGTCCAAGTCTTTAAAACCTAGCGCCTTAAACAACGCATCTCCAATAGATGCATCATTAGCAAAAGGTGATTCTTTCTTGCCACCCCTGTTTGATTTGAGTTCTTCTTTCATAAAAAAAATTCCTCCTTTCTACGTATATAGAATATAGTCTTACTTCCAGACACAAAATTTATACCTGCAAGTAAAACCCCGCGGAAGTTGCCTCCCGCGGGTGAGAAAAGAATTTTATCCAAAGTGCTAAAAACTACATCCCTAAAAGAATTCCAATGGTGATTGCCGACATAAGGGTCAGGATCGGCACATCCCAAAGAAACTCGGGGCCAATGGTCGCAATCTTGCCCTCAGTCCGACCCTCTGGGTCAACCATGGCACTGCGTCCGGTATTGAGGAAAACCGACGACAGTACTACCGCCGATGCCCAAGAAAGCACAAAGGCAGTAATATACCCCGCAGTCTTCACAGGCATGAGCGCTTGCAACAGACTAAAACTGGGCCCACTGTAAAATTGGACAAGCAAGGGCCGAAACACCCAAAAGACCGCAATTGAGAAAACGACAATCACGATCGATTTAATTACCTCTTCGCCGTGCTTCTTGTAGCGCCGGGTAATCTCGGTAAGCTCCACGCCTAATCCTGCAAGAATCAACCCGCGGCCGATGAAATATCCTGGACCGTCCTCGGGAAACATGCCAATCACGAACATCCCCATAAGGTACGTGCCAATGGAAAACGGGGTGAGGTCAAACTTCCCTGTCATCGCGGCCGTGAAGATAATCATCAGAGCCACAAACCCCGCAATCCCAGTCAGCGTGGCATCATCAACCGTCCAGCTGGCTCCCAATTTACTAATTAGGAGTCTGACCAAGACATTTACCACTGGACCTAAAAACAAAACCACGAGAAAGCCACACAGAGACCATCCGACAACTTTGATATCCTGCGGCTCGTTGGCATTGCGCCTTTCGGCGACCAACATCACGAACAAGATAACAGCTTGCATCCACCAACCTACCCAAGGTAGGTATGAAGGGATGTTCTTGAAAAAGGTGGGGATGTCGCTAGGAACTCCAAAAGTAGGAGGCAGAGTACCAGAAGGCGCTGCAGGTTGAGTGTACCAAGTTTCTGAAGTAGGAAAGCCGCCATTCGGCAGCATTGGAAGAACAAATCTGCCTACAATATAGAGAACTGCAATCCCTGCCAGAATCACGACCAGCATCCGCATAGGAGCTGGATTGAAAATCTCGGTAGCCTTTGGCAAGTTCAGCGATCGCGGCAAACCTCGTCTACCGTTTCCACCTTCTTGTTCTTCGGCAAAAATCTGCCCCAGTTCCTCGCGCCCTTGGCCACCACCATTCTCGCCTCTTTTAAACAGACCTCCCAATTTTCCAAGCGGATTGGAAAATGGAAACCGCCTCTTGGGAGCGTCCTGAACCTCGGTCGCAGGTTCCCCCGTTTGAGGAGTTTCGGCAGTGACATCCGGATCCGCATCCACAAACAGATTTTGCAATGATTGGCGAGTCTGTTCTTGGTCAGCTGCAACCGGAACAGGAGCTGCTTCAGGTGCTTCAATAACTTGCGGCAAAGGCATGCGAGACCGACGTTGCGTCACACTCACGGGAATAACCCCATCTGGAATAGGCGGGACATCACCGTGAATTAAATCGGCCTCAGTCTCCCGAGGAGCCGCTTTTGTCTCATGTGCAGCAGCAGTTTCTAGCTCACTTGGCGATGTAGTCTGAGCTTGTGTTGCTGAATGGTCTGTAAAGACCACTAAGTCAGCCGCCAACTGTAAAGCCTCCCCCTCCACTAAATTTGAACTGATCCTACTCAGGATCCGCCTTGATTCACCGGCTGGCAGGCCCTCAATCAATGCTTTCGTATCCTCTCGCAATAGCATCCAGACGTCCTCGCGCATACGGCGCAAGGTCCGCGACAACAAACTTCCCCGTGCAACCATAGCGCACCTCCTATGAATAAATGAAACGGATAAATTTTGCCAAAACCAAGAGGAGCCCCGTCAGCCAAGTCTTAGTCGTGGGTCTTGCTTTCTTTGCTTGGAGACTCAGAAACGGAAATTAGCTTAAGCGCTTGTGGCGTCAAAGCCACAAAGCGCACTTTTTCCTCTCCTTCAACAGAGGCCAGTCGAAGTAGCGCCCGTTTGCGCATGTACTCAACCACAGACGGGCTGATGCGTTTTTTCTGCAACTCTTCGACCGACACTTTACCTCCTGCACCACACGCTTTGTGGACGGTGGTAAGAAGATCTTCGACACTTCGACGCTTTGAAAGAGTCACAAGGGTCTTTTTTTCTGCTTGGTCAAATGAAGGTTTACCACTACTGGTAGGCATATTTCTCTCCCTGTTCAATAAAAATCTCTGACGGGGCTCAAGAAACCAACAAACCCAGAACAATTGCAAGCTTCTTGAGACCCATCAGAAAATAGCAAAAACAAAACACTTTGGACTTGTCAAAGAGCCAATTAATACAAATCCCAAACACCAAGCCTCTAATGCTTGGTGCTACAAGCGACTTATACCACCACCCTATAGCTAAGTCAAATCAATTGTTATTGACAACGCGTCTAGATTTTGTATGATCAAGCTCCTGCATTATCAACTATGTTTAAACTACGTCACGAAATTGAAGAATCCCTAGGTCTGGCAAAACATGTCGGCAATCTTACCGGAGAAATTAAGACCAAGATTAACTCTAAAGACCCAGGAGCCACTCAAGAAGCCATTGTACTAGCCGAAAAGTTGAGACTACTCATCGAGAATCACCCACTTTTGATGATGGAGCTTCTAAACGTTATTGCTAAATTTGAGGAACTCGGAGTCAAAGACGAATCTGTCGCTGCCCAAACCATAAAACCCGAGCCAGAATCATCCACTCCCGTCCCAACTCCCAAAGAGATAATGCGAGCCCACGAATTTCTGGAACTGATCCCTGGCCTTAGCAAGGTGCAGCTGGGTAGATATGGAGATCTACTCATCGAATATGGAATCTGGAAAAAGGACATTCATTTTACCGAGAACGAATACCGCAAGGGCCCTTCCGGACAGCCATTAATGGAAAGAAAATATAAACCTGAAGCACTCACAGTCTTTAAAAGCATCGTGCATGTATTTAATACCTCAGGTCGCGGCGATAAAAGAAAATTTAACAAGATTGGAGAAAAAAATCTTCGCGAAAAGCTGGCAAACATCGCTCCAAAATAAAAATCATGTCAGCCGAATCACCTAAAACTTCAGTCGAAGCTCTGATTGCCGAGCAAAAAAGAAAGGTTTCCAAGATTGCCGACGAGGTTGCTTCTGGGAAAAACACACCAACACAACTAGCTGCAGAACTAGCACTTCTCCACAAACTTCAGGAAATTCCTCCTCTTCCCAGAGATGAGTCAGAAACTCCTAAAACCAAGCAAGGTAGAAATTTTAGGCCGCAGATCGAGGGAGAACCCATAAATAGATATATAGAAAGCTTTAATTCTCTATGTATTCTCAAAGTCATGGAACGTCGCAACGCCGCCGCCCCATATACCCAAAGACACATTGCTATAGAAATACTCAAACCCCAATACAAAAACGACGAAGCCCATATTAAAGTAGCTATCGGCCGAGTCTCAGAGCAAAAAGCAGAATTTAAAAAATACCTTTTGGGCCATGCCATAGATCCTAATACCACCCCTATGGGAGAAATTGCTCGCATCATGGACACTCAAATTGCCCAAAATCCAAATAATCTCAAGATCGTCCAGTGGAAAGGGGTCAGCTCACATCTCAAAGACAGATTCTTAAAAATGTCGGTGCAGGAGTTTATCGATCAGATTCTCTACCCAGCCAAAGAAAAGAATAATTTCTCCATAAGGCCCGAGGTTGAATATACAGCTTGCGGTCTCTTCTTAAGACCCCAGGTTCCAGAATATCTTATAAAACTAGTTGGCTTGGATGCATTTAGAGAAGCCAGCACCCACTCCGGTATACCTCTCGAGATAGGATTGCCTGACTCCAATGACCCGTCTCATATCAGAGAAGAGCTCTATGAATTCATGGGCAATCAAAGGGTTTGGCTGCGCGAAACCTACGAGCTTAACACCGACAAAAAACCAATTACAGTTGAGACATATACGCCCTACATCGAACAACTAATTGAGAGCTGTACCCCAGAAACTTCAAGAACCGTTCCTATCGAGTTTCGCGCCCTGGCCCTGGTAGTACATATTGCCAGTCGCATTTCCAGAGAGAATTTAGTAAGACTCAAATCCATTCTTTTCCCCCGCTATGTCGGTACTACAAATGCCAGAGACCCATTTAGCAATACCATCACTCTAAGTGATATCTCCTCGACTCCAGGACTAGGAACCATTGCGGCTCACGAAGGTCCAACAGACAGAGTTGATTATTCAGAGGCAGTTTTCGACCCCATCCCCTCACAAACCAAAAAGAGAAAGAGGACCAGATAATTCACTATGTCTCCCAAGGAACATACCACCGAAACAATTCAGCAAATCATCGATATCAAACGTTGGATCAGATCCGAAATCTCTCAAGTAGATGTCGCAACAGCCTTTAGAGAAATCATTGATAACGGTGCAATTGACGAGGCCATCCCTGGTAAACAGGCACTAGTCATCATCGATATCGATACAGCAGGTAACAGAGTCATATTCGAGAACCGCCAGACTAATGGGATGGATAAAAAAGCCATGGAGAAATTTATCCGCTTCGGCCAGGACAATAGAAATGTCAACCAAATAAAAGAACACGGTCTGGGTGGCAAAATTTCTCTCCTCTCACTTCTGAGTGAGGAGAAAAGCACACTAACCATCACTTCTAAATCCGCAGGTGATACCACGCTTTACAGAACAGTCCTTAATAACTGGTGGCAAAAACTATCTCATGGCGAGACATTTATTGTCGAGTCAATTCCCACAAACGAAGTTGAGAAAAGCGGGTGGACCAGATTTGAACTGGAGAACGCAAATCTTACCAATGTCCCCGAGGACACCACCAAACTCATCGACCAGTTCGGTGTCCACTACGGCCCTAGGCTACAAAAAGGAGAGATGGCAATAAAAATAAGAAAACATAAAAAGAACGGCGAAGTCACCTCCCTTCAAGCAGTCCCCACAGTCATTCATTTTGAAGCCTCGACCCTGCATCACAAGGACAGAGTCCCAGTAACCGGCAAAGGCCAAGGTGATGTGAGAATCGCGATCACCTGGGGTCTTATAGATCAAACCAAAAAAGAGCAGGATAAATTAGCCAGACAAGGCATCTATGGGTCAAAACAGGTAACTCAACTTCAGGGAGATCGCTGCTATGTTTACTATCACGGCCGACTCCTGGGATACCTGGCTCTAGCAGATCTCAAAATCCCAGGTTACAGACCCAATCGCAACACTCTTCAATCATTTGCCGTAACTGTTGACATCGTCGAGGGTTGGGCTCCCAAAACCATCTTCAAGGACAAACTAAACGTCAATGCCCCGGAAACCGAAAAAATCTATACCAAAGTCGCCAACATCATCAAGGATGATGTCAAAAAATTAATGTCAGATTCGGAATCAACAAGCCAGATCCCAGAAACATATAAAGCGCGCACTCGCGAGGCCAACACCGCCCTAGCTTCCACCCTAACAGCAATCTTTGACGGCAACCCCAGCCTTATCGCCAAAACGTTTAGCCTTCCTCTTCCTGAATCTGACTCGGGTTTTGGAACCCACGAGAAAAACAGCACCTCCAACAAAGATAAGCAGCATACTGTTACCCTGCCTGGCATTCGCAGCCATAATAGCCCCAAAAACGAAACGTCCTCCTCAAAAAGACCGACCGAGATCGTCTGGGTTAACCCCATTCCTGAGTTCACCATCAACTCTTTCCCTCAAGTACATCCGGAGGCAATCCTAAATATCTCGGATCAAGGCCGACCACAGATAGAGCTCAATTACAACAACGCTGTCATCCAAGCCGCCTTCCAACAAACCCGTGGCAAGGTCTTTGTCACCATGCTTCTGCGAGTTGCGGCTGAGACTCTATACAAAGAAAAGTGGGGTAAAAAATACCCGGACAACAGTAAACTGTTTGCCCAAGGATTAGCTGAAGATGTAGCCCTGTTTCTAGAAGCAGCCAAAAAATCTAAGGTTATCTAACACCCCGCAGTCTGTTAAAATTCCCTCGTGAAATACTCCATCATTTTCTTCGGTTCATTTCAAGAACACTCCGTATCCGTCCTGGAATTACTAAACCAAAACCATAAAGTACTAGCTGTTATCACCACTCCCGCCAAACCCCAAGGAAGACACCTGGAAGTTGAGAGCTCCCCGGTTGAAATCTACGCCAAATCCAAAAATCTCCCAGTGCTTACTCCAGAATCATTGGATCAAACCCCACAGGAGTTGGGACTCGACCAACCAGATTTCATTGTGGTTGCCGGCTACGGCAAGCTGCTCCCGTCCATCTGGCTCAACTTCCCCAAAATCGCCGCCCTTAACATCCACCCATCTCTTCTCCCTAAATACAAAGGTCGTTTCCCAGCCGAATGGGCCATCCTGCGAGGAGAAACTGAAACCGGTGTGTCACTCATCAATATGTCCGAAAAATTTGACAAGGGTGAAATCCTTGCCCAAGAAACTATCCCGCTTGAAGATACAGATACCTCCCACAACCTATACAAAAAGCTTTTCAGTCTCGCAGCACAAATGATAAACAACTCACTCCCCTTTATTGCCGAAAACAAACTTCAAGAAATTCCTCACGATTCATCCCGGAAATATTTCTATGCCCGATCTCTTACCCGTGATGATGGCTTTATCTCTTGGGAAACTCTAATGGAAGCAACCAAAGGTGGATCACTCAATCTACAAACATCGCCTCCTCTAATCAAGGAGCTGGTCAACTCACACAAGATAAATATAGAGCATTGGCCAGCAGTAATAGATCGCATGCTTAGAGCCCTCTCACCCTGGCCAGGAGTCTGGACCACACAACCTGATAGCAAAAGATTAAAAATCCTCTCTGGAAATCTAGATCAACACCCTTTTAGGTTCACTCCCACCCTTGTCCAATTAGAGGGCAAAAATCCCAAATCCTGGACAACTTAAACAGCCGCAGCAACACCAGCTACCCGTACAGGCTCAGAAGCTCTCAGTTTACGAATACATCTAGTACACAACCTTACTCGAATCTTCTTGCCTGAGACCTCAACTCTCTTCCAATGAAGGTTGGGAAGAGAAATTTTTCTCGATCTATTCTTGGCGTGAGAAACGTTGTGACCAACGTTAACCCCTTTGTCGCAGTACTCGCATTTATAAATCATAAATAGATAATCGCAATTTAGTGCTAGAATTATAGCACTTATGTTTGACGCTCTCAACAGACTTGATTATTTCCTCATCTACGCCTCATCTCTAGTTATCGCCATCACTATCCATGAGTTTGCCCACGCATGGACAGCTGACAAGCTAGGTGACCCCACCCCCGGCCTTCAAGGCAGGTTGACTCTCAACCCTCTTGCACATTTGGATCCCCTTGGCACCATCATGCTCTTCCTAGTCCACTTCGGCTGGGGCAAACCTGTCCAGTTTGATCCCTATAATCTCGCTCACCCTAGAAGAGATGCAGCCATCATTTCACTTGCAGGACCTGTCTCAAACCTGATCCTAGCAACTATCGCCTCAATATTTATCCGCTTTACTGGCATCTCACTCATCTCTGTCTTTCTGGTCCAGCTGATAAGCACCAATGTGGTTCTAGCTATCTTTAACCTCATCCCCATCCATCCGCTGGACGGAGGGAAAATTCTCGTCGGACTACTTCCACGTGACACGGCTCACGATATCGACCGATTCCTCAATCAATACGGGACACTACTACTTATCGCTATCCTTTTCCCCTTCTTTGGCCGCCAATCACTAGTCGCCACTTTCATCTCACCAATCGTTAATATCATCCTCCATCTTCTCCTCCCCATATCCTCGTTTTTCATTTAACAGAAAAGGAAAGGTCCCTTCTCTGGTAAAATACTATAGTTATATAGTGCCACCCTAGCTCAACGGTTGAGCAACGCTTTTGTAAAGCGAAGGTTCGGGGTTCAAGTCCCCGGGGTGGCTCAAGTAGGCTAAAATAGAATAAAGCCGGGATACCGAAGCGGTCAAACGGGCGTGACTGTAAATCACGTGGCTTATGCCTTCGTAGGTTCGAATCCTGCTCCCGGCACACACAAAATAGATAGACACCGTCTACCTATTTTGTGTAGTGACCGAAAGGATTCGAACTGCCGGACGAACGAGTTTGGCG
>Ga0209515_10007402_pt1 | contig 13231 bp, 14 predicted proteins | sample Subgroupgradi54m_FD_187454 | JGI IMG/M metagenome (GOLD analysis project Ga0209515, IMG submission 187454) | Subsurface groundwater microbial communities from S. Glens Falls, New York, USA - GMW60B uncontaminated upgradient, 5.4 m (SPAdes)... ...
TTTGCGAAACCGCCAATTCTTTTTTACCCCCAAAATTGAATACGAATTAGTCGCCGAGCGAAGCGAGGCGAACCTTTCAAACTTGCAATTTCCTACGTGGTGCGCCCAGTTGGAATCGAACCAACGACCCTCTGCTTAAAAGGCAGGTGCTCTACCGACTGAGCTATGGGCGCAATGGGAATACGATACTTGAAAAAAGTATTTTATTCAAGCGCCTGCCTGTGCGAATAATAAAAACTTGCGCTTTTGCCAAAACTCGCTAGAATAGAGAACAGAAAACTCTTAACCAAAGTTCTTTATCATGATACTGCGCGGAATCAATTTCGGGCCGGTGCTCCAAGCATCAGGCGCAACTAATTTTCACGGCAAGGGGTGGTGGTATCACAAACCGCTACACTTCTTCGGTCTCAACTTTCGTGGCTCAACAATCGTAACCAAAACCACCACATTCCTCGCGCGACCGGGCAACATGCCACTTAAACCCGACGGGGTAACGCCAAAAGAATGGCTACCTCGTTGTATTATTGTAAATCGCCGAAAAAAAGTGGCGCTCAATGCGGTGAGCTTAAGCGGTCCGGGTCTCAATTTTCTCATCAACGCTCTCTGGTGGCAAAATTTCACCGAGCCATTTCTCATCTCGGTCATGTCGCTTCAAAAAACTGCGGAAGGACGCCTAGCGGAGCTCCAAGCAATCTTTCATCGCCTCTCGTCTGCAAAACAATACGAGCAGTTCCGAGCCGACTGGGGAGTTCAATTAAATTTTTCCTGTCCAAACGGGGGAATTGACCCGAAGGCTTTGATTGATGAAGTGATACCAACGCTTGAAATGGCGGAGAAAAGTCTGTCGCCTTCGGTTCCACTAATGTTAAAATTTGGCCCCGATGTGCATCCCGAATCCATTGTACGGATTGCAAACCACCCTCGCTGTGACGCAATTTGCGTCTTTAACACACTCCCCTACGGCAAACATCCGACATGGGCAAAGGTGACAGCGCCGATTGACTGGAAGTCTTTGTTTGGAAGCGACAGCTCGCCAATGGAAAAGCGTTTCCCGGGATTTGCCGGGGGTCTCTCTGGCGCGCCTCTCAAACCTTTCCTGTTGGAATGGCTCACCCTAGTTCGAGTGCTCGGAGTTACCAAACAGATTGTGGCTGGAGGCGGACTTCTCTCTGCCAATGACGCCAAGCAAGCTTTTGATGCTGGGGCTAACGCTGTCTCTCCAGGCTCCATTGCAATGCTTGCGCCTACGCAGGTACGACCGATGATTCTCGGCGCGCACAGATACGCTAGGCAACGCAATCAAAAACCGGCATTTGACCCAAGTGTTTTTGAGTACAATGTTTAAGCTCTCTTCTGTTCGCGCAAGCAAGCCTCACCAGCTTGCTTTTTATTTTGCAAACGATAGTATGAGAAAAGTTAGAAACATTTGAACCTTGGAAAAATCTATGCAAATGAAAATTTACGGGAAATGCGTCGCGACTAATCGCGTCTTTTTTGCCACCGTGGTAATTGAAATTGAGACTGGACTTATTACCGAAGTCCACCGCAGTGTGAAGTTGGAAGGAGCGTTTGATGTGAAGGATTGCCTCATTTTCCCCGGCTTTCTGGATGTCCATGTCCACGGACGGGAAGACGCTACGGGAAAAGAAACGCACAAAGAAACCTTTGAGACTTTGGGCGAAGCGTCTATCAACGGCGGAGTCGTCCATGTGGTGGAAATGGGCAATAATCCAAAACCGCCAGTTGACGACGACAGTTATCTTGAAAAACAGGAGCTCACCAAAAAATCAAAGGTGCCAATAACGCTTTACGCCATGATTGGCCCAGGAACGAGCGCGCTTAGTTTCAATGTTCCATACAAACTTTGCCATGCCCGCACCACAGGCTCAAACGATATAATCTTCTTCCCTAATCGCAAAGAGATTGAGGAAACTGTAAAACGCTACCGAGGAAAAAGCGTCAGTCATCATTGTGAAGATTCGGAAATTCTTAAGGGACATGAAAATGAACCTTTTCACGAACTAAGACGACCGCCAGAAGCCGAAGTAAGCGCCATTGATTTTGCCGTTTACCTTACCGAAAAATACAACTTGAAAAGCAAAGTTTGTCATTGCTCGGTTTGCGCCGGCATTGACAAAATTGATGGCGCGAAAAAGCAGGGGCTTGATGTTACTTGCGAAATTACTCCGCATCACTTGTACTTTGACCAGTCCATGACTACGGAAGAAACCCGCCCATGGATGCAAATGAATCCCCCGCTTCGCGTTGCCAAAGATAGGTTGTTTTGCGTCTGGGCGCTTCGGAACAGTTTCATTGACATGGTTGCTACCGACCACGCGCCTCACACAAAAGAAGACAAACTGAAAGGAGCCTCCGGTCAGCCTCATCTGGACACATTTGGACCTTTTATCACATGGCTCATGGCCGAGCACCGTTTTCGGCCAGAGGATATAGCGCGAGTGTGCTGTGTCAACCCGGCAAGATTTCTAAACCAGTTCCTATCGCCAAAAGAATTTGGCAAAGGCTACGGAAAAATTGCCGTCGGTTATGTTGGGTCGCTCACAGTCATTGACCCAAAAAATCCCATCACCATAAACGAGGCAATGCTCAAAACAAAGTGCGCATGGTCGCCGTTTAATGGAATTGCATTTCCGGGGCGTGTCACGGCCGTGGTTGTTCGCGGGCAAATGTATGCCCACTAAAAAACTCATAGGACTCCTAGCGGAGTCCTTTTTCTTTTGTTATTTCCCTTTTTATTTTTCTTCCCCCACTAAATAGCCCCCCAAAATTTTCTTAAAAAATTCTGATTCTGGCTCAAAACGAAATTCAAAAAAATGATTGATTGGGTGCGCCTCTGGCGAATACTCGTAATGCGCTCTGATCTCGCCGTCAATAAAAAGCCGAATGTGATACTGAAAAACTTCGTCATGCACTTTTCTCATACTTAACATCTGGCCGGGGTCGCGCCAAGCGATAATCGCGGGTTCAAACCCGGCTTTCTCAAGCAGAGTGACTAACGCTTCTTTGTTGTAGTTTGCATTCAAAAACCCGAGCAAGTAGTTCTGCCTGAAATTGTGAAAACCAAGCTTCTCGGCAGTCCGAATGCAAGGTGGCCAAACGCGATACGCCAAATTCCAAAAGAATTTAATTCTCTCCATAAACACATATTTTATAAGCTTAAGAGAAAATGTTCAAGCCCAATTTCAAAATCCGTAGCCCCTCGATGAGCGTTGTGATAAAGGACGGCCAAGTCTTTCAGCAATTTCAGGAGTTTTCCCTTGCCGTAATTTTTGACAAATTGCCTGTTTTTGCTGAACACAAACGGATGAAGCCCAGCCGTCTCGGGAGTAGCTGAAACTTCAGCCAAAATCATACTCTTGATTTGCCAGAAAAGCAGACCGTGAAGTTCTTCCGATTTTTTGCCTTTCTTGATTTCCTTTTGAAAAAGAATCCAGAGCTTTTTCTTGTCTCTCGCGCCAAAAGCGTCCGTAAAAGCATAATCTTTTTGAGATTTTTCAACCGACTCCTCGCCGAATTTGTAAACATTTTCGGTGTGTTTACAAATTTGCGACAAAGTGGGTTTGTCCACTTTGCCCTCAAGGAAAATAAAAATGTTTGGCGAATCGGCGATATCGGCCAACTTCAAAACTACCGTTTCCTTGTGTTCCGCCTCTCCAAAAACTCCGTCAAAAAATATAATGGACTTGCTGACAAAAAGTCCCTGCCCAAGGAGGAGTTCGTCCAATTGACTCACATTAAAATTTTCCGAGCTTATCCGAAAAAGCGTAGCGTCTGGTTTTTTCTTTTGCAAACCAGAAATCAGCTCGCGCGCTTTCCCGCGAGCTTTTTCTTTGTCAGCGCCGTAAAGAAAGTAGAGCATGAGGATAGTATATAGCGGATAGTTTGTAGATGGTAGTAGGTAGTTTGTAGAAAAGAAAAAAAAGAAAAACCAGTCGCGCTAGGCAACTGGCTCGCAAAACTGATTAGAGAAAGGATATGGTCGTTACCAAGATACGCCCAAACTTCAGTGTATCATTGGTAACAACAACAGTAAAAACTAGTCTATCCCCCCAAAAAAACTTGAAATTACACTCGCTGTCCTCAAACTTGGAATATTCAGCGCTAAATCTCTGTTTCAGGTGAGAACGATAGTACTCAAGTATAGCACTCTCGAGAACTCTATCGTCAACTTTACTCGGAATATCAATGAGATTGAAATCCGCGTCCCGACTTACACACCCTGTTAGAAGCGTACCACCGAACTTGTTCTGTAAAAAATCACAAAGACCATCGGGAATTTCTGTTTTTTCCATAATCTGCCTTTCTTTCTGTTTTGGAAACCTAGCCAGAATACTACTCGCCTAGAAAAACATTGCAAGTTTTTCAATCTTTTTTCAGTTCTGCGGTCTTTTCTCTACCATACTACTCACTACAAACTGCTCCATCTCCCCCCAATTATCCCCCACCTTAGCGTCAACACGACAAACAATACCGAAAGTTTTGGCAGGATCAATCACCGATTCCATGATAGGTTTTGCGTTTTCAATAAATTTGTCAATCTCGGCGGTTTCAACTTCATACACCAGTTCGTCATGCACTTGAAGCAGTAAATACGCTTCATTCTGCAAACCGTTTTTGACAATAAATTGATTGACCAAAACCATTGCCAACTTGATAATGTCCGCCTCCGTGCCTTGAATTGGCGCGTTGATTGCCATTCTTTCGGCAGAGGCCCGAATGAACGGCAGTTTTGAACTGATGCCCGGAAAATAGCGCCGACGGCCGAAAAAAGTTTCCGTAAAACCGGTTTTTCTAGTTTCCACTTTGACCGCTTCAAGATAACGCGCCAACCCCGAAAACTTTTCAAAATATTCGTTGTAAAATTTTTGGGATTCTTCGCGAGTCGTTCCCGCGCCGAGATTGGCGCGGAGCGCGTTAACGCCCATGCCGTACATCACGCCGAAGTTGATAACTTTGGCCTTGCGTCTCATGTCGGCGTTTACATCTTTGGCTGGCACAGCAAAAACTTCGGCCGCCACCGAGGTGTGCACATCGTCGCCTCGTTTGAAAATTTCAATCAGTTTCTTGTCGCCAGAAAGAAATGCGGCGATGCGAAGTTCAATTTGAGAATAATCAAAAGCCACAAAACGAAATCCGAAGCTTGCGACAAAGGCGCGGCGGATTTTTCTGCCGAGCTCGGTTTTGTTGGGAATGTTTTGCAAATTGGGATTTTCGCAACCCATTCGGCCGGTTGTCGTGCCAGCTTGAAGGAAGTCGGCGTGAAGTTTGCCACTTGCACCAAAGAATCCCGCGGATTCATTGGGGTCCTTCCCAACCATCTCGGGAATGGTGTTGATGTAAGTGCCGAGGAGCTTCGCGAGCTCGCGGTATTCCAAGATGTTGGAAATAATTGGGTGACTATCACGCAATTTTTCCAGTTCGGATTCTTTTGTTGAAAGCGCTCCTGTGCCGGTTTTCTTTTGATTTTTGGCTTTGAGGCCGAGAGTTTCAAAAAGCACCACGCCTAATTGCTTTGGCGAGCTCACATTAAATTCGCTTCCGGCCTGCTTCCAAATTTTTTTCTCAAGACCGTTAAGAGCTTGCTGGTATTCTTTTGAAAGAGTTTTTAGAAATGGAATATCAACCCTTACCCCGCGCTCTTTCATCGCTTTCACAATCGGCATAAGCGGTTTTTCAATGGTTTCAAAAACTGAAACAAGCTTCAGCTCGGTAAGTCGCTTGAAAATGGCGCTCTCGGCTTCGGCAAAATTTTTCGCTCCGCTGAAATTGTAAATGTCTTCCAGTTTGGGATTAGTGATGTTGGAGTTAATGAGCCATAGGGCCAGAGATGTTAGAGCCAAATTCTCGGCAGGTGGCGGGGCTTCGGAAACCGAAGCCCCGCCAAAAAGGTTTTGGCTGGGAACGGCAAGAGCCGTCTTGTCCCCCGCCCCGATGGCCATCGGGGCGGGGACTGAAACTTTCCCCGCAAGCGCCTGCACAAGCCTCGCCCCGAGCGTTCTAAATTCAAGCTCGGAGAAAAGTTTGACGACCTTCCCCATATCAAGCGACTGGCGCCAGGATTTTTCCGGCAATACAAAATCAATCGGAGCGTCGCGACGAATCAACGCGAGCATTTTACTAAATTCCGCTTCTTCTTGATTTTCTTTAAGGAGTGAGATAATTCGGTCGGTTAGTCCGGCGTCCTTGAAAGCTTTGTGGCTTTTTTTGAGCCGAGCGTAAATTTCTTCAACGGTGCCGAACTTGCTAATTAAAATTCCGCCGGTTTTTTCACCAATGCCTTTGACACCGATAATGTTGTCAGACGGGTCGCCCCGCAGGCCTTTGTAGTCCGGCAAAAGTTTCGGAGGAAAACCGAACCGTTTCACCACCGCTTCTTCATCGTAAAGAATCGTGTCCTGAATGCCTTTTTTCAAAGTGTACACTTGGACTTTTTTGCCGTTAACCAGTTGGAGCGTGTCCATATCGCCCGATGCGATTATAATATCAACGGGGAACGAGGAAGGGTTTAGGGTAGAGGGTTTAGTATGACCAGAGTTTTTTGCGAGGTTCCTTGTATTTTCTATACCCTCCACCCTATACCCTAAACCCTTCCCCACCCTCTCCACTATTGTTCCCAAAATATCGTCCGCTTCAAATCCCTCCTTGTCGTAAATTGGAATTGAAAAAGCCGAAAAAATTTCCCGCGATTTTATAATCTGGGACACCAACTCCGGGTCGGTCTTGGCTCTACCGGCTTTGTAATCTTTGTAGGCTTCGTGCCGATAAGTGGGCTTTGGCAAATCATACGCCGCTACGATAAAATCGGGTTTCAAGTCGGCGACAATTTTAATCAGCATACTAGCCAATCCATACAGCGCGCCCGTCGGCTCGCCCTTGCTTGACGAAAAATCCGGCAAAGCGTGATACGCCCGATGAAGTATCGCGTGAGCGTCTAGCAAAACCAATCGCTTTTTCTCTTTTATGCTACTTGTTGACATTGCGCTTGACTTTTTTTTAGAGAGGTATACACTGCTAATTACTAGACTTGAACGGCATCCTATATGGGTGCCGTTCGTTTATTTCCCCGTCATCTTAAGTAGCTCACGCAAATACTCAAAATCTCTGAAATTGCTTCCTGCAAATTTACGAACCTCCTTTGCTGTTCTTGAAGCACGCGAAAGAATAATAACTTCTTTTCCAATCTTCTTCAGATAACGTAACACTGGCAAAAAATCCCCATCACCTGAAAGGATAAGAGCGCGGTCAAAGTTATCCTTTTCCATCATTATCCGAAATGTCATTTCAACATCACAGTTTGCTTTACGACGAATAACCCCATCCTCTTGTTCATATCTTTTAACTGGCTTTAGAAAAAGCGCATAGCCGGACTTCTCAAGCTTGCAATAAAAACGCGCTCTCTGTAGGTGTCGGCCAACGAGTATGATATTGGCTTCTGTAAAACTACCTTTGCCTTTTTCAAGCAAAATCGAAAGATGTTTTTCTAACACCTCAACTGAAACAGTATCTTCCTTGAGATAATCAAAATGAAAATCATGCAACTCCACACCACCGAAATAAAACGCTTTGGTCACGGCGTACTTTTGCTTTAGGTAGGCAAAAAGCCTTTCATAATCAATCTTCCATCCCAAACTCTTTTCGCCTCCGTAAAAGAGGTTGGAAGCGTCAATAAAGACGTATGTTCTCATGCAACCATTGTAACACCCTGCCTTAAATAAAAAAGCCGACCAGAAAATTGGTCGGCACGCAAAATAAAAACACGAAACCCTTAAGAAACTGAAGCGCCATGAGCCAAGACCACGGAAGACTTTTGAGACTCGCCCTTTAGGGCGTTTACAATTGCCCCCAAACTCTCTGCCTCTTTCATGACACCCAAACTCTTATACTTTAACTCCTCAACAATTTGCTGGGCGCAAGGAGAAGGGTACTCTCCTTTCCTACTATAAGCCTCCTGAACTTTATCCAGAAACTCCGCTATGGCAACCTTTCGGGTCATAGAGTTCCTCTGAACAAATAACTTTATTGCGCTAGAAAGCTCCGAGCCAGCTTCGTGGCAAAATCCGTCATCTTCCCACTTGCGCCACATGAGAACAAAAAGCATCTCAAGCAACTCCCGGTCAAAACTACGCCCCCATAGTTCGTCTAAAAGGCTTGCGCCTTTCAACGCACCGAGAATGTAACCGTTCCGAACGACAACAGAAAACTGACCTGTTCCAATTTGCGAAACACGCTCTGCGCGGTAAGTATGAAAAACTCTTTGATTTCGTCTGGATGCGCAAGCATGGTCGCCGCATACACAACCGCGACCATCGTTGAATCCGTGTTACTAGGAAACTCCACGCACAAGTCCCGACCTTTTTCATCAGAACAAAATCTCCGCGACCCATCCTCTCCAAAGCAAAGAATGCTTTCGAACTTTTCTTTAGGAGTAAAATCGCTAGAAAGAATGGCGTTCGCGACAATATGATATTCTTGCGCTTTCGGAAACAACAACCGCGACACACTGGCGCTATATTTCATAACTAACCCCTTCAGGTTGGCTTCTTTCAATCCTTTTCAAGACTCAAAGAAACAGTTTTCAAAGTTCATTGGCTTTTCAGCCCTCCTTCGCATCGCCTTTTCAAGTAATGCTTGGTACGCTCGCCAACAATGGCGGGCAAAGAGGAACTCTGTCGCTCTCTGCCAGCAGACTACCAACTAGTTACTGTCGTGTCAAATTTTTTCAACTTTCAAAAACTATTAAATACACGGTTTCCCACCCACCACCCAAAAAACTGTTTTCGCTTCACTTTAGCAAACTAAAGTGAAGCGGTAGTCACAAATTTCAACTATACCCAACGCTTTGAGCGCAGGGCGTTTCTGTCATGGTGCTGGGTGAATATTACAATTTAATCTGCGACCGCAAGATATATCGTAAATGGTGGGCGGTACTCTTAAAGTAAAAATAAAAAAGCCGACAGAGAATGTCTCTGCCGACTTGGAAAAAAGTGAATTCAACTAGGAACTTTTGTGTGATATTACTCCACGCGGTTTGAAAGTCAATGAATGACAAAATGTCCTGAAGGCGTATAATTACAGTTAATTACTAACTTAACACAATCTTTATGGGATTTTTTGGCACAAGCAGTCGCGTTTCGCATCACGAATTTAATAAAGCTTTGTATCACCTCAAAGAGAAAGAGGGATTTTCGGAGCATCAACTGGAACAGGTAAAGCAAACTTTTCGCGGAGACCTTGACGAACAAGGTTCCGGTTCCGGCATCAGCAAAGAAGAGTTGAAAAAAGGCATCCACTGGCTCAAGGAAAATCCGAGCCAGCATCACCTTTCAACCGACCATATTGAAAAACTTGAAAGCGCTCTAGGACACCATCTCTAAAAAACTTTCCTTGTGGGAAAGTTTTGAATTAGTAGTTAGGGATTAGGAATTGGAAATGAAAAACGGCTTCACTTTAGTAGACTAAAGTGAAGCCGTTTTTCATTTTCTTGAATCGTAAATCGTGAATCACTAGAAAGTAATCTTTCGGGTTGTCTCATCCATCCCATTAGAGACGGAGTCGCGTTGCGAGCCCTCGCGGTCTCTAACGGGGCTAGCAAATTCAAAATAAAGTTTGGCGTGTCCTTTCGGCAAAATGTCGGAAACCAAATCCGCCCATTCAATAAGAACGAGATTGGACGAATCGCGGAGCAGTTCTTCAAATCGGAGCTTACGCAACTCTTCCCCGTTTTTCAATCTATAAGCATCAATGTGCAAAAGAAGGTTATAGGGTTTAGGGTTTAGGGTAGAGACAGAAAGTTTATAAGATTTCATGATTACGAAAGTGGGGCTAGTAACATGCTCGGTAACGCCTAGCGCCTCGGCGACACATTGCGCGAAAGTGGTTTTGCCAGAGCCGAGATTGCCGTACAAACCGACGACAGTGGCCCCGTCCCGATGGCTATCGGGACGGGGCATTTTTGATATTGACTCCAAAAATTCCCTCGCAAACTTTTTCGTATCTTCCAAATTTTTACTGATTTTTATCATAGAAGTCGTAAAAGCATTTTAGCATAAAACAAAAGAGCGCCCTGAACAAGTCAGGACGCCCGAAACGAACTTTGGCAACAATTATCGTCGCCGATAGCCAGAGGTGTTGTAAGTTACACCACCACCTCCGCGAAGACCTGGGCCGTACATTCTGACCCCGAAAAAGTTTCCCCTCCCATATCCGACATACCCGCCTCCCCCGTAGTAGTACGATGGGTACATGAATGCCACAGTGGGTTGTGGTTGATAATACGGCACCACCTGTGCCGGATAATAATTCTGCTCCGGCGGATAACTTACAAACGGTGCCGGAGAGTAAGGTGGTGGGGGCGAAGGAAACGCGCCGACTGTTGGAGCGGTCGGCACGGGCAAGGCTACGCCTTTTTCGCGCGCGAGCTTATACTCGGACGCAAGGTATTCAATACGAACCATTTCTCGTTCGTGAGCAAACCGAGCGTCCTGCATCTTACGAACATGGTCCTTGTACTGACGGCCACCGTCTTCAATAATCCGCTTTGACGGCTCTTGGGCGTATGTGTACACCGGCGGATAAACCACCTGCGACCGCAAAACTCGCGGTGTGGAACTGCAACCGACGAACAACAGACCGACTACTGCCAAAACAATGACAAAGAACCAATTTTTATTTTTTTTCATTTTTTCTTTCTGGGATGCGGGCGCGGAACGCGCCCGCGGGTTTACCCAGCACTAAATTTTTAGGAAAAAAATTTAGTGCTGGGTTTTCTGAAATTCGGTAATTTTTACCTGCCAAAACGATAGCATTTATTTAATAAATTGTCAACCACTTTGAGAAAGCCTCGAAAGGCGTTAAAATTCAGGCATGACAATCCAATTTGACGAGGAAAAACAAAATGAACGACTAGACTCGCTCCGCAAAAAAGAGGAAGAGGACGCCGTGAGAGCTTTCGCCGACAAAAACGGATTGGACTTTGTTAATCTCCTCGTTACTCCAATCAACACGGACGCGCTACGATTGATCAAAGAAGAAACTTCTCGCTCGGCTAAAATCGTGGCCTTCAATAAAATTGATAAAAAAATTCAAGTGGCGGTTTTGACGCCTGAAAGCCAGCCGACCAAAACCGCTGTCGCCGAACTTACCGCGAACGGATTCACTGCGGTGGTTTTCATCACCACCAGCGAAGGCCTAACAAAAGCTTGGGGACATTACAAAGATATTATTTACGCCACCGAATCGCGCGCCGGCGCGCTTGAAGTATCAAGTGACGAAATCGCCTCCTTCTCAAACAAGGTTCACTCTATTAAAGACATTGGCGGATTGATTGAGGGCGTTTTGGCCGAGAAAAAAAGTTATCGCATTTCCCGCTTGATTGAAATTATTTTGGCCGGCGCCCTTGCCACCAAGGCGTCCGATGTGCATATTGAACCTGAGGAAAGCTACGCTCGCCTGCGCTTCCGCCTTGACGGCGTTTTGAATGATGTTTTGAATTTTGACCGAGAAACTTTCGGCCTGATTCTATCGCGCATCAAACTTTTGTCCGGCTTGAAGATAAATATAAAAAGCGAGGCGCAAGACGGCCGTTTCAGCGTCAAAATCAACGCCGACGACATTGAAATCCGAACTTCGCTCCTGCCCGGAGCCTATAGCGAATCAATCGTCATGAGAATTCTTAATCCGAAATCAATCGCCGTGCCGATGGAGGAACTCGGCATTGACCAGAAACTTTTGGCAATTTTACAGCACGAAATCAGCAAGCCCCACGGCATGATTTTAACCACCGGCCCCACCGGTTCCGGAAAAACCACCACGCTTTACGCTTTTCTCCGCAAAGTCCACACCTCTGGCATTAAAATCATCACCATTGAAGACCCTATTGAATATCATTTGCCGGGCATTGTCCAAACTCAAACCAACTCCGAAAAAGGCTACACTTTTCTTGAAGGATTGCGGAGCGCTTTGCGCCAAGACCCGGACATCATCATGGTCGGCGAAATCCGCGACAGCGAAACCGCCGAGATTGCCGTAAACGCCGCGCTCACGGGACACTTGGTTTTTTCAACGCTTCACACCAACACCGCCGCTGGCACTTTCCCGCGACTGATTGACCTCGGCGTAAACTCCAAAACCATGTCGTCAGCCATCAATGTTTCCATGGCGCAACGATTGGTGCGAAAACTTTGCGAGAAGTGTAGAAAGGAAGTTGCAATTGCGGGCAAAGAGAAAAAAATAATTGACGAAGTCCTGGCGATTATGAAAGACAAATCGGCAATAACAAACACAACAAAAATGTGGGTTGAAAACGAAGGCGGATGCGACGCTTGCAATCACACCGGCTTTAACGGCCGAGTGGGAGTTTACGAAGCGATTTTAATGACCGAGGCGATTGAAATGGTGGTGCGCGAAAATCCGAGCGAGCGGGAAATTCAAAAAGCCGCTCTTCCCCAAAACATTCCGACCATGAAACAAGATGGCATTACGAAAGTCTTGGCTGGGATTACATCACTCACTGAACTTGGAAGAGTCGTTGACCTGGAAAGAGAATGAATGAAGACCGCCCCCCGCTTTGCGGGGGGGCGGTCTTGCTTTTCCTGTTTTTCCTGTTGGAAAGTTTTTGTTTGATTGCCTTTAGAAAACGGCGGGGGTAGTATAAGTGGAGAAGTTCTTCCAAAACATAAATCTCTAAGCAATACTTTTAATATGCGTACTAAAAGTTAAGTAGATTCCCAAGGATAACCCCAGCAATACCGCCGAAGCGGTAAACCAGAGCGTCCTCAAAAAAATACTAGTGAAGCCCGGAGGGCCTTAATTGCTTAGAGATTTATATTTTGGATAGGATTTCCGCAGTCGGCGCATTTCTTCGTTGCCGACTCCGTTTGCTCCCGCAATGTATTCTGAATACATTTTGGTCGCAATACTCGTCGGCGCCTCGAACTGCATCCAACTGCGAAAATCCTAATTGGAGGAAAAACAAACTAAAAATCATTGTCAACAAAAAATACGCTCATCGCGTACTAGAAGCTTCGGCTATCAACTAGCTCCCAAGAGTCTAGCACGAAATAATTTTTATGTCAACCCAGTTAGCCTGAATTCCACCCTGAAACGCAACATCTCCGTGGCGTAGAATAGCTGTATACCATTACAAGCTAATACACACACGGAGATGTCACATATACAATTTACCCGAGATTCGCGGGTAGAGCTAGCAATT
>Ga0209515_10007403_pt1 | contig 13230 bp, 16 predicted proteins | sample Subgroupgradi54m_FD_187454 | JGI IMG/M metagenome (GOLD analysis project Ga0209515, IMG submission 187454) | Subsurface groundwater microbial communities from S. Glens Falls, New York, USA - GMW60B uncontaminated upgradient, 5.4 m (SPAdes)... ...
GGAGAAAAGGAACGGGTTGCGCAGAAACTCACGCGCCTGGCACGGAACTTGATCAAGGAGGTCGCGAAGGAGGAACGCAGGGACGAACAAGCGGCTGCCGAGCACGTCGAGCGGAGGCAACGGCCCCGGCTCGATCTCTCCCGCCACAATGGTAAAGGGGTTCTCATTCGAGCGACCTCGAATGATGGTGAGCCGATGAACGGGGACGCTCGCAATATCAGCGCTGGCGGGCTCTGCGTGGAATTACCCTCCAGTGAAGCGCTGGCTGATGAGTTTAAGCTGAAGCTGTTCCTTCCTGATCGGACGAAGCCTATCGAGGCGATCGGGAAGCTGATGTGGAAAGGTCGGGGAAGCCGACGGAGGATGGGGCAGCTCGGCATCGCATTCAACGCGGTCAACGCGGGCGACCAAGAGGCGATCAGCCAGTTCGTTGAGGAACAGAGCCTAAAGCCGGTCAGCGTCGGGTAACGGCTTTTGTGAGGGGCTATGCAGGCTGTCGAGCGGCGCCGATGGCGGCGGGTCAACTGCGACGCGGTCGAGCAAGGTGTCCTGTTGCGCCTGGAAACCCAAGATCCCGCCGCTACTGTGCTCAACACCTATGCCTGCGACGTGTCCCTGGGAGGTCTTGCGTTTGAGGTGAAGAAGGACATCGCCTTGCCCGATCCGTTGCCCCTCAAGGTGTTTCTCCCGCACGCGCACACCCCGCTCGATTGCTCATCTCGAATTGCTTGGCAGAAGCTGAATGAGCAAACCACTCACATTGGGGTTGCGTTCCCACAGCTTTCCGAAGAGCAGCAAGATACACTGAAGGATTTTTTGCGGGAGGTCGGCGGCACGACAGCGACGGTTGAGCTTGAACCAGCTGAGGTTGAAGAAGCTCAAGCCACGCCTCCTCGGAAAGGCTCACGACGTGACCAGGCGATCTGGCAGTTTGAGCAAGGGGTCCTCCTGTACCATCGACGTAAGCTGTTCCAGGCGAAGCGAGAGTTCCAAAAGGTGATCAAGGAGTACGGTGACGTGATCGATGTGGCGCGGGTCGCCCGTCGGTATCATGACTGGTGCAACGAGGAAAAGGAGGAACGACACCATGGCTGAATGCTGCAACGGCAAGAAGGGTAAATGGTGTGGGGTCATCTTAGTGGTCGTTGGCGCAGCCCTGATTCTGTACAACCTGGGCAAACTCCCCGCGCTCATCACAACCTGGTGGCCACTGCTCTTGGTCCTGCTCGGGATTAAGTGCCTGGTCAAGCCAGGAGGCGGATCCTCCTCTTCAGGGAAGCAGTAATCGTGTAAACTTTCCGTATAGATGCATTTGGTAGACTGGTAGTTCATCAGAATGCCAGAGACGGCTGAGCAGGCCCCGTTAGACTTCTCTCCTTCCTACCGGATGGTGGTCCAGCGAATGTTCCTCAATCAGCGGTGCGCTCACCCCGATGCAGACCGAATCTAGAAGTCTAACGGGGCAGGAAACCTCCGAACCCAAGGTGGATTACGAGACGCTTCTCAAAGCCCTCGTGGAGGGGGTCTGCCTGTGTGATCTCGATGGCCGCATCCTCTTTGCTAACAAGGTGCTCATCGAGTTGGCAGGCACGAAAGATGACGAGGTGATCGGCAAACCGGTTTCTGGGCTGTTTGCACGCGAATCCCGCCAAGCCGTTGACGAGGCGTTGACGCAGGTATCCACCAAGCGGACCATCAAGAGCATTGAAGCAAACGCCGCAACTTCAAACGGTGTTACGCTTCCTGTCTCAGTAGGCTGTTCGCTCTTGAAACCGAATGAGGGGGACAAACCCTTGATCCTCGTCAGTCTGAGAGACCTGTCGAGGGAGAAAAAGCTGTCGGAGGAGTTGTCCAGGACCCAGTCCGAGAGCGAGAGCTTGCTGGCTGAGTTGGATGAAGCCTATCGACAATTGAAAGGCGCACAGGAAGAACTGGTTCGCAGAGAGCGTCTAGCCGCCTCGGGTGAGCTTGCGGCCGGCGTCGCCCATGAGATCCGCAATCCCCTGTCCATCATCGCGATGTCCATCCAGTACCTCCATTCCAAGCTCTCCCCAGGCCATACGTTCAGGGAGTTTACGAGCGCGATCATCAAGAAGGTCGAACGGCTCGAGAAGATTACCACCCAACTGATCAGCTATGGCCGCCCCAGAGAACTGAAACTGGAAGCCAGAGATGTGCGCCGAAACATCAACCAAGTGCTCCGCCTGGCTAGTCCTAAGTGCGAGGCTCAGGGGGTGAAGATCGTCAGGCGCTTTGACCGGAAGCTGCCTAAAGTGACCTGCGACCACGACCTCATGGACCAGGTATTCACGAATCTCGTGACGAATGCGGTGGAAGCCATGCCCAAAAGAGGAGTCCTGACCATCGAGACACGATTTGACGCGGACGAGGTAAAGAACCAAGCTGTGATCGTGCTCTCGGATACAGGCCACGGAGTTCCGCCGAAGGCCCAGGCGCAGCTCTTTAAGCCCTTCTTCACGACGAAGCGAAACGGCACTGGGCTTGGCCTTGCCATCTCCCGCCGGATCATTGATCACCATCACGGCGTCATCGCCTGCACCAGTAAGACTCGCGGGTCACAACGAGGAACGATCTTTACCATCCGACTTCCTATCACCCCCCCCCTGAAAACCAAAGATAGTTTGTAAAAGCCAATCATCAAGATGCCTGAAAAAGCAAAAATCTTGGTCGTGGATGACGAGCCAGAAATCAGCTGGGCGTTCGCCAAGGTCTTGGGCGAAGACGGCTATGAGATCCTTATGGCCAAGAATGGCAAAGAGGCTCTCGCAAAGGTCGAACGGGAGCAACCCGACGTGGTCTTCCTCGATGTGAAACTGCCTGGGATGGATGGCCTGTCCATCTTGCGCAAGATCAAAGAGGAAAGACACGCCCAATTGGTGATCATGCTCACCGGCCATGAAGACGTGAAGACCGCGGTCGAGGCGATGAAGTTGGGGGCCTACGACTACCTGATCAAGCCGCTGCCCAATGAGCGGCTCAAGATCATTGTCCAGCACGCCCTGGAGACGATGACCTTGAGTCGCCAGGTCAATACGCTGTCACAGGAAATTTCCAAGCGCGTGACGCTTGAGCGGATCATCGGAACAAGCGTGCAAATGCAGCGTGTCTTTGAACTGGTGCGCAAAGTCGCCACGCACGATGTGACGGTCCTGCTCCGGGGGATGAGCGGAACCGGCAAGGAGCTCATCGCCCGCGCCATCCATGAAGAAAGCCACAGGCGAGAACAACCCTTCATTCCGATTGACTGCGCAACCCTGCCAGAGACCCTGGTAGAGAGCGAAATCTTTGGCTACGAGAGAGGGGCTTTCACTGGAGCGCTGGATCGTAAACCCGGCCGGTTCGAGCTGGCCCAGCACGGGACCCTCTTCTTGGACGAGGTTGGGAATCTCTCTCCACATGTTCAGATGAAGCTGCTGCGGGTGCTCCAGGAGCGGGAGGTTGAACGGCTCGGGGGAAAGAGCGCCATCCCGGTTGATGTGCGGTTGATCGCGGCAACCAACATGGACCTCGAAGGCTTGATGAAGCGCGGGGCCTTCCGCGATGATCTGTACCACCGCTTGAACGTGTTCACCATCATCCTCCCTCCGCTCAGAGAGCGAGAAGGGGATCTGGAGGTTTTGAGCAAGTATTTCCTGGATCGGTTCAATCGAGAGTTAAATAAGCAGGTCCAAGCCTTCTCCGAGGAAGCGATGGCACTCATGCATCGCTATCCGTGGCCAGGCAACGTCCGGGAGCTTGAGAATGCCATCAAGAGCGCGGTGATCCTCGCAGAAGATCGGATTCTTCCTCAGCATCTGCCGGCACCGCTCATGAGTGCGTCTGTGCAACCGCAAACCCCGTTAGAGACATCGTCTCTAACGGGGCAAACGGCTGCTCGCACCGAGACGTTGAAAGTTACCTCCAAGCAGGCAGCCAAAGAGGCTGAGCGGGAATTGATCATCAAGACGCTCTTGAGCTGCCATTGGAATAAGGCGAAAGCCGCCCGTCGGCTCGGGATTGACTACAAGACGCTCTATAATAAGATGAAGGCCTACGGGATTACGAGAGAGGAAGCGGTCAATCGATGAGTCCCGCACCGAAGATCTTGATCGTCGATGACGACCCCGATATCTGCTACTTCTTCCAGAAGATCCTGACGGAGATGGGCTACGAGGTCTCAACGGCCAGCGGGGGCAGGGAGAGCCTGACTCGGATCAGACGCGATCCCCCGGGTGTCCTCTTTTTGGACATCAAGATGCCCAAGATGGATGGCTTAGAGTGTCTTCGCCGCATTCGGAAGATCAAGCGCAAGCTCCCGATCGTCATGATCACGGGCTACGGGGATCTGAAAAGCGCGCAGGAGGCCATGCGGCTGGGAGCCGATGAATACATCTCCAAGCCGTTCGATCTCGAGGAGATCAGACGACGCATCTCCGAGTTGCTGGGTTAACGTATGCGACAACTGCTCTATGTGCCGGTCATCCACTCCGAGGCTGATATGGGATCGATGGCCGAGCCGCTGAAAAAAGAGTTCACCGAGCAATTCGGCGTCCACGTCTGGAAGGAGCACGTGAAGGCGGTCGATGAGATGTGGGAGGGCATTGCCAAGAAGCTCAACGGGACCGCGTTCAATGTCTCTCAGGTGCGGATTTACCAGGACGGCCTGCCGATTTGCGGGAGAGAGATGGACATTGTTCGTGATGTGGCCGCCCAGGGCAGCCAGAATCACCGTCTCGTCCTTTCCTTAGTGGAACGCGGAGCTCATCTGGAAGGGTCGGAAGATGCCAAGCTCTTGCTTAAGGAATACCACTATATCAAAGCGATCACGGACGAGCCTGATGCCAAGCGGAAGCTGAGAAAAGCCAGGTGGCTGCGCTGGCCGAGGAAGTGGCTCCTCATCCAGCGCGATCGGTTTATGGCGCGGCGGATTGCGCAGACCCTCAAAGACGGTGAGACTGGAGTTCTCTTTGCCGGCCTCACCCACCGCATCGACAAGTACCTGCCGAAGGACATCAAAGTCACCTACGTGATCTCCCGTCTGCCCTTCAAGCGACTCCGCCAGGGCTAACTCACCGCGCCAAAGAGAGAACAAGGGCTTGACGTGGCCCATGGAATTCGGTAAACTTTCAGGTAGGAGGAAAGTCCGCTATGACCGTCCATCTGGGAGCTAAACACCAAATCACTCTCCCGAAAGGCATTGTCAAGCAGGCCCGATTAGCCCTTGGGGATCCATTGGAAGTGGCCTACGAAGAGGACAGCATCATTCTACGCCCGCAAATCCACATTCCCCGTGACCAGGCATACTTCTGGACGAGGCAGTGGCAAGTGGGGGAGCGGGAGGCCGAAGAGGACATCAAGGCAGGTCGTGTGTACGGCCCATTCCGCAGCGCGAAGGAGATGAAGCGGTTTTTTAACAAGGCCAAACGGTGAGACTGCTCCCAACCGAGCGCTTTCGCCGTGGTTATCTTCGTCTTCCACCCAACATCCAAGAGCAGGTTGATCAAGCGCTCGACCGCCTCTTGAGCAATCCCCGCCACCCCTCACTCCAGGTCAAGAAGATGCAGGGGACAGCCGGTGTCTGGGAACTGCGCGCGACGAAAGGCTATCGAGTGACGTTCCAAATCGAAAGGGATCTGTACATCCTTCGCAAGGTTGGCGCCCACGATATCCTGCGCCACCCCTAACTCGGTGAACCCCGTACCACCCCGCATGCTTCGCTCTGTGAAGCAGAGCGTGCGGGGTGGCTTCGTGGACAACCCTTCGGGATTACCACGCCCTTCCTCCCCTTGACATCTGGATGTCAAGGGGCTTCCGTGGTACGGGGTGAACGTTCAATCACCCGGGTCGATTAGGATTTGCCTAAAGACAGCGAGGTCACCGACCTGATCTCCCCCCTACCCTTCAGGCGGCTGCGACAAGACTAGTGCCATTCCAACTATCTCTGCCGAAGGCCTCCCGTGCGGTCTCGCAGCCCTGGCCTCGTGTCCTTCCCGCCCTGCCGAGTTCCCATACCGAGAAATTCCGCGAAGCGAAATTTCTGTGGAAACTTTTCCAGGGACTATGGCATGGATTCTATGGTTTTTGGGCTGAAGGGCGCTGGGTTAATTACGCATCGTGTGAGGATCAACAACCATGACATCTGTATCTTACACCCCCGCTGTCAGTTACAACGCCATTCGCAGCCGTTGGCTGCGCGGTCTCAATTTGGTATGGAGGTTGCTTTATACTCATGGTGAAGGCTGGAAATGTGCTGGCTCCTTGATGGCGCAGGTAAAGACACAACCACGAGTGCTCATCGTTGATGATGAAGAAGACCTTTGCTGGACGCTCACGAAGATCCTCGAAGACCTCAACTACCAGGTCCTTTCCGCGCACACTGGAAAGAGCGCTCTCCGACACCTTCAGAACGATAAGCGCATCCGCTTCACATTGTTGGACGTTCGTCTGCCGGATGTGGGTGAAGCCGGCGGTCTTTCGCTCATCAAGAAGATGAAAAGCATCAGGCCTCGAATGTCTGTCATTGCAATGTCTGCGTTCGGCTCACCTTTCGTGAAGACCCAAGCGAAGCGGCTTGGTGCTGTGGCGTTTCTCGACAAGCCGTTTCGTGTCGAAAAGCTCCTAAAACTCCTGCGGGAGACCATCGGATCATGATAGAGGAAATGCAGTGGACGGGATTGGAAGTGGTGGAGCAACGTAACGACAACTGAGGAGGGGGGTGAAACAAGATGGCCGTTGAGAAGACGATTTCAGGGGCTAGCCTCGCGGAGGTGCTTGACCGCGTCCTGGACAAGGGGCTCGTGATCGACGCCTGGGTGAGGGTATCGTTGGTTGGGATCGAGTTCCTCGGCATTGAAGCCAGGATCGTGATCGCGTCGGTCGAGACGTACCTGAAGTACGCCGAGGCAGTGGGATTGACCGCAGGTGCCGCCGCGTAAGCGCCCTCGGAAGCCTTGGTTCACGCAGGTGTTGGCTACGTGGCCCCGGTGGGGCCCACGTGGGAACCACTGGGGCTTACGAGCCAGCCTGCTGTGATAGTCGATAGTTGAAGGGAGGTGACACGACGATGGGTTTCGGAGATGAGATGAAACAGATGGCCGAAGGGTTCGTGCAGGCCCAGGACTTCCGCACGAACAGGCTCAAGGGGATCTTTGAAGAGACGGATGGACACTTGAACGGTGCCCGTAAGATGGTGCGGGGCTTCCACACACAGCGCCTTGAGAACACGGAAGCCCTTCAGGAGCAGCTTGCGAAGTTTACCGATGCGCTGGCCAAAGAGACCAGCCACACGCTCAAGCAGTTCCGGGCGACGCACAGAGCGTTGAGTGGCCAGCAGCGCAAGGAGCTTGCGCAGTTCATGGAGAGCCTGAGGACGGGAACGGAGAAACTGCTGAAAGACGCCCAGTCGATGATGAAAGAATTCCGCAAAGAGCACAAGGCGATGGCTGGGCAGCTTCGGGAGTTCTTGTCAACCTTCGCCGAAGGGAATCAAAAGCAGACTGCGCAGATGCGCAAGGGCTTCCGGGCAGACCACAAGAAAATGAGCCAGGAACTCCGTGAATCTCTCTCGAGCTTTGTGGAGAATAACCAGAAGCAAACTGCTCAGTTCCGGAGAGGTTGCAACACGGAACGCAAGCAGATGGCCAAGGCGCAGGCGGAATTTCTGGAGAAGTTCATCGACTCGCTCGAAGCCGACACAAAGAAGTTGTGTAAAGCGGCCCAGGCGATGATCGGCTCATTCCACAAGGGCCGTCGAGAGATGAGCAAGCAGCTCCATGAGTCCCTTTCGAGCTTTGTGGGTGGGAACGCCAAAGAGACAGCCCAGATGCGCAGGCGGTTCCGCACCGAACAGAAAGAGCGCATGGAGACGCTGGAAGAGCAGCTTGAGACGTTCCTCAAAGGTATCCATCAGACGGTGCGGCAGATGCAGAAGGCCACTCACGAGCTGATGGGCGGCTTCCACGACGAGCAGATGAAAGCACGAGCCGCCTGGCAACAGATGGGGAAGGCACTGGGGAAGATGCGCTCGGAGGCTCCTCAACAGTCTGCCAGGTCACGTCCTCACCGGACCGCAAAAGAAGAGAAGGTGCTGGCGTTCTTGAAGGAGAATTCGAACGGCATGACCCTGGCGGAGTTGGCCTATTCCATGGACATGCCAAGCGCTGCGACGGCGAAGACACTGCAGCAGATGCTTGCGCGGAAGGAGATCCGCAAGAAAGATCAGCTCTACCTCCTTGCGTCTTAGCGCGGGTTTGTTGAATGTCCGAGGTGCCGTGGGAAGGGCGCTTCGGTCAGCCTGCATAGGCCGTATCCCTGTGGACGCTGTGGCGGCAAAGGGACCATTCCCAGGAGATCAGGATGAAGCGTGAGAGTTTTCCATTCATGACGATGCGTCAGATCGTCACAGGCATGGATGTGGCCAGGCAACCACACAGGCATCGGACGAGCAACGAAGCGTTCAGCCGCGTGGATCACAAAGAGCTGCTTCCCCACGTCGATGAAAAGGCGATCGCCGTAGAGTTAGAGGAAGAGCGACGGAGATTCGTGAGACAGAGTCAAGCCCTTGCACGCGGTCGCCAGAAGTTGCTCGCCACTCGAGGCAGACTTTTCGCCACGAAGGTCAAGAATGAACGTCTCATGGAGCTGCGTCACAGATTGCAGAGGCAGCGGTGGCAAGACACAGAAGTCGCGGCTCCCCAGACTGTCCGCGCACCCCTGCCTGTGCCGAGCATCGCGAGGCGTGCAGGCACGCGCAGCCTGAGAGAAATCAGGGTGAGGAGGGGTTGAACGAATGGAGAAACTGTGCCAAGATATCTTGGTGTCCCACGAGCAACGGCAAATGCTGCTGAAGCAGCTTAAAGATGGCGCCGGAGAGTTGAAGAAAGAGACCACCCAGATGCTCAAAGGCTTTCGCAAGCAGCTGGACACGTTGCGTGATGACTTCCAAGCAGGGAGAGAGGCTTGGCAGAAGGCTGCCGCGACCCTTGCGAAGAAGCGACGGCGAAGGGAGTGAGGCAGAGCATGATTTACACGCAAGAACCCACCGTCTTGTCATTAGAGCCAGAAGAAGGGTTTGTGGAAACTTCGTCCGTTCGCAATATCACCGAACGCGCCCTCTCGTATCTCAAGGCCGGCTACCCAGTCCATTTCTCAGGTCCGGCTGGCACCGGAAAGACGACCCTAGAAATGGACTGGGCACGCAAGCTGAGCCAGCCCACGATGCTCATTTTTGGAGACGATGAATTCGGGTCGTCCGATCTGATCGGCGGGGAGCATGGCTACCGAGCGCGGAAAGTGATCGACCGGTTCATTTCGCGAGTCCTCAAGACTGAAGAGGATGTTTCAACACGTTGGGTGGACAATCGGCTTACCCAAGCCTGCCGTGAGGGATTTACCTTGATCTACGATGAGTTCAACCGTTCCCGTCCCGAAGCGAACAACGCGCTGCTCTCGATCCTTGAAGAGCGACTCCTGGCACTCCCCATCGCCAGCGGAGCAGAGGACTATCTTGAGGTGCACCAGAACTTCCGCGCCATCTTCACCTCGAACCCTGAAGAGTATGCCGGCGTCCACAGGACCCAGGATGCGCTGCGGGACCGCATGGTGACGATTGATCTTGATCACTTTGACGAAGAGACAGAGATCGCGATCACCGAAGCCCGCTCTGGAATCTCACGCCCAGAAGCTGAGCGGATCGTGAAGCTCGTCCGCGCCTTGCGTGAACTTGGTGCTGGACATTATACCCCAACGGTGCGTGGCTGCATCATCATTGGCAAGGTCCTGAGGATCCGCACGGCCCAGGCGGTGGCGCAAGACCCGATTTTCCGCGAGGTGTGTCTGGATGTGCTCACGAGCGAAACGAACGGCCTCCACGAGCGAAAGACGAAGAAGAACGAGATGCACGCGGTCGTCGAGAACCTCATCCGCAAGCACTGCGACGTGACCTTAGCTGTCGCGAAGGCTCACCGCTGATGGCCAAAGAGGACAAGAGGAAACAACCTGACAAGCAACCGGAAGAAGCACCGGTAGAGCTTGACCTCGGATTGGGCAAACTCTCCTTCGGCGGGCTCTTCAAGGGCCTGGGAAATCTGATTGAGCTGGCCGGCAAACTCGCTGAGGAAGGCGAGGCGCTAAAGAAGGAAGGCGAGTTTACCTTTAAGACCCCATCCGGCAAGCAAGGCCACGGGGTTTTTGGCGTGTCGATCAGGACGCTCGAGGGAGGTAAGTCCGTCTTTGAGACCTTTGGCAACATCAAACGGACGCCCAAGGGCCCAGTCGTTGAGGAAGTCCGCGAGCCGCTGGTTGACGTGTTTGACGAGAAGGGCCACATCCGGCTGATTGCGGAGTTGCCCGGAGTAAACCAGGAGGAGATCTCCGTTGAAGTCAGGGGCGACATCCTCAACCTCAAGGCAGAAGGCAAGGAGCGCAAGTATGCCAAAGAAGTCTTGCTCCCTGCCAAGGTCAAGCCGGAGAGCCTCCAAAAGAACTTCCGCAACGGGGTCTTGGAGATTACGCTCCAAAAAGCCTAACGATCGTCAGCCGTTGATCGTGGTGAGGTGAGACGGGAAGCGTGGCAGCGCGCTTCCCGTCGTTGTCTCTCGAAGGTATACTGTGAGATTATAACGAATTCAGATACTTGGAGGTTGTCTCATGGCGGTCGTAGCAAACGCCAAGCTGACGTTTAAGGTCGTGGAAGCCCAAGCCAAGGATGTGGGCCGGGCGATTGCCCGGCTTGATCCCAAAGACATGGAACGGCTGGGGTTTGAGGTCGGCGAGGTGATCCAGATTGAGGGGAAACGCAAGACGGTGGCAAAAGTCATGCCGGCCTACCCTGAGGATCGCGGCAAATCCACGATCCACATCGACGGCCTCATTCGTGAGAACGCCAAGGCCAGCCTCGATGAAAAGGTCGCGATTACCAAGGCCAAGGCCGCACCCGCCGAGAAGATCGTCCTGTCCCCTCTAACCCTCATGCGCAGCGCCCACCGAGGCAGCGACCGCTATCTGGGAAGTCTCCTGGAGGGGCTTCCCATGGTCGAAGGGGATCGCATCCGGGCCACCTTATTTGGGACGCAGAATTACGAGTTCTCAGTGGTCAGCACACACCCCAAAAACGGTCCCGTGGTCATCCACCCAAACACCACGATCCAGCTCCAGGCGGTTGAGGCCGCCGAAGGAAAGAAAGGTCTGACGATCTCTTACGAGGATATCGGGGGATTGCGGCCTCAGATTCAGCGCATCCGGGAGATGATCGAGCTGCCCTTGAAATACCCCGAGGTCTTCGAGCGGCTGGGGATCGAGCCGCCAAAAGGCGTCTTGTTGTACGGCCCTCCGGGTAGCGGCAAGACGCTGATTGCCAAAGCGGTGGTGAACGAGACCGACGCCTACTTTACGCACATCAGCGGCCCGGAGATCATGGGGAAGTTCTACGGAGAAAGCGAAGCGCGGCTCAGAAAAGTCTTTGAGGATGCTCAGGCGCATGCCCCGGCGATCCTCTTCATCGATGAGATCGATGCCATCGCCCCAAAGCGGGAGGAGATGGGCGGAGAGAAACAGGTTGAACGCCGGGTGGTCGCGCAGCTTTTGGCCTTGATGGATGGCCTGGAATCCCGAGGCCAGTTGATCGTGATCGCCGCAACGAACATCCCCAATGTCATTGACCCGGCGCTCAGGCGGCCTGGAAGATTTGACCGGGAAATCAGTATCCCTATCCCCGACCGCAACTCTCGGCTTGAGATCCTTCACATTCACACCCGTGGGATGCCGCTGGCCAAGGACGTCGACCTTGAACGGCTGGCTGACATCACCCACGGTTTTGTGGGGGCGGACCTTATGGCTCTGTGCCGTGAGGCGGCGATGGTGACGCTGCGTCAGCTCTTCCCTGAGGTGGACTTCGATCTGGCAGAGATTCCGGTTGAGAAACTGATGAAGCTTGAGGTGACCCAAGACGCCTTTTTGGAGGCGATGAAGGAAGTCGAGCCCTCGGCGATCCGTGAAGTCTTCGTGGAGGTTCCGAACGTCACCTGGGATGATGTGGGCGGTCTGGAAGAGATGAAAAAGCGGCTGATCGAAGCGGTAGAATGGCCGCTGAAATATACGGCAGTGTTTGCGCAAGCCAACGTACGGCCGCCCAAAGGCATTCTGCTCACGGGCCCTCCCGGCTGTGGCAAGACCTTGTTGGTCAAAGCCCTCGCCCATGAGAGTGAGGTCAATTTCATCTCGGTGAAAGGGCCTGAGCTCATGAGCAAGTACGTGGGAGAAAGCGAGCGCGGAATCCGCGAGATTTTCCGTAAGGCCAAGCAAGCCGCTCCAACCATCCTGTTCTTTGATGAGATCGATTCCGTCGTTCCGCGTCGGGGCGCGGGCGGAGGGGATTCGCTTGTCGCAGAGCGGGTGATCAGTCAATTCCTGACAGAGCTCGATGGCATTGAAGAACTGAAGGGGGTCCTGGTGGTTGCGGCCACGAACAGGCCAGATCTTGTCGACTCAGCACTGCTACGGCCTGGACGATTTGATCTCATTCTCGAACTACCGCTACCCGATGATGAGAGTCGCCGGATGATCTTCCATGTGCACACTAAGGCTAAGCCCCTCGCAAAGGACGTTGATCTCAACGGGCTTGCGAAAGAAACCGAAGGGCTGACGGGAGCCGATATCGAGGCCATCTGCCGCGAAGCAGCCATGGAGGCCATCAGAGCGGCCATCCACGCGAAGGGCAACCAAGTCACCATGACGATGAAGCAATTCCGCTCAAGTCTTGAGCACATCAAGGCCAGAGGTCTTCATGAGCACTGTCCTCCTCATCGAACCTGACGAGCGACTGCAACGCTTTTGGCAAGCCGCCCTCACGGATGAGGGCTTTCAGGTGATGACCGCTACGACTCCAGACGAGGCGAAGCAGATCGCTGCCCAAGAGCCGCCGGATCTTGTCTTTTTGGGGACCGGGTTGGACGGAACTAAAGGCGTGGCGACCGTAGAGGCCCTGCGGCAGTTACGAGAGGATCTTCTGGTGGTCGCTCCGTCGAATGCTGAGCAGGTGAAGGCCGAACTTGCCGCCATGGAGAGCCAGTCAGCCATTGCCACCACCTCTTCCATCAAAGTAGACCAGGTCAAAATTGCCATCACAGACGCCCTGGAGCTCCAGCGGCTGAAGCAAGAGAAGCGGCGAGCCGATGAGCACGCGCAGCGCCACTTCCGTTTTGAGCAGATCGTTGGGACAAGCGAAAAGATCGG
>Ga0209515_10007404_pt1 | contig 13229 bp, 12 predicted proteins | sample Subgroupgradi54m_FD_187454 | JGI IMG/M metagenome (GOLD analysis project Ga0209515, IMG submission 187454) | Subsurface groundwater microbial communities from S. Glens Falls, New York, USA - GMW60B uncontaminated upgradient, 5.4 m (SPAdes)... ...
CGCTCATCGCCTCGAACTTCCGGTTCTGCGCGACCCGGGGCAGGTTGGCGACGCTCGTGCACTGCACGGCGAACGGCTGCTGTCCCAGCTCCCCGGATCGGTCGTAGCAGACCATCCGGTTCGTGCCCGGCTTCAGCGTGTCGTAGGTGTTGTCCGCCTTCCACTTGATGACCGCGGCCCCTTCCTTCGCATTGCGCGGCGCCGCCGCCAGCGCTTTCTCGATGGTTTCCGCCGGCGTTTGCGCGAACGCGCCGATCGAAACCGCCAGCACGCCGAGGATGATCAGAACACTGCGTTTCATACGGTGACCTCCAGCTCGTTTCCGTCGAATTTCCGTGCCTCAAGAATGTCGGCAGGAAACCTACATGATAGTCGTTTCGCCGCCCACCGTAGTTTTATTCGAAGGCTCTTGTTGCAATCCGTTGCAAAGCGGCTTGAAAGATGGGTAGTAACATTCCGGCTCATGAACAGAGCGCGGTTCTCGTTCGGAATTCTGCTCCTCTGCGCGGTCGTGCTGGAAGGCGGCTCCTCACCATCTCTAGCGCAGGGAGGGCTCACGCTGACGCCGACGCTGACACCGGCGACGCTCGGCGCGCTGACGTTTCGTACTGTCGGCCCCGCCGCCATGAGCGGCCGCATCGTCGACATCGCGGTCGTGGAGTCGAACACGTCGATCTTCTACGTCGCCAGCGCGACCGGCGGGCTCTGGAAAACATCGGACAACGGCACCACGTTCGTCGCGGTGCTGCAGAACGAGTCGGTCGCGTCGCTCGGCTGCGTGACGGTCAGCCAGTCGAACCCCGACGTTGTGTGGGTCGGCAGCGGCGAGGCGACCAATCGCCAGAGCTCGGGCTGGGGCGACGGCGCGTACAAGTCGATCGACGCCGGGCGCACCTGGACAAACATGGGCTTGAAGGACAGCCATCACGTCGGGCGCATCGTGCTGCACCCGACGAACCCCGACATCGCGTACGTCGCCGCGCTCGGCCATCTCTGGGGCGCGAACAAGGAGCGCGGCCTGTTCAAGTCGATCGACGGCGGCCGCACGTGGAAGCCGTCGCTGCAAATCGATGACGACACCGGCGTCAGCGACGTGGCGATGGATCCGTCGGACCCGAACACGCTGTACGCCGCCGCGCACCAGCGCCGGCGCCGCGCCTACGGATTTCACGGCGGCGGTCCCGGCAACGCGCTCTACAAGTCCACCGATGCCGGCGAGCACTGGAAAAAGCTCACCGCCGGATTGCCGGGCGGCGAGCTCGGCCGCATCGGCATCTCCATCTACCGCAAGGATCCGCGCGTCGTCTACGTGTCCGTGGAGCAGGGACTGCGCTACAACGCCTCGACCGCCTACGAGGAACGCAAGGCTGGCGTCTATCGCTCGAACGACAAGGGCGAGACCTGGAAGTTCATGAGCGACTGGAATCCGCGCCCGACCTATTCGAGCCAGATCCGCGTCGATCCGAACGACGATCGCCGGATCTACATGGTCAGCTACAGCTACTCGGACAACGGCGGTGAGACGTTCGTGTCGCCGCGGCAGACGCTGCACGGCGACGACCGCATGGTGTGGATCGATCCGCGCGACTCGAAGCACATCGTCAAGGCGGACGATGGCGGCGTGGGGATTTCGTACGACCGGGGCGAGCGATGGATCTACGTCACGTCGCTGCCGGTCAGCCAGTGGTATCACGTCGCCGTCGACATGCGAAAACCGTACTGGGTGTACGGCGGTCTGCAGGACAACGGCTGCTGGCGCGGGCCGAGCGCGACATACTTTTCGTCGGGGGTCTCCAACGACGACTGGATTCGCACGTGCGGCGGCGACGGCTTCAAGAGCCTCGTCGATCCGAACGACGACCGCACGTTCTACTCCGAGTCGCAGTATCTCGGCCTGCTACGCAACGACGCGGTGACGAACGAACAGCGCAACATCCGACCCGATCAAAAACGTGGCTTCATCCAGGAACGCCGGAACTGGGCGACCTGGGGAAAGCCGGGCGCGGCCGAACCTGAACTCGGCAACGCGATGCCGCCGGCCAACTGGGACGGCCCGTTCATCATCTCGCCGCACGACTCGAAGACGCTGTTCGCCGGCACGAATCAACTCTGGAAGAGCACGAACCGCGGCGACTCCTGGATCTCGCTCGGCGACATGACGACGGGGATCGACCGCAGCAAACTCCGCGTCATGAGTCAGCTTCCGAACGAAACGACGCTGTCGCTGGACGATGGCGCGCCGTACTATCCAACGATCACGGAGATCGCCGAGTCGCCGGTGAAGCCGGGGCTGCTTTACGTCGGCACGGACGATGGCAACGTGCAGGTGTCGCAGGACGAGGGCAAGCACTGGGCGAACCTGGCGAAGAGATTTCCTGGGCTGCCGGAGTCGCTGTGGGTGTCGGGCATCGACGCGTCGCGCCACACCGCGGGAACCGTGTACGTGTCGTTCGACGGCCATCGCAGCAACGACTTCGCGAACTACCTGTATCGCTCCACCGACTTCGGCAACTCGTGGACGTCGATAGCCGCGACGCTGCCGGCCAATCGCGTGATTCATGCGGTGCACGAGGATCCGAAGAACGCGAACCTGATCTACGCTGCCACCGAGCACGGCCTCTACCTGACGCCGGACAGCGGCGCGCACTGGATCGAGTTCCGCAGCAACATGCCGCGCGTACCGGTGAACGATCTGGTGATTCACCCGCGCGACAACGATCTCGTGCTCGCGACGCACGGGCGCGGCGTGTGGATTCTCGACGACATTTCTTCGCTGCAGCAGCTGACGCCGCAGGTGCTTGCCGCGCCGGCGCATCTGTTCGCGCCGCGGCCGGCGGAGGAAATCCGGTACTTCAACCCGAAGGCCCATCAGGGCGACATGGTGTTTCACGGCGACAACCCGCCGGCGGGCGCGCTGATCGACTACTACCTGCAGGTCGGCGCCTCGGCGGCGCTCAACATCCTCGACGCATCGGGCAATCAAGTGACGACGCTGAACCCGTCGCGAGCGACCGGCATCAAGCGGGTGATCTGGAATCTGCGGTACGCCGCGCTGCCGCCCGGTCCGCCTGACGAAGAATCCGGCGGGCGATCGAGTGCGCTCCCCGGACCGTTCGTGATGCCGGGCGAATACACAGTCCGCCTCATCGCAAGCGGGACGACGTACGAGCAGAAGCTGCAGGTGCTCGAGGACCCACGGATTCAGACGTCGGCGGCCGACCGGAAGGCGTGGACGGATGCGCTGATCGCGATCGGCGAGACGTACCGCGGAGCAACCGCCGCCCTCGAGGACGTCACCCGCGGCAGCCGGGCAGGAGCGAACGACCTGCGCGGCGTCGCGCGCGAGCTCCGGTCTCGCCTGGCGACGCTCTACCGCGACATGGCACGATCTACCGCGAAGCCGACCGCTGATCAGCTCGCGCAGATGCAGTTCCTCGAAACCGAGCTGCGTTCGCTGCGCTCGCGCGTGGCTCGCTGACGGTCATGGCTAATAATGGCTAATGGTCATGGTTGATGGTGCCATCGGCCATAGCCATCAGCCATCAGCCTTCAGCCATGACTGAATGCGTGTGTCTGCCGTGACAATCGTGGCGCTCGGCGATTCGACCACCGCCGGCACGCCGGCGTACAAATCGCCGATCGAAGCGCCGCCGAATGGATCGGGCGACGTCGAAAGCCAGTACGCCTACTGGCTGATGCAGACGCATCCCGACTGGCAGGTGCTGAATCGCGGCGTCAACGGCGAGCGCAGCGATCAGATTCGCGCGCGGTTTGCGCGCGACGCGGCGCAGGCCAAACCGGCCGTCGTCGTGATCATCGCGGGGGTGAACGACGTGTATCAGGGCCGCAGCGCGGAGTCGGTCGAGCGGGAGCTCGAGGCGATGTACTCCGCTGCCCACGCGGCGACGATCATGGTGGTGGGCGGCAGCATCATTCCGTTCAACATGGCGAGCCCGGATCAGAACGCGCGCATGCACGCCGTGAACGACTGGATCCGCGACTACGCGGCGCGCCACGACGGCCGCGTGGTGTTTTGCGACACACGCGCGGCCCTCGCCGCGCCGGGACAACCCGACCGGCTGGTGTCCTCTCCTGACGACCTGCACCCGTCTCCGGACGGCTACAAACGGATGGCCACCGCGCTGGACCCGGCCATCAGACTGGCGCTAACGAGAGCAAAGTAGGCGGGGACCGCCGTCGCATTTGCAGAGGCGGTTGGACCCGGCGTTGCAGTAAGCTGAACTCATGACCGCTTGGAAATCGATCGCTGGTGCCGTGGTACTCGTCGCCGCGATGTCGATGGCGCTCGTCGCGCAGCAGCCGCCGGGGCCGACGTTCAAATCGGGCACCCAGATCGTATCGCTCTTCGTCACCGTGGCCGACCTGCAGAAACGTCTCGTTCCGGGACTCGCGAAAGAAGACTTCGATGTCTTCGACAACGAGAAGCCGCAGCCGCTGGTGTACTTCGACAACAGCGTTCACCCGATCAACGTCGTCGTCATGCTCGACACGAGCGGCAGCATGACGCTGACGATCGATCTGCTGAAACAGGCCGCCGAGCAGTTCCTGATCCGGCTGCTGCCGGACGATAAGGCGCGTGTCGGCGCGTTCAACGACAAGATTCAGATCAACGCGCGCTGGAGCAGCGACCGCGATCAGCTCATCACCGACGTCAAGAACCTGGATTACGGGAACGGCACACGGCTCTGGGACGCCGTGGGCGCGAGCCTCGACGAGTTGAAGGGGATTGACGGCCGGAAGGTGGTCCTGGTGTTCACCGACGGCGACGACACCGAGAGCAAGATCAGCCTCGGCAACGTCGTCGAGCGCGCGCGCGCCGACGAGGTGATGATTTACGCGATCGGCCTCGAGAGCAACTACTTCAACGGCCAGCGCCAGGTCCGTACGAAGCCGGACGGCGGCCTGCGGAGAATCGCGGACGAAACCGGCGGCGGCTACTTCGAGCTCACGAAAGCGAGCGATCTCGCGCCGACCTTCACCAAGGTCGCGCAGGAGCTGCACAGCCAGTACGTGATCGGCTTCACGCCCACACAGCTCGACAACAAAGTGCACAAGCTCGCGGTGAAGATGAAGCAGCCGGGCATGACCGCGCGCGCGCGTCGCAGTTACCTGGCTGCCGGCGACAAGATGACCGTTTCTGGAAAGTAGCGCGCGCCTTTGAGGCTCGCGGAATGGCGTGTAGGCTCTTGAGGCCTGCCGAAAAGTGGCGCAGGCCTTCAGGCTTGCGGGCGTTAGACGAACGCCGCGACGACGATCGCGAGTGCCAGAAGAATCCCGACCACCCATTCCGCCGACGCCGAAAAACTCCACTCGTGCATTGTTGCTCGCATGTTCTCTGACCTTCCCTTCACCCAACATTAGACGCGCGAACCCCGGCAAAGGTTTAATAGGGCCATATGTCACTCTCCGAACAGGAATTCCGCGTCAAGAGCGACGAAGCGCTCGACGCCGCGCGCCACGCGTTGCTGCCGCTGGCGGACAGCGAAGGATTCGAAGTCGAGCTGCAGAACGGAGTGCTCAATCTCGTGTTCGAGGAGCCGGTCGAGACGAAGTTCGTCGTCTCGCCGAACGCGCCGGTCCGTCAAGTCTGGGTGTCGGCGATGTCCAGAAGTTTTAAACTCTCGTGGGCGCCGGATCTCGGCGCGTTTGCGCTGGACGGCGAGACGCTGCCACGGCTCCTCGATCGGCTCACGCACACGTTTCTTGGGCAGGCTTGAAGGCCTGCGCTACATGCGGAACCCGTCCTTCAACGGATCGCTTTCGTCCACGAGGAACGTGTGCTCGCCGGTGATCCAGGCGGAGCCTTCGATTTCCGGCACGATCGCCTGATACTCCCCCACCTGTGTGCGCGACGCGAGCCGCCCGTTGAACCGCGTGCCGAGGAGGCTCTCGTGCACGAACGGCCTGTCGCTGCCGAGCAGCCCCATCGCATCGATGACCGCCATGACGGCAGCCGTACCGGTCCCGCACGGTGACCGGTCAACTTCCGCGTCGGCAAAGATGGTGACGTTGCGCAGGTCGGCGCTCTCGTCGCTCGGCGGGCCGGTGAAGATCGTCCCGTAGATGCCGGTCAGCCCCGGGTCAGACGGGTGCACGATGGTCTGCGCCGCTTCAATCGCGTGCTTGATCTCCATCCCGACGCGACGGAGCTCCGGCAGGTGCGCCACGTCGATCGGCAACCCCACGGCCTCGCTATCGACGATCGCGTAAAAGGCGCCGCCGAAGGCGATGTCGGCTCGAATCTGCCGCGACGCGAGCTTCACGCTGAGGCCAGGGTGCAGGACGAACGACGGCACGTTGAGGAACGCGACACTCTCGACCCGACACGATCCATCAGATACACCCGACCCACCTGACCTCAAGCGCGCGCGAGCTCGAATGGTGCCGGCGGGCGAGTCGTACACGATGGTCGTGCCATCGCCGCCCGGCATCAGCAGCCCGCGCTCGAGCGCCATCGTCGTGACGGCGACGACGCCGTGGCCGCACATCGTGCTGTAACCTTCGTTGTGCATGAACAGCACGCCGGCGTGCGAGCCGGGCATCACCGGCTCGGTGAGGATCGCGCCGTACATGTCGGCGTGCCCGCGCGGTTCCAGCATGAGCGCCCGGCGCAGGTGGTCGGCGTGCGTCCGGACCCACTCGCGCTTGGCGAGCATCGTCTTGCCGCGCGGCGACGGGAAACCGTCGACGATGAGGCGCAGCGGCTCGCCGGCTGCATGCGCGTCGATTGTCTTCAGGGTGATCATTGCGGTAAAACTCTAGCACCGTGTCTATCCGTTTCCGCCTCCTGACCGAAGCCGACGTCAAAGCTGTCCTCACGATGGAGGATCTCATCGAGATGATGGCGTCCGCGCTCCATCGCTTTTCAACGGGGCGCGTCGTCCAACCGGTGCGGTCAACGATTCCGATCGCCGACCACTCCTTTTTTGCGACGATGCCCGGCTTCGTTCGCGGCACCGACTACGAGGAGAGCGCCGCAACCTTCGGTGGGGCAGGCCCGGCGACTGGCGCGGCGCTCGGCGCGAAGCTGGTGACCGTGTTCGGCGACAACGCCGCCCTCGGGCTGCACAGCCATCTCGCGTCGATCGTGCTGCTGGATCCGGAGACCGGGGCGCTGCTGGCGCTGCTGGATGGCCGCTACATCACCGAAGCGCGGACGGCGGCAGTGTCTGCGGTGTCGTCGCGCCTGCTCGCGCGGAAGACCGCCGAGTCGCTCGCGATCATCGGCTCGGGGGTGCAGGCGCGAAGTCATCTCGATGCGCTGTCGCGCGTACACGCGCTCCGGCAGGTGACCGTCTGGAGTCCGAATAAAGAACGTCGGGACCGGTTCGTCGCCGACGCGCGGGGTCAGACGGGGGTCCGGACCGGGGTCAGACCCCCGTCTGACCCCGGTCTGTCCCCGGATACTTGGTATGCGATCTCCGCCGTCGACCATGCCGGCGAAGCCGTGGTCGGCGCCGATCTCGTCGTCCTTGCGACCTCGTCGCCATCGCCTGTCCTCGAGAGCGGCTGGGTGAAGCCGGGCGCGCACGTGATCTCGGTCGGCGCCTGTCGGCCGACGCAGCGGGAGATGGATCCCGCGCTCGTCGCGCGCGCGCGGCTGTTCGTCGACTCGCGCGCGGCGGCGCTCGTGGAATCAGGCGACGTCGTCCTGGGGATCCAGGAAGGGCGGTTCACCGCCGCGCACATCGTCGCCGAACTCGGCGAGCTGCTCGCGGACGCGACGCTCTCCGGCCGACGGAGCGACGCCGATGTCACGATTTTCAAGAGCCTGGGGTTGGCGGTCGAAGATGTGACGGCGGCCGACCTTGCGTACCGGCGCGCCGTGAAACGAGGAATCGGACAGGTTTTGGAGCTATAGGGGCGGACTCGTCTGTCCGCCCGGGCGACACGTGGGTCGGCCCCCACGTTGTTACCGCGGCGTCGGCGTCGGTGTCGGCGGCGGCGGCGGCGGCTTCAGTTCTCTCTCCTGATCGTCAAACCATTTCTGGAAGTTCGCGCCGCTCTGAATCGACACGAACCCCCGCATCCGGTAGTGTCCGAGGCCGCACAGCTGCGAGCAAGCGATCTCGTACTCGCCCACCCGGTTCGGAATGAACCACACCGGGATGCTCATCCCCGGAATGGCGTCCTGCTTCACGCGCATCTCGTACAAGCCGAAGCTGTGGATGACGTCCTGGCTCGAGAGGTGCACGAGCACGGACCGATTGACCGGCAGCATCAGCTGATTCGACGTGACGATGTCGTCCTTCGCGTCCGGGTCTCGCCGGTCGATGCCAATCAAATTGTCGCTGCCCACCAATTTGGGATCGGTGCGGCCGAACTTGCCATCAGGGCCCGGATACTGGATCTCCCACGCAAACTGGTGCGCGACGACGCGCACGACGACCGCCTCGCTCTCGGCGGGAAACGCTTTGACGCGCGTCGCCCAGGCCGGGATGGCGTAGAAGACCAGCAGCGCGATCTCGATAATCGCCACGGCCACTTCAGTGGACTTGGCGAACTTCCCGTGCGCGCCCGTGTAGCTCGCCTTCGGGTTCGCGCCTTTGCGGAACCTGAACAGGACGAAGATGAAGAAGAAGCCCCAGCCGACGAACAGCACGAGCATCAACCAGTGCACCAGCACCGTCATCTGATCGACTTCGGCCGCGTGCGTCGAGGCCTGAATCGGAAACATCGCGAGAAAAGTTTGCATTAAACGGTCCCCTCCTGCGCGGCGACGCGCTTGGCGCGCCGCATCAGGTAGATGAAAAACGTCGCGAAGCCGCCGAGCACGCCGGCGACGACGACGAGCATCGCGATGATGCCCATGTTCGTGGCGATCGCCAGCGGCGAATCGCTGTTGCCGAAGCACACCGGGCACGCGAGCGCGGCGCGCGGCGCGGCAAACATCAGCCACGAAAACACGAAAACGCGAAACAAGAGGCCTCTCATCCCGCCATCCCTTTCGTTTTCCGCCGAAACGCAGTGCCGTACGCAATCAGCCCGCCGCCGGCCGCGAGCGACAGCGCGACCGTAATCGCATAGCTGACGGCGTGGACCGCCTGGTACTGCTGCCCGGCCCAGGCAGCCACGAAGGCGGCCAGGACTACCGAGACACCGATGAACACCATGTGGAACATGCGGAGCGACATCAGTGCCCCGCGTGCTCCGCAGCCGGTGCCGCCACGTGAATAGGCGTGCCGATGTGGTCCATCATCGTGAAGATCGGCACCGACATCAGGACGATGAAGCCGATCACCGTCAGGATGAGCGCGCCGTAAATCCACTTCCGCTCGTGGCTCAGGTGCATGAACACGCTCGCCACCATCGAACCCTTCATCGTCGCGATGATGAGCGCGACCGTGACCGCCAGAGGCAGCGCGAGGTGCACCTGGTTGACGGCGACCGTGATCCCCGTGAACACGAACAGCGCCGCGCCGATCATCCAATACGTGCGGATGGTTTTCTTGATGGCTTCAGGATCCGAATACATGCGGTCTCCACGGTCCGCCTGAAGGCGGACACTACCGACAACGTCCACGATCCGCCTGAAAGCGGACACTACCGTTATCGGTAGTGTCCGGCTTCAGCCGGACCTACAACAGGTACAACACCGGAAACAGGAAAATCCACACCAGATCGACGAAGTGCCAATACAGACCGGTGTACTCGATGCGGTTCGTGAACTGGTCGGAATTCTTCTTATACAGCTTCGCGCCCGGTCCGAGAAAATACGCCATCACCACCATCCCGCCGAGGATGTGGAGGCCGTGCAGCCCGGTCAGCGTGAAGTAGATCGCCAGGAACGTGCTGTGCGACGGCAGCTCGCCCCTGGTCCAATGGCTCGAGTACTCGAAGTACTTGTTCACCAGGAAGGCGGCGGACAGCAGGAACGTCAGCAGCAGATACAGGCGGTGCTTGCCCCAGTCGCCCAGCTTCAACGACGCCCACGCCATCACCATCGTCACCGACGAGCCGATGAGGATGAACGTGTTGGCCATGCCGAGCCACACGTTCAGCTCGCCGTGCGGCCATTCCGGCGCGCCCATGCGCAGGATGATGTAGGTCGAAAACAGTGCGCCGAACAGCATGACTTCGGACGCGAGAAACAACCAGATGCCGAGCTTGCCGTTCGTGAGCCCGGTGTCCGGCCGCTCGTGGACGATGTACGGAATCTCCATGGGGCTACGCCTTCTCCGGCTCGAAACACGGCGTGAAGTCCTTCGCGGCGCCCGGCACACTGTACTCGTACGGTCCGCGATACACGATCGGCTCGGTGAGGAAGTTTCCGTGTCCCGGCGGCGACGGCGCCAACCACTCGAGCGTCGTGGCCTCCCATGGGTTCCTGTCGACCACGGTGCCCCACTTCAGGCTGGCGAAGAAGTTGATGATAAACGGAATCTGAAACAACCCGAGGCCCCAGGCCGCCATCCCGATGATGAGGTTGTACTTCAGCAGTTCCTTGTTGTGCGCGAACTGCATGCCGCCGTCATACATCCGACGATTCATGCCGCCCAGACCCTGGATGAACATCGGGAAGAACACAACGTTGATGCAGATGAACGATCCCCAGAAGTGCAGCGCGCCCAGCATGTCGTTCATCTTCCGGCCGGTCGCTTTCGGGAACCAGTAATACACGCCGGCAAACAGCGCGAAAATCGTCCCCGGCGCGACGACGTAGTGGAAGTGACCGATAACGTAATAGGTGTCGTGCAGGTGGATGTCCGACGGCGCGAGGCCGAGCGGCAGGCCCGTGAGCCCGCCAATGCCGAACATCGGCAGGAACGCCAGCGCGAACAGCATCGGCGTCGTGAACCGGATCGACGCGCCCCACAGCGACAGCAGCAGCGCCGTCAGGATGACGACCGACGGAATCGAGATGATCATCGTCGTCGTCTGGAAAAACGCGCTCATCGTCGTGCCCATGCCGGTCATGAACATGTGATGCGCCCAGACGACGAACGACATGAAGCCGAGGAACGTGACCGAGTACACGAGCGCCTTATAGCCCCAGAGCGGCTTGCGCGTGTTGTTCGCGATGATCTCGGCGACGATGCCCATCGCCGGGAGAATCAGCACGTAGACCTCGGGATGGGCGAGGAACCAGAACAGGTGCTGCCAGAGCAACGGGTTGCCGTTGCCCGCGATCAGCATCGGCTTGCCGGAAATCACCAGCCCGCTCGGCATGAAAAAGCTGGTGCCCGCCACGCGATCCATCAACTGCAGCACGCCGGCCGCCTCGAGCGGCGGGAATGCAAGCAGCAGCAGGAACGACGTCACGAACTGCGCCCACACGAAAAACGGCAGCCGCATCCAGCTCAGGCCCTTGGCGCGGAGCTGCACGATCGTCACGATGAAGTTGAGCGCGCCGAGGAGCGATGAGGTGATCAGGAAGATCATCCCGATCAGCCACATCGTCTGGCTCGGCGCGATCACCGCCAGCGGCGGATACGACGTCCAGCCGGATTGCGCCGCCCCGCCCGTTCCCACGAAATGCAGCGCACCGATGTGGAAATTCCAATTGGTGAAGCTGAGCAGCATCGTCACGCCGCCGAGGAAGTACACCCAGTAGCTCATCATGTTGAGCTTGGGGAACGCCATGTCGGGCGCGCCGATCTGGAGCGGCATCACAAAGTTGCCGAAGCCGCCGACCGCCAGCGGCACGACGCCCATGAACACCATGATGGTGCCATGCATCGCGCCGAGCTGGTTGTAGAACTCGGGGAGCATGATGCCCATCGGCGCGCGATCCTGCCCGAGCCACATCCCGATCAGCGGAATCGGCCGGCCCGGGTAGGCCAGCTGCCACCGCATGACCATCATCAACGTGAAGCCGAAGAGGAGGAACAAGAGGCCGGTGATCGTGTACTGGATGCCGATCACTTTGTGATCAACCGAGAACACGTATTTCCGCCACCACCCCAGTTCCTCGTGGTGATGCTCGTCGTGGCCGTGCGCGTGAACGTCTGCGTGCTCACCGCCCGGATGAATTCCGGTGTTATCCATAAGCGCAGCGATTGTATGCATTAGGCACAAGCGGCGCAAGGTTGTTTCGCGGCGTAAGATCGGTGTATGTCCTGTCTCCGAGGCGTCCGAGCAATCGGCTGCGCCGCGCTCATCGTCGCAGGCGCTGCCCCCGCGCGGGGGAACCCGGAGTCCGAGGCGCTCCGCGCGAAAGCCGCCAGCCACACGTACAACCTGGAACACGACCTGGCACTGACGACTTTCCGGCAGGCCGTGGCCGCCGACTCGCAGGACGCGGGAGCCTACCGCGGTCTCGCCTCCTCGCTGTGGCTCAGCATCACCTTCCGCCGCGGCAACATGACGGTCGACGATTATCTGGGCCGCCCCAACAAGCCGAACGCGAACCCGCTGCCCAGTCCGCCGCCCGAAAGCGTCATCGGCTTCCGGGACGCCATCGAGAAGGCGATCGCGCTCGCCCGGCTGCGCATCGCGCGGAACCCGAAAGACGCCGACGCGCACTACCAGCTCGGCGCCGCCGTCGGGCTGCGGGCATCCTACACGGCGACGGTGGACGGGAGCGTGCTCGGGGCGTTTCGTGCGGCACGCGAGGCGTATGAGGAGGAGGAAACGGTCCTCGACCTCCAGCCGCAGCGCAAAGACGCCGGCCTCATCGTTGGCACCTACCGCTACATCGTCGCGGCGCTGGCGCTGCCGCTCCGGGTGGTCGCCTACGTCGCGGGCTTCGGGGGGGGCAAGGAGAAGGGCCTCAAGCAGATTGAGGATGCCGCTGGGTATGGCGGCGACAATCAGACCGAGGCGCGGTTTGCGTTGATCCTGATCTACAACCGCGAACAGCGGTACGACGATGCGCTGAAGCAGCTGGCGTCGTTGCTGGAGCGCTACCCGCGCAACCGGCTCGTCTGGCTCGAATCCGGATCGACCTGCCTGCGCGCCGGGCGGGCCGCCGACGCGGAGCGCTTCTTGAGCGACGGGCTGACGCGTTTCGCCGACGACCCGCGACCGCGGATGTTCGGAGAAGACGCGCTCTGGCGGTACAAACGCGGGGCGGCGCTCGCGGGTCTCGGGCGCACGGCGGACGCCGAGGCCGACTTGCGAAAATCGCTCTCGCTCGAGGGGCGCAAATGGGTCCACGCACGGAGCCATCTCGAACTCGGCAAGGTCGCGCTGAAGGCGGGAAACAGGACGGCTGCGGCGGTCGAACTTCGGGCCGCGATTCCGCTCGCCGACGGCGATAATGACCC
>Ga0209515_10007406_pt1 | contig 13227 bp, 14 predicted proteins | sample Subgroupgradi54m_FD_187454 | JGI IMG/M metagenome (GOLD analysis project Ga0209515, IMG submission 187454) | Subsurface groundwater microbial communities from S. Glens Falls, New York, USA - GMW60B uncontaminated upgradient, 5.4 m (SPAdes)... ...
CCGCCGAGGTCGTAGACGACGATCGAGATGCCCTCCGGCGTGTGCCCGGGCGTCTCGAGGACCGCGAGCCGCACCCGCCCGAACTCGAGGACGTCGCCGTCCTTGAGGGGCGAGAAGTCGTACTCGGCCCGCGCCCGCGCGCCCAGGCGGATCCGCGCCCCCCAGCCGGTCGCGCAGCTCCACGTGGCCGGCGACGAAGGCGGCATGGAAGTGGGTGAGGATGACGTGCTTGATCCGGAGCCCGAGCCCCTCCGAGTCGGTCACGTACTCGTCGACGTCGCGCCGCGGATCGACGACGACCGCCGTCAGGGTCGACTCGTCGCCGATCAGGTAGGACGCCTGCGAGAGACACCCGAGGTAGTACTGCTTCAGGATCATGGTTGGCCCTCCCGGGTCCCTCGGACACGCAACACCCGTGCCTGCTCCGGTGCGCCAAGTATACCCGGGCGCGGCCGGGCGCGTCCCGGCGGGCCCGCCTCCTATCGGCGGTGCGCGACCGCGGTCAGGACGCCGATGTCGGCCAGCACCGCGTCCGGATCGAACAGCCGCTCGCTGTAGATCTCGCGGATGCGGTTCTCGCCGTCCACCAGGAAGATCCAGTCCGAGTGCGCCAGGTCCGCGCCCGGCGGCACGACGCCGCCGTAGGCCGCGAGGAGCCGCTGCGTCTCGGCCGGCGTGCCACGCAGCCAGAGCCAGCCGCGCGGGTCGGCCTTGTAGGCGGCCGCGTGGCGCGCGAGCACGGCCGGCGTGTCGTGGACGGGATCGAGGGTGATGGAGGCCAGCGCGACCTGCCGCCCCAGGAGCCCGCGCGCGGCGAGGAGGGCCTGCAGGCGCGCCAGCTTGGCGGAGACGAGCGGGCAGGTGTCGGCGCAGCGCGTGTAGATGAACGTCTCCACCCGGATCCGGCCGGCGAAGTCCGCGGCGCGGACCGGCCGGCCGTCGGGCGTGGCGAGCGTGTAGTCGGGCGCCGGGCGGATGATCGGCAGCCGGCCCTCCACCGGGCGCGCGCGCCACTCCGAGGCGGTGGGAGCCGCCTCGTGGGCGCGCGCAGGGGCGGCCAGGAGGAGCAGGGCGGCGACGAGCGCGACCACGTCAGTCAACGTCGGGGGGAGCGAGCGCCGCTCCTCCCCGACGCCCCCCACCGGCGATCGTCGGCGCCGATTTCTTCACGCCCTCTCAGTTCAGGAGCATGTCGTGGGCGCGGTACGGGCCGCCAGGGACCCTGGTGAAGTCGACGTTGAAGAATGGGTCGAGCTTGAGCCGGCCGTCGGGCCCCACGTGGGCGAGGCGGACCCAGAAGTTCCCGGAGTAGTCCATCGTCGAGAGCAGGGAGTTGGTGACGTAGATGCGCCGGCCGTCGCCGGTGATGTGGAGCATGTTCGGCTGCACGCCCGGCTCCAGCACGTCGTGCAGGCGCGCCTTCTGCGGGTCGGACACGTCCCACGCCTGGATCTGGCTCGTGAGGAAGCACGACACGTAGAGATAGCGGTCGTCGGGCGACTGGCGCAGGTCGGCCGGCAGGCAGCCCTTGCCGAGGTCGGCCGCCTTTTGTGTCGCGTAGCGGCCGCCCTCGCCCTGGCCGAACCACCAGATCGAGTCGCCGAGGGCGGCGTTGGTCCAGCCGTACGCCCGGCCGGGCTTGAGGCTCCACCGGACCTCGAGCGGCACCGGGTCGGTGTGGAGGGTCTGCAGCACCTTGCGCTCCTTGAAGTCCCAGACCAGCAGCGTGTTGCCGCCGTCCTTCATGTCCCACTGCGGGAGCGGCTTCCGGTAGTTGCGGAACGGCGTGAAGCTCGAGGTGACGAGCCGGTTGATGTCGGGCTTCAGGGCCGCGTCGTAGGCGTACGGCGCCTCCGCGGGGTTCTTGAACACGCGCACCAGGTCGCCCTCGTTGGTGAACTCGGCGAAGCCGCCCGGCAGGCCCCCGTCGGCGGACGAGAGGAAGGTGATCAGCATCCGGCCGGGCAGGGCGTAGTAGGTGTGTGGCCCGAGGAGGCCCGTCCGCTCGCCGAGGTCGTCGAGCGTCCGGACGATGCGGGGATGGGCGGGGTCGGTGGCCACGTCGAAGATGAAGATCCGGTTCGAGAACAGCGTGCCCGCCCAGATCTTCGTGCGGTCGTCGGTGAACCCCATGTGGTGGGGCTCGTTGCCCGCCGATCCGATCGGCACCGTGGTCAGCACGGAGCCGTAGGTCGGCGAGGCCAGCGCGACGTCGACGACGGCCAGCGCGTCCTGCCCGGCCGGATCGACGGCCACCGACCAGACGTAGAGCACCTTCTCGCGGCCCGCCAGCCGCTTGACGTACGGGGACATGCACACCTCGGCCAGGGCGGGTCCGGCCAGCAGGCACACGGCGAGCGTCAGCACCAGTGTCTTCTTCATTGCGCCCTCGGTTGTGCTGGGTTACTGCTTGACTTCGGTCAACCGTCCCGTCCGCACGTCGTAGACGAACCCCCGCACGGGGATGTGCGGCGGCAGCCACGGGTGCGAGCGCACGCGCTGGATCTGCTCCCGGACGTTCTCCTCCACGTCGCTGAACGCGTGGAAGGCCTCCGGCGCCACGACGGCCGAGCCGGTATCGCGCCGGAGCTTGGCGCGCAGCTCGTCGTCCCGGAAGGTCAGCATCCCGCAGTCGGTGTGGTTGACGATCATGAACTCCTGGGTGCCCAGGAGGTGGTGCGAGATGATGAGCGACCGCACGGCGTCCGCGGTCGCGATGCCGCCGGCGTTGCGGATGACGTGCGCGTCACCGGTGTGCAGCCCGAGCACCTGGTCCACGGTCAGCCGGGCGTCCATACACGCGAGCACCGCGAGCCGGCGCGCCGGGGGCATCGGCAGATGGCCGAGGCTGAACGTCCGTGCGTAGTCCTCGTTCGCCCTGACGACTTCCTCGATGACGCTCACGTCCGCCTCCACGCGCGCTCGGCGCGCGCTCAGATCTTCTTCTTGCTGAAGTACCAGTCGACGGTGTCGAAGCCCTCGTCCTTCCGCCGGTCGGCGCCGTCCTTGCTCTTCTTCCTTGTTCCCCGGCCGCGAAACTACAGTAACCCGACCGGAGTTGTCAAGAATAAGTTTTCAGTAGCGCATCAGATCTGTAAAGTAATCAAAGAAAGAGACTTCTTAGGTGCGTGCCCCCGGGCCCCTGGCGGAACGCTGGAGACTACTCGACCTCTACGACCATCTCGATCTCGACCGGGATTCCCCACGGCAGCTCGGCCATCCCGACCGCCGAGCGCGCGTGCTTGCCGGTCGCCTCGCCGAACACCTCGACCATCAGGTCGGAGAAGCCGTTGATGACCTTCGGCTGCTCGCCGAAGCCGTCGGCGGAGGCGACCATGCCGAGGACCTTGACGACGCGCTGGACACGGTCGAGGCTGCCGAGATGCGCGCGCACGGCGGCCAGCAGCAGGAGCCCCACGTCGCGCGCGACCTGGTAGGCCTGCTCGGTGGTCAGGTCCTTGCCGACCTTGCCGGTGACCGTCGCCTTGCCGTCCTTCAGCGGTCCGTGACCGGAGACGAACAGGAGCTTGCCGGTCTGGACGGCGGGCACGTAGTTGGCGGCCGGCTTGTTCGGCTCGGGGAGCGTGATGTTGCGGGCCTTCAGATTGGCTTCGGCGCCCATCAGGACCTCCTGGGAGGTGGCGATCGCGACAAACCGTAGCACGGCCTCCCGGGGTCCGCAACGCAGCACGATCGGCCGGGCCCGGGCGGCGCCGCCTGTGGCACAATGCGTGGGTCCCGATGACGCCGGTCATTCCCGCACCCGCCGCGACGCTCGCCCTGCTCCGGACCCGCGGCGCGCTGGAAGTGCTGCTCACGCAGCGCCATCACGCCAGCCGGTTCGCCGGCGGCGACTACGTGTTCCCGGGCGGGAAGATCGAGGCCGACGACAACCCCGCGGACGCCGTCGCCTGGTGCCGTGGGCTCACCGCGCTCTCCGCCGCCGCGCGGCTCGGCCTCGACGACGCGCGCGCCGCCGTCGGCTACTGGGTGGGCGCGCTCCGCGAGTCGTTCGAGGAGGTGGGCGTCCTGCTCGCCTACGATGCGGGGGGCGGCTTCGTAGAGCCGCGGGGCGAGCGGTTCGCCGAGTACCGCCGCGCCTGTCACACCGACAACCGGGCGTTCTGGGACATGATCCGGGCCGAGCGCCTCACGCTGGCCACCGACCGCCTCGTCTACTTCGCCCACTGGATCACCCCGGAGGAGAACCCGATCCGCTTCGATACGCGGTTCTTCGCGGCGGAGCTGCCGCCGGGCCAGGAGGCAGTGGCCGACGACAAGGAGATCATCGCGGTGCGCTGGCTCACGCCGCCGGAGGCGCTGGCGGCGAGGCGGCGCGGCGAGATCTCGCTGCGGTCTCCCACGATCAAGAACCTCGAGCTGCTGGCCCTCGCGCCGACCATCCCCGAGCTGCTCGCGCGGCTCAGCGCGCGGGAGGTGCGCGCGATCCGCCCCCGCGTGATCAAGGAAGGCGAGACCCAGCGCGTGCTCCTGCCCGGGGACCCGGGCTACTTCTGAGATGGACATCTTCGCCGCGCACGCCGAGCGCCAGCCGGACCGCCCCGCGATCGTCGAGGACGAGCGCGCGGTCACCTGGCGGGCGTTCGTGGACGCGCGCAACCGGCTCGCCCACGCGCTGGCGGGCCTGGGCCTCGAACCGGGCGACCGCGTGGTCCTCCACGCCGGGAACTCGCTGGACTACCTGCTGGCCGGCGCGGCCGCGCGGGCGGTGGGCACCGTGCCGGTGCCGATGAACCACCGGCTCACCGCGCCCGAGGTCGCCTACATCCTCGCCGACGCCGACGCGACGACGGTGTTCGTGGGCGACCAGTTCCTGCCCGTGGCGGAGGCGGTGCGGCCCGGCGCGACCAAGGTACGCGAGTGGATCCTCATCGGCGCCGAGCGGCGCCCCTGGGCCCGCCACCTCGATGACCTGGTGGCGGCCGGCTCGCCCACGCCGTACCCGGTGAACGCCGCCGGGCTCGGCGCCTCGATGATCTACACGGCCGGGACGACCGGGAAGCCGAAGGGCGCGCTGCGGCGCGCCGCCGATCCCGCCGCGGCGCTCCCGACGCTCCACGCGCTCGGCGTGGTCGATCCGGACCACGTCCACCTCGTGGCGGGCCCGCTCTATCACTCGGCGCCGGGCGCCTTCGCCGTCTGGGCCCAGATGCTCGGCAACACCGTGGTGGTCATGCCGAAGTTCGACCCGGAGCAGGCGCTCCGCCTGATCGAGCGGCGCCGCTGCACGACGACCTTCATGGCGCCCACGCTTCTCAAGCGCATCGTCGACCTGCCCGCCGCGGTGCGGGGCCGCTACGACGTGAGTTCGATGCGCGCCATCGTGATCGCGGCGGCCCCGTGCCCGATGCAGGTGAAGGAAGCGGCGCTCGAAATGTTCGGGCCCGCCGTCTACGAGTTCTACGGCTCCACCGAGCTCGGCATCAACACGGTCCTGCGCCCGGAGGACATGCTGCGGAAGCCCGGCTCCTGCGGCGCCGCCGCGCCCGGGATGGAGCTGGCGATCCTCGACGACGCCGGCAACCGGCTGCCGCCCCGGCAGCCCGGCGAGCTCTTCGTCCGCCGCCACCCCGGCGTCTTCGACGAGTACCACAAGCAGCCGGAGGCCACGCGGCAGACGGCGCGCGGGGACTGGCTCTCGGTGGGCGACGTCGCCTGGATGGACGAGGAAGGCTTCGTCTACATCTGCGACCGCAAGCGCGACATGATCATCTCGGGCGGCGTCAACATCTACCCGGCGGAGATCGAGGACGTCCTGCACCGGCACCCGAAGATCCAGGACGTGGCCGTCTTCGGCGTGCCCGACGAGGACTGGGGCGAGCGCGTGCACGCCGCCGTCCAGCCGCGCGCCGGCCAGACGCTGACGGCGCCGGAGGTCGTCGACTTCGCGCGCGAGCGGCTGGCCGGCTACAAGGTGCCGCGCGAGGTGTCCTTCCACGCCGACTTCCCGCGCGACGCGGCGGGCAAGCTGGTCAAGCGCGTGCTGCGGGAGCCGTACTGGGCGGGACGGAGCTCCAGGGTCTAGCGCGGGCTACCGTGCCGGGTGCCCGTGGTTGGCGACTCCGAGGCCTACAAGAGCTGGTTCGCTGACCTGATCGCGATCTCCGTTGCCGCCGGCCTCCCGCTGCTCGGACGCTTCGCGGTTCGCCAGGCGCCGGCGTTGATCGTCTCGGAGGAGCGATCGAGGACCAGCGCCACGTCATGGGGTGTGGGGCGTGCGGCTGAGCGCCCCTCCCGGTGCCGCGCGGGGCGAGTCCCCGCGCCGCGCGGGCCCGCCGTCCGGTGCCGAGAACGACCTTTGTGTCGCCTATCCCCACCTCGGGCTACCCAGCCAGCCGGTGCGGGCAGACCCTGCCCAAGCTGGCCCTGAGAGCTTTCCGTCAATCGTTCAAGGGCCAGGGGTGGGCGCAGCAGGTAGCGACAGGCCGTCACGTCCTGCGCTTGACGCACAACGGCGCAACGGCGACCCTCTACGCTCAGATTGGAGTCCGCCTTGCGGCCTGAGTTGTATTCGGATCAGGGGTTAGAATGGCACGACAATGCACCAGCGCACTATCGCCGGAATCGACCTCTTCGGCGGTGCGGGTGGGCTCACGTACGGACTCCGGAAGGCCGGCATCAACATCGTCGCTGGCGCCTGCGCCGGTTCAGGAAAGACGGAAGTCGTCGCGCGCCGCGTGGTGCACCTGCTGTCGCCCGGCAAGGGCGGGACGTCTATGGCAACGAGTCCACGGTGGTCCGCGACCTGACGGCTGGCGCATGAGGGTTCTGCATGATCACGAGGGGCTCGCGATCCGGCTCACCGACGAGCGACTGGCCCACATCCTGGAACATGGCCGGCATGGAACAGGCGATCGAAGCGACCCTGCGCAGTCCCGAGCGGGTCGTGAGCTCGCTCAGCGACCCGCAGGCGCAGCTCTACTACCGCTTTTACTTCGGGACGCGGGTGGGCGATAGATACCTGTGCGTGGTGGTCAAGGTGGCGGGCGACGATGCCTTTGTGCTCACCGCGTACCTGACCGACCGCATCAAGAGAGGAGTGGCGCTATGGCCGAGAGAAAGCTGAAGATCTGGTACGACCAGGAAGGGGATTACCTGGAAGTGATCTTCGACCAGAAACCGGGCTACTTCCGGGAAACGGAGAGCGACCACGTGATGGAGAAGGTGGACGAGGAGGGCCACGTGATCGGCTTTTCCGTGCTGCGCGTGAGCGCGATGCGCGACAAGCCGCTGGAAGTCGCCCTGTAGGCGGAACGCCGGAAGAGTTCGGGCGCGTCACGAATGGACAGGCCGACACCAAGGACCGCCGGCGTTGGGCCGCACCGCGGGTGCCTCGGAGCCCCCGTAGGTGGTAAGATGTCCCGTTTGGGAGTCAGCTACCAGCGAGCGCCGATCGACGAGGTGGGCGTTCGCGTTTCGATGCCGGAGGCGACCGTTCGCCATCGTCGTGGTGCTCTCCAGGAGAAGCCCACCGGCGAGATCGTACGGCTCAGCCGCGATCACGCCCGAGCCTGATCGACGCTCGGGCGGCGACGCGACGCCCGCCGCTGCGGCCGTCGCCATGCATGGGGCCGCACGGCTCGGCCGCGATGGCGCGCGAGGCTGATCGAGCGCGCGGGCGGTGATCTTCACCCTCGGCGCCGCGGCCTTCGCCATGCAATAGGCGCATGGCTGGGCCGCGATGACCCGCGCTCCCGTCCCTGACCCGCGAGCCGACGGGCCAGCGAGCCCGCGTCGAGGCAATCGTCCGCCCGTCCGCGGCATTCCGAGCCTACCGCCCCTTCCGCGCCCGTCAACCCCTCTGGCTTCGCCCCTCCGGCCTCGCCTTCCGAGGTCCTCCGCTCCGCTCCAGCCCTTCGGGTGACTGGTGCGGGACCGGTGGAAGGCGGCCTGATCGGGTCGTCTGCCCTTTGCGGCCTCGCCTCTTCCGAACGCCGTTTCGGCTGCACTCGAGCCGCTCGGCGTCTGGACCCTTTTTGAGCGGGCCGCGGCGCGCGGTTGCTCCGTGCTGAAGAAGGCCTCGCGCCGCCTCAGCGGCGGGGCGCGCCGGTACTCAGTCGAAGCCCTCGCCGTAGAACACGTCGCTCCGGTCGATGATCCCGTGGAACTTGTGGCGGCCGTCCGCGTGGGCGGCCCACACCTCGGCGAGCGACTCGAACTGGGCGAGGTAGCCGAGCGCGTACTCCGCCGGCTCTGCCATGGGCAGCTCGCCCGCCTGGAAGCGCCGGTACGCCAGACCGGGCGGGATCCAGAAGCCCTCCGACGTTTCCTCCGTGAAGAGCCGCGGCGCCTGGCCCGCGGGGAGCGGGCAGAGGAAGAACCGCGCGGAGAAGCGGATCGGGCTCGGCCGCGGCGTGATGAAGTGCGAGAGGTAGCGGAGCGCGCCGACGTCGCACCGCCAGCCGCGCCGCGCGAGCAGCTCGGCGAAGGGCGCCTCGGCCGCCATCAGCTCTTTGCGCGCGCGCTCGATCTCCTCGCCGGCGCCCCCGGCCGCGGCGTCGACGGGCCGCCCCGCGGCGTCGCCGGCGAGGAGGAGCCCCGTCTCCTCCAGCAACTCGCGCGCCGCCGTGACCCAGTAGGCCAGCGCGGGCACGCCGCCGGCGCCGGGGAACACGCGCTCGGCGCCCGCGGCGTCGAGCCCGTGGCAGCACGCCAGGCTCTCCGGCGCCGTGTCTTCCGCGTCCACCTTGCCCCCGGGGAACGCGTAGAACCCGCCCAGGAAGCGCATCGTCGCGTGGCGCCGGATCAGGTAGACCTCGAGCGGCTCGGGCGCGCCGGCGCCGGCGGCGCGGACGAGCACGACCGAGGCGGCCGGCTTCGGCTCGACCGGAGTCATGCCGGAACCAGCGCGCGGTACCAGTCGAGGATCTGCTCGCCCGTCCAGAAGAGGACGCCGTCGTGGCGGCGGATGTGGCTCAGGGCCCGGTCGAGCAGCCCGATGCGGTGGGGCACGCCCATCAGGTACGGGTGGAGCGCGATCGGCATGATCCGGGCGTTCGTCGCGCCCTCCGCGTGGAGCGTGTCGAACTGCGCGGTCGCGCGCCGCACGAACTCCTCGCCCGGCGCGTGCTGGACCGCGAAGAGCGGGCTGTCGTTGAGCTCGACCGTGTAGGGCACCGCGGTCAGCCGGCCCCGCGCCACCGCGAGGTCCGTGGGCTGGTCGTCGAGCACCCAGTCGCAGACGTAGTCGATCCCTTCCTCGACCAGCAGGTCCGGCGTCTGCCAGGTCTCGACGAGGCCGGGACCGAGCCAGCCCCGCGGCGCGCGGCCGGTCGCCTCGCGGATCAGCGTCACCGTCTGGCGGATGGCCGCGCGCTCGTCCGGCTCGCGGCTGAGCGCGCGCTGGATCACGCTGTGACCCATGATCTCCCAGCCGGCCGCGCGGGCGGCCTCCACGATCGGCGGGTAGCTGCGCGTCACCGACGCGTTCAGCGCCATGGTCGCGCGCACGCCGTGGCGGTCGAGCACGTCCTTGATGCGCCAGAAGCCCACCCGCATCCCGTACTCGTGCCACGCCCAGTTGGGCACGTCGGGGGGCGGCGTGGCGCCGCCGGCGGGCGGGGGCAGGACCGGGCGGGGGATCGGCGCGTCGAGCGCCCACTCCTCGACGTTGACGACGACGAAGACGGCGACGTGCGCCCCGCCCGGCAGGGCCAGCGGCCGGCGCGTCGCGATCGGCTCGTACCGCGCTCTCAGGGCTTGAGGACGATCTTGCCGAATTGCTTGCCCTCGGCGAGCTTCCGCTGGGCGGCCGCCCCGTCCTTGAGCGGCATGATGTCGTCGATGATGGCCTTCAGGCGTCCCCGGAAGAACTGGGTCATCACGGCGTCGAACTCCTTCCGGTTGCCCATGGTCGAGCCGATGATGCGGAGCTGGTTCCAGAAGACGACCCGGATGTCGGTCTCGCCGATCGGCCCCGTGGTGGCGCCGCACGTGACCAGGCGGCCGCCCCTGCGCAGCGAGCGGAGCGACTGCTTCCAGGTGCCGGCGCCCACGTTCTCGACGATGACGTCGACCCCGCGCCGCGCGGTCTTCTCGAACACGACCTTGGCCCAGTCGTCCTTGACGTAGTTGATGCACTCGTCGGCGCCGAGCGCGCGGGCGCGCTCGAGCTTGGCGTCGCTGGACGAGGTCACCCACACGCGGGCCCCGCAGAGCTTGGCGATCTGCACCGCCGTGGACGAGACGCCGCCGCCCACGCCCAGGATCAGCACGTCCTCGCCCGGGCGCACGGCGGCCTGGGTGACCACCATGCGCCAGGCGGTGAGGTTGACGAGGATGAAGGACGCGGCGTCGTCGTAGGAGACGTGCTCGGGCAGGGGGAGGAGGTTGTCCGCGCGCACCTTCACCAGCTCGGCGAGGCCGCCCGGCTCGTGCTCGCCCAGGATCCCGTAGCGCAGGCACATGCTGTCCTCGCCCTGGATGCAGAACTCGCAGCGGCCGCACGTGAGGTTCGGGTTCACGGCCACCCGGTCCCCGACCTGCACACCCTGCGCGGCGGACCCGACTTCGACGACGTCGCCCGCGATGTCGCAGCCCGTCCAGAACGGCAGCGGCGTCTTGAGCGCGGGGATGCCCTCGCGGACGAAGAGGTCGAGGTGGTTCAGCGCACACGCGCGCACGCCCACGAGGACCTCGCCGGGCCCGATCTTGGGATCGGGCACGTCCTGGAGCTTGAGCTTCTCGGGGCCGCCGAACTCGTTGAACGCGAGCGCCTTCATGCCTTCTCCTCGGGCACGGGATCCGCGACGCAAAAACGGGCCGATTGTAGCACGCGGGCGACCGTCGCCCCGGAGCCGCGTCGTGCAACAATCGGCTGCCACGCGAAAGCGAGACGACTGGCCCGACGCGGCGCTGCGGGTGGCCGATCCGCCGCAGACCACCTGGTGGGTACAGATCCGCAACGCCCGAGGCCAGGTCGGCTGGACGGACGAGTCCGAGCACTCGGCGGCGCTGACGCCTGCGGGTGACGCCTACCCGTTGAACTCCTTCACCAGGCGCGGGATCCGCGGGTCGTCGAGGCCCGGCTGGTAGGGCTGGTAGAGCGCGGTGCGGTCGAGCAGGCCCCGGTAGCGCTCCGTGATCTTCGCGCCGATCGTCTCGTACGTGCCCGTCACCGCGTAGGTGTCGACCATCTCGTCGGTGATCAGGTCCGCCATCCCGGGCCAGTCACCCTCGACCGACTTGCGGTGCAGGTGCGGCACCAGGTCCTGCCAGCCGTGGGCGGCCAGCACCGGCTCGTAGGTGCGGGTGGAGGCGTAGAAGGCGATCTGCTGCTTCACCGACCGCCGCGCCTGCGCCAGCTCCGGCTCGGTGTCGCCCACGACGGCGAACGTCGACGTCGTGTAGGTGAAGTCGGCGCGAGAGCGGCCCGCCGTCCGCAGGCCCTCGGCGACGGCGGGGTGGACGTGCTCGCGGAGGTACTTGGGGCTGTTGAACGGGTGGACGTGCAGCCCGTCGCACACCTCGCCCGCCACCCGGCAGATGTACTGATTCACGCCGGCGACGTAGATCGGGATCTTCGGGTGCGCGATCGGCCCCGGGTTGAAGAACGGCGTCATCAGGTCGAAGCGGTAGAACGTCCCCTTGAAGTCGAGCTTGGCCCCGTTCTGCCAGGTGTCCCAGATCGCGCGGAGGGCGAGCACGGCCTCCCGGAGCTTCGGCCCCGGCGACTCGAACTTCACCGAGAACCGCCGCTCGTTGTGTCCCTTGACCTGCGTGCCGAGGCCGAGGATGAACCGGCCGTCGCTCGCCCTCTGCAGGTCCCAGGCGATGTGGGCGAGGATCATCGGGCTCCGCGGGAAGACGACGGCGATCGCGGTGCCGAGCTTGATCCGCTCCGTGACCGTGGCCGCCACCGCCAGCGGCAGGAACGGGTCGTGCTGGGTCTCCGACGACCACAGGCAGTCGAAGCCGAGCGCCTCCACCTTGCGGGCGTAGGCCGGGATCGTCTTCAGGTCGTGCGTGAGCATGCCGACGTCGAGCTTCACCGTGTCCCTCCCTGCGTCCCGGTCTCGGGCTCGATCTGCTTCAGGTTCCACTGCGCGTAGGCGCCCGCCCGCTCGTCCTGGAGGCTGTGCGCCAGCTCCCGCGCCTCGATGAAGCGCGCCCGGGCCTCGGCGAGCCGGCCGGCGCGGCGCTCGGCCACCCCGAGGTTCAGCAGGATCGAGGCGACCGCCGCGTGGTCTCCGGCCTGCCGGGCCAGCGCCAGCGCCCGCACGTAGCCCTCGCGGGCGGCGTCGAGCCGGCCCGCGAGCCTGTCGGCCTCGGCCAGGTTGTTCCGGGCGGTGGCCTGGCCGCCGACGTCGTTCTGGCGCTGGGCCAGCCCCAAGGCCTCGGCCGCGGCCTCCCGCGCCCGCGGCACCGCCCTGGCGTCGAGCAGGGCGTTGGTGAGGGCGTTGAGCGCCTGGAGCCCGCGCGCGCGGTCGGCCAGCGTCCGGCTCGCCTCGTAGGCGCGGGCGTAGGCGTCGGCGGCCTCGCGCGCCTTCCGCTCGCGGTCGAGCATCTCGCCGAGCAGGAAGTGCGCGTCGGCGGCGACCTCGTACCAGCCCCAGCGCTCGGCCTCGACGAGGACGGGCGCGATCCGGGCGCGGGCGGGCGCGGGCTCACGCTTCGCGATGAGCGCGCGCGCGTCGACGAGCGCGGCCGCGGCCTGCTCGCGCGTGATGGCGGTCTGCCCCTCGGGCAAGGCCGGCGGCGCCGCCGCGCGGCGGCCCGGCGCGGCGCAGGCCGCGAGCGCGAGGACGGGCAAGGCGAGGAGCAGCGGCCGCATCAGCGGAGCCTGTCGCGGAGCGCCTCGAGCGTGACCCGGGCCTCGCGGACGATGCTCTCGACCACCTCGCCCGCCCCGGGCAGGTTGTGGATCAGGCCGACGCCCTGCCCGGACCACATGGGCATGTAGTCGCCGTTGCCCTCGCGGATCGCGGCGGCGGTGATGTCGCGCGCGGCTCCGGCCTGCCAGAGCGTCGGCAGCACCGGCGCCCCCGACTCCGCGTACGCCTCCGTCATGCGGTTCCGGAGGGCGCGGGCCCAGAGGCCGGTGAAGACGTCGGTCACGGTGGTGACGTCGGCGTCGCGCTCGAGCAGCGCCTTCTTCCAGACCTCGGCGGCGGTCGACTCCCGCGTGGCGACGAAGCGCGTGCCCATCAGGACGCCGGCGGCGCCGAGGGCGAGGGCGGCGACGAGGCCGCGGCCGTCGGCGATGCC
>Ga0209515_10007407_pt1 | contig 13227 bp, 12 predicted proteins | sample Subgroupgradi54m_FD_187454 | JGI IMG/M metagenome (GOLD analysis project Ga0209515, IMG submission 187454) | Subsurface groundwater microbial communities from S. Glens Falls, New York, USA - GMW60B uncontaminated upgradient, 5.4 m (SPAdes)... ...
TGCACGGAAAGAAAAATTTGGAAGACGCTTTCATCGAGTTGACGGGTCTCCACGAAACCTAACCCAATGACGAATGGGGAATGTGGAATGTCGAATGTAAGTTGGACGGATTCGTCATTCATCACTCGTCACTCGTCATTCTAAGGATCTTATGATCCCCTTTTTAACAGGAGGAGTCACCATAAGAGCTTGGCTCCTTTGGAAAATCCAATGGCATATATTCAAGCAATTGTGGTTTTCAAGAATCGCCTGGACGTTCGGGGAGCCGATCTTGTATGCGGTGATGTTCGGGCTCGGCTTCGAACCGTTTATTCCCACCATGACCGGCGTGACCTACTTGCAATTTCTCGCGCCAGGGCTTCTCATTGGGTATGTGATGTACACCGCCTGTTTTGAATGCACCTATAACACGTATAGCGCGCTCAACGATCAGCAATGGTTCGATGCCTTGCTGGCGACGCCGCTCACGCCGCCGGACGTAGCGGGAGGAACGATGCTGTGGGGCGCGACCCGGGGTTTTATCATCGGCTTCGGGATGTTTTTGTTTTGTTTGATGGTGGGATCCGTGAAGAGTACGGGAGCGTGGCTGGCGTTTCCCATCATTATCCTGACGGGACTCGCCTTTGCCGCCATCGGCACGTGGCTGTCTGCCTACGTGAAAAGTTTCGATCACTTCAATTACCTCTGGGGGTTTTACATTGCTCCCGCCTTCATCGTGACCGGCATCTTTTTCCCGGTGGATTCCCTGCCTGTTTGGCTACAAATGATGGGCTATGCGTTCCCAACGATGTATGTGGTTGAGCCGCTTCGCCACTCGTTCAGGGGCCTACTCACGCAGGAAGATATTTGGCGTCTGATAATCATGACGGGGATCACAGTGTTTTTGTGGCGCCTAGCGGTCCGTGCGCTCTCCAGAAGACTTATCTCCTGATCAGGAGCCAGAAGTCAGAAGCCAGAATAAAACTGGGGTTCTTGAAACGGCTTCTTCTGACTTCTGGATTCTGACTTCTGACTTCTAGTATACTTCGCTTATGAGCATGGCCACGATGGAACTGGTGTTCGACATCGAAACCCAAAAAACCTTCGATGAAGTCGGGGGTCGCGACCATCTCGAACAACTGAAAGTCTCCGTGGTCGGCGTATACTCGTATACCCGGGATGCCTATCTCACGTTTGAGGAGCATCAAATGAAAGAATTGGAAATGATGTTTAAGAATTCCACCCGCGTGATCGGATTCAACGTGATCGGATTTGATTTTCCCGTCCTCACCCCGTATCTCACCTTCCCGTGGAAGCAGCTCAAGATTTTGGACATCATGCGTGAAATCGAGAAAATGGCCGGCCATCGAGTGAGTTTGGACAGCGTGGCTTCGGCCACGTTGGGGGCTAAAAAATCCGGCCACGGGTTGGATGCCATCAAGTACTTTCGTGAGGGCAATTGGACGGCGTTGAAGGAGTACTGTCTACAGGATGTCAAACTCACCCGGGAGGTATATGAATACGGGAAAAAGAACCGCAAGGTTCATTACACTTCCAAGGTGGGAGGCACGCTTTCCGTCCCCGTGAATTGGTCCTAAATTCGAATCCCTCCCGCCGGTGACCTGGAGGCCTGACATGATTCAGGGTGTCGCCCCAGCTTTCGAACGGGAACTATTGGCATGGTTCACTCGGTATCTTCAATTGGATACCGCCAACCCACCCGGCGATGTGAGGGAGGCCGTGGCGTTTCTTCAGTCGGTGTGCGAACGGGAGGGGATCGAGACGAAAACGTACGCTTCGGATGCCGCCCACGGCAAGGTCAATTTAATCGTCCGTTTGAGGAGTCCGCACCCATCCGAAAAGCCCCTGCTGATGTTGAATCACATGGATGTCGTGCCCGTGGAACGGGAGCGGTGGACGGTGGATCCTTTTGGCGGCGCCATCCAGCCTGCGGCATTGCACGGCCGCCCGGCCCCGGTGGAACACATTTATAGCCGGGGGTCGTTGGATATGAAGGGATTAGCGATGTTGGAATTGGGGGTGCTGATCTTGTTAAAGCGGCAAGGCGCTCCGCTGGCACGGGATGTGATGATTTTGTTCGCCGCGGATGAAGAAATCGGGAGCCGTTTGGGAGCGGAATGGATGGTGGAGCGTCATTATCAGGATTTGGATCCCGGCGTGGTGTTAAATGAAGGCGGTGAAGGATCCATTGACGTGCTGACGGATGACGGGAAGCCAGTCTACGCCGTTCAGGTGGGAGAAAAACAGGTGTTATGGATGAAGTGGGTGGTCGAAGGGAACAGCGGTCACGCCTCCATTCCTTTGAAAGAAAACGCGAGTGAACGATTGTTGGCGGGGATTCAAGAAGCGTTGACATGGGTCCGGAGTTTGACGCCCGTCGTGGATCCCACCTTGGAATTGTTGACCCGGCGATTAGGCCGGATCAAGGAAACCCCCTTTACCTACGCCATACAGCACGACACGATTTCGCTGACGTCATTAAAATCAGGCGTGGGGGACCCTCCAAAGATCAACGTGATTCCCGGGAGGGCCGAAGCCACATTGGACGGACGCCTTCTCCCCGCGACAAACCGCCGGGCGTTCTTCCAGGCGCTGAAGGAGCGCGTGGCGCCATATGGAATTCAGATCGAGGTGGCTCAGGAATCACCGGAGGCCAAGGCTTCTCCCATTGAGGGAGACGCTTGGCGCGCCATCGAAGAGGGGATTCATGCCGTTTCTCCGGGCGTCCCCATCGTGCCGATCATTTCTTCGGGCGCCACCGATTCCCGTTTTTTTCGTGTCAGAGGGGTGCCCTGTTACGGCCTGCTTCCGATGATCCTGCCGGAGGAAATTACCGCGACCATGCACAGCCATGATGAGCGCCTCCCCGTGGATGAATTTTTCAAGGGTCTCCGCATCCTCTTCGAAATCGTCCGCCGACTCGCTGCCTAGCGGCGGTTTTCCTGAAAGCCTTCAGCCTACAGTCTGTATTTTGCTGGATTTTTTTAGCGTTGAAAGAGCGGAAGCAATCCTTTTTGAATGGAAAGCGCGATCAACATCAGCCCGCTATCCACTTCGGGTCCGGCGAGGCCTCCTTGAAACGATCCATTTTTCTTTTGAGCTTTGAGAATTTGCGCTTGGATTTTGGGATACCATTCATTCCAGGCGGATTCCCCCGCGAGCGTACGGGCTTGATACATCGCCAGGACGGCATAGTAACTGGCGTAAGAGGGCATTTCGGATAATTGGGGATGTTTCTTGAGCCAGGCCACCCCCCGTAGCACTTCCGGCCGTTGGCTTTGTCCGCACGCGAGCAACGATAAGACGCCAATCCCCGTTCGGGCCACGTTGGATCCGCCCGCTCCTCCCGAAGGCGTGTAGGCGAATCCCCCGTCTTTATTAGCGCAGCTCAGCACAAACGCCGCCGCCCGTTGCATCGTCGTTTCGGGAACTTCAAAAAACGCTTCACGGGACGCCCGCATGGCTTGGAGGACGGCGGACGTCACCGAAATATCCGCTGACTGCATTTGGGGGCTGTAATGCCATCCACCGGTCGGATTCATTTTTTGCGATGACAACGCCAGTTCCACGGCCCGTTCGATGCCGTCTTGCAGGCGTTGCTCATCGTCTTTCATTTCTCCCCATACGTCGGCAAGCGCCAGGAGGGCAAAGCCATGTTCGTACATGCTGGAACCGAGCATCCCGGTATAGGGATGCTGGACATCCAGCAGGAATTTCACGCCGCGTTCCACCGTTTGTCCATACAAGCCTTTGCCCGGTAAATGACCATTGGCCAGAAACGCCAGCAGGGCGATCCCGGTGCTCGCCACTGGCGGGTCGCCGATGCTCCCTTTTTTCTTCTGTTGCTTGGCCAAGAATTCTAATCCGCGATCAATGGCACGTTCGACATCCGGCGTCAAATGCTTTTCTATATGGGGGGAAGAAGGTACGTCGGTGGCTGTCAAAAGCCAGCCGACCAGTAAGCCGATCTCGATGCCCATAGTCCTAGTATATGGTGTCCCTGGGGTTCGCTTGTCAAGCCAATGTCAAACTTCCGCCAAGATTTTGTGAATTGCCAGGCAGCAGAGATCGCTTCGCAATCACGCTACCTGGCGGTGTAGCGTAATTCGCAAAGCGAATTTCTGCTACACTGTATAATTCGATGGTGTATAACCCGAACAGATTTTTAAGAGCGGCGGTGGCGGTGGGGATGTGGGTGGCGTGGGGCGGCCTGCCCAATCCGACATGGTCATTCGGAGAACTTCGCGAAATCGAAGGGGGAACCTTACCGCTCAAAAAGCTCGTGAAACAATTGAAAGCCAATCACCAGGAGGGACGATGGGAGGAATTTTCAACGGGTGGCTTAGAACTCTTGGGGCGGGCAACGCCGGATCTCATGGTGTCGAAAGTTCCAGGGCATTGGATGGGCGCCGCGGAATGGATGCGGGAGATGTTTCAAGTCGTGCCTCCCGAGATCCAACGAGAATACCGGTTGCAAGTCAGCGCGCTCGTGGCCGCCAAGGTGGAGGCGGCCGTGGCCGAGGGCAACCTGGTTCAAGCGGAGTGGTGGGCCACGCGATACCCCGTAAGCGAGGAGGAGAAACGATGGAAAAAGCTTGAATCATTGCAAGCTCGTGACACGGGAGAGGAATGGGAGTTCCCATCTTTCACGGCGGCCCCTCACTTAACCTTAACGTGGTCGGTCCCCTCGAGGTCCGGGGTGGCTGTTTCGCTGGCCGCCCAGCGCCTCGAGGGGGTCTTCGAGAGAAGGCGCGTCATGGTGAAACGGTTGGAAGTCTTGGAGGTATTGGACCGGAGAACGGGCGCTCCTCTTGAAAGTGGCGAGGTGGGCGAGATCAGCCCCCTGCAATTTTCTCTGGCGTACCCGACCAACACGTGGTTTCCCCTGGCTCCAGGAGAAGGGATAGTCGTCACCCGAGGGTCCCTTCGGGAACCGGATCGTCGACCATTGGCCCTCCTGGATTGGATATCCCGCGTGAAGCTGGGCCCGGTGTTGGAAATCGTGTGGGAAGGGCCCGTATTGGCCCGGCCTGATCGAATGATGGAGACCAGTCAGGAAATAGAGGACGTCATGAGCGTAGAGGCCCTCATGGAACTTCGACAAGCCCTGGAGAAGGAAAAAAAGGCGTACTTGGAGCGGCTCAAGGACCCGAAGAATCGGGACGCCGCCGATGAACTCGCCGCTTTTGAAATGCTCACGAATGTGATAGGTCTTCCTCTCCCGGCCGACCCACCTCTGATGAGGGGCAACGGGCGGATCTTGGCGGCGCTGTATCCCCAGGGGGTCATTCATGTGCTGTCGCCGGGCACAGGACGCGTGAAATGGTACCGCCGCGTGCCCGAATGGCTTCCGGCCCAATTCCCTTCCGCCGCGATGGGCCCCACGCGATTGTGTGTGGCGCTAGGCGGGGAAACGCCGGAGATTCACGCGTATGAGGCGGCCTCCGGGAAGACGATGTGGAAGAGAAAAGGAAAGGCGCCTCGAGTCACGGTTCTGGGTGTGGTCCGCGACGTCGTCATCGTGGCGGACGGCCTTCAAATAATGGGTTTGGACGAGGCCACGGGACGAGAGAAGTGGACCTGGGAAGCTTCTGCGGACGTCGAAGGCGTCTGCACCGTGGCTTCCGGCGTGGCGTGGTGCCCCGTGGGCGCCCGGTTGGTGGGACTAGACGCGCTCACCGGCGTTAAGCTGGCAGAGGTAAAACGGCAAGACGAAATGCCGGGATTGATGGTGGTGAATAACGGTGACCTGTGTGATATCACCCCCCGTCGTTGTTCACTGTATCGTTTGATCCCCTCGCTACGTGCGAGGGACCCATGATGGATTGAAGCTTAAGAATTGGGGGTAGCTATCCCCTGCCCCCACGATGACTTTTTGCTAGGTGAGAAACGCCAGCCGTGGTATGTTGTGGCCGTAGATTTATAAAATATCAGGGGGTGACAAATGGGTTTCGGATATGATCAACAGCCACGAGAGATGCATAAGGCGACTTGCGCGGAATGCAAACAGGAATGTGAGGTGCCGTTCAAGCCTCGGGAAGACCGGCCGGTGTATTGCAAAGCGTGTTTTCAAAAGCGTCAAGGGCGATAACAGGTTAGGACGATGAGTTTACGCACAGAAGATCACGCTGGGTTGGAAGAGCTGATAGACCGTTATCTCAAACAATCCGACAAAATCGTGTGGGAAAGGTATGCCCACTTCAAGGCGATGGAAACGTCGCCTTGGAGCGGTCCCGCTCTCTCACGAGCGGAGTTGGTGGCGGTCAAAACTGCCTTCCTGGTCGAAGATCACATTCCCGGTTATTCCACGGAGTACCTCAGGCTCTTTCCGGTAAATCCCTTAGTGACTCCGGCCCAGGCGATGTCCAACCGGACCATGATTCATTTTATTCTCCGATGGTGCGCCGAAGAGGATCGTCACGCCCATGTCCTCGAAATGTACTTGAGGAAAACCCAACAGGTCGGGGATGACGAATTGACAAATGACATGGTGCACGAGGGTCAAAAACCCTACATCGCTCCCCACGAAAATCATATCCAGTTGTGCGTCTACACCATGCTCCAGGAAAAGGCCACCCAACTCTTTTATCAAACCTTGAGGCTGGCCGTGGCCGATCCGCTCCTGAAGGAGATTTTGAATCGGTTGACTCAGGACGAGGCACGCCACTGCCACTTTTTCAGCCAGGTGGTGTTATATCATCTTGAGCGACGGGGCGCCGACGCCATTCCTCTCCTTCAAGATACGCTGGAGCGGTTTACCATGCCGCTTTCAGGCATGATTGACAATTACAAGCGAAAATCCATTTACATGGCTCGTGCCGCCAAGGGGTACAGCCACAGTTTGGCGTTCGATTACATGAAGCGGACTTTGCAAAAGTTTTCGCGCCTTCCCTCTCATTCTCACGACCGGCGGTGGGAGGACTTCCTCTCCGCCATGCCCTCCCTCTAATATGCTTTCACCTTGTGCCCCTCTCCCCTTGTGGGAGAGGGCCCGGGTGAGGGGTGATAGGGATCACGATTTGACAGAATCTGATTTTCGAGCTAGTATTCAACCAGGATGATTGATGGACAGAACGTCCGTTTCGAGCCATACTTGATAAGGAAAGAGATTAAAGTTGAGGGGGTGAGTGAATGTCGGATCGTGAGATGTCTTCATTTAAGAAATGGACCAGCTTGTCCCACCGAATTGACCGGGCGGAGTCTTTGGCGCCGGGTGAGGGGAGCGAGAAGCTGGTACGGATCGTGGCCAGAGCCAAACCGTTCGGTTATCCGAAGTTGGCGAAAAGCGTATTACAAAAAATGAACTAGGAATTCTCGCGTTCTGAAAAAACCCCGAAAGCTCATGCCTTCGGGGTTTTTTATTTCATTGGGTGCTGGTGGGATCACCGGAAGACTTTCGCCGGGTGGGAACGATTGTGAACCATCCCCACAAATGGTGATTGATTGGGGAAAGAAAGGATTGGTAAGCTAATTAAAGGGGGTGATCAATGTGGCTGTAGCACAAACGGTAAAGATTCCATTGAGCATGGTCAGGAAACTGGAGGATTTACTCACCGAGTTGGCCAAGGCGATTTCTCCTTACCGCCCTGAATTCTTGGCCAAGATGTACCGCGCCCGAGCGAGTGATCTCGAGGGCAAAGGGCGATCCCTCGAGGAGGTTCGTAAGCGCTTTCTCAAACACGCGAGGTGACCTCGTATGAGGTCATCTCGAGAAAATTCAATGGCTGTCCTGAATGGCGCTTAGTTAAGGGGTTATGGCTTTGATGATTTGTTCAGAAAGCCTGCGTAACCGCATGAGTTGTTGTTCCATTCGGCGATTTCGATCTAGGGCATCTTGGATAATCCGCGCTTTCCCAACCGTCAAAGATTGAGTGACCGTTCTTTGGTCAATTTTGCGAGTCCACATGTAATACGGACCATACGCTACTAAGGCCCTCCCCACGCGACGCTCCAGGTACCGTTTTACGACACTGCCCTGAAGAATGTAGCCACCTGGCCGCGCGTCAGCTACCTGCTGATTAAATTCCAAGATCAACCGATTTAACTGTGTCATAGAGCCCTCCTTTGTCATATATTTTATCAGTATATATACTGATAATAATATGCGTCAACTAAAAAAGGGAGGTTGGGCATGGATCATTATGGAAATAGGCTATACGGCTTTCATCAACGGCTGGCGGGAGAGTCCTTGTCAAATCTGGCCGGTGTTCTGGGCCAGTGGATTCCTTTGGAGCTACGCACACGTTTGCGGCGTAGCGGCCGCCGCCAACGTGTTTTCACGCCGATGACCACATTCTGGAATTTCCTCGCTCAAGTGCTCTCGCCTGCGCAACCCTGCCGGGAGACCGTTCGGCAGGTCCAAGCGGCGCGTCGCCGTCGCGGCCGATCCTCGATTGCTTCGACCACCGGCGCCTATTGCCAAGCCCGGCAAAAACTGCCCGAGACGCTTCTGCGGGAGATATGGCAAACGATCGCCGGCCAACTCTCCACCGATACTTCCCCGGCCATGCGCTGGATGGGAATGCGGGTCGCGGTGGTTGATGGTACCGGCATCAGCATGCCGGATACGGAAAAAAATCAAGCCGCTTGGCCTCAATCGTCCAGGCAGAAGCCAGGGTGCGGATTCCCCATCATGAAGCTGGTCGGGCTCTTTTCTCTGACCACCGGCGCGATACATGACCTTGTCATCGGCACCCTCCATAATAACGAACACGCTCTTGTTGCCCCTCTATGGAGCACTCTGACTGCCGACTTTGATTGCTTACTTGGGGATCGCGTGTTCGGCTCCTTCGCCACCTTCGGCGCCCTGCGCTCTAGCGGGCTTCATGGCGTCTTCCGCCTCAATCAACGCCGCGAAATCAACTGGCGCGAGGGACGCCGCCTTGGCAAGTGCGACCGGGTAGTTCTCTGGCATAAACCGCCCAAGTTGTCCTGGTGGCTCCTTGATTCCATTCCCGATTCTATGGCCGTGCGCATCCTTAAAGTCTGCGTTCCCGTACCAGGCTTTCGCACCCGCGTGATCTTTCTTTCCACCGATCTGCTTGACCCCAAACTTTTTCCAGCCGCCGCTTTGGCGGATCTCTATCGACGCCGATGGCAAGTTGAACTGTTCTTCCGTCACATCAAAACAACCATGCACATGGACGTGCTGCGATGTCTAAGTCCCCAGATGATCCGACGTGAACTGCACATGCACATGATTGCCTATAACCTGATCCGCGCTCTAATGCTTAAGGCCGCTCTTTACCACGCTGCACCCCTGGGCCGCATCAGCTTTAAGGGCACCTGCGACGCCTTGCGTCAATGGGCTCCTCATCTAGCGATGGTTGCCGCGAACGCTTCACTCTACCGCCGACTCTTTCGCTTCTTGCTACACGCCATCGCCCGTGATAGCGTCCCGCTGCGTCCTAACCGATCTGAGCCACGCGCTATCAAACGTAGAAAAAAAAATTACAATCTACTCACCAAGCCACGCCACCTTATGGGAAATTTATCCCACAGGAACCGACAAAAATGAACCCCTTAACTAAGCGCCATTCTATGGTGTCCCTAGAATTGCCTAGAATTGTGGGGGATGGCGATGTTGATCATTCATATATAATCTTATACAATCATCTACAATCAGATTATGAGCACACCCACAGCACGATTTAACAGTCGATTGCAGGAGATCCCGGCCTCTCTCTGGTCTCTCATTGTCAAAATTGATGAACTCAAAGGGCAGTGGGTGGGTGGTGCCCGTTTATCTTCCCAGACGTTGGGCCGGTTGAAACGATCCGTCCTTGTGACCTCAACCGGCGCGTCCACGCGGATCGAAGGGGCTCGATTATCCGATGAGGACGTGGAGAAGTTGATGCGAGGGATCGCTATCCAAAAACTCGCCGATCGGGACCAACAAGAAGTCAGGGGATACTTTGAGCTTCTCCAGAATGTGTTCGACGCGTGGAAGGCTATTCATTTCTCCGAGAACACCATCAAACATTTCCATCGAGAATTGCTGAAGTTTGTAGAAAATGACCAAGCCCATCGAGGGGAGTACAAAAAGAAGGAAAACAAAGTTCACATGGTGGACGAGGCCGGTCAATCCAAGGGCATTCTCTTTGACACCACCACCGCCTATCTCACCCCGAAAGCCATGCAAGAATTGGTGGAGTGGACGCAACAAGCATTGAGCGCAGGTGACCTCCACCCCCTTTTCATCATTGGTCATTTTCTGGTGGAATTTCTCAAAATCCATCCCTTCGAAGACGGCAATGGGCGTCTCTCACGCATCTTGACGAATTTGATGCTTTTGCAGCACGGCTATAGTTACGTGCCTTATGTCTCCCATGAAAAACTGATCGAGGATCATAAACCCGATTACTATCTGGCGCTTCGCAAAAGCCAAAAAACCTTGGGGACGGATCGGGAAGACATCACCCCATGGCTCAATTTCTTCTTGCGAATATTCCTCACGCAATCTCAAATGGCGGTGACCCTGCTGGCCCAGGAAGATTTGGAACGCATCTTATCCCCCAAACAACTCGCCGTGTGGCAGTATATGCAATCCGTCCAAGAAGCGATACCGGGAGATATTGCACGGCACACCAAGGTCGTCCGTATTACGGTGAATCAGGCTCTCACCAAGCTCCTGCAATTGAAACGGATTGAACGCTTGGGGATGGGCCGGAGCACCCGGTATCGCCTCATTTCAAAATAACGTATGAGGTTTTCGCTGAACTCATAAGAGTTCCGATCACCGGGTCTGACCCGGGTTTTTTAGTCCAGTTCGTTACTGATCGTGTTACGACACACCTACATTACCAACCTGCGCCTGGTGGGGGCGAATTACCGCACCACGGAAATCTATACCCACGGCGACTCCGTCTCCAAGCGGCATGCGGTGGATGCGTTGGATAGGTTTTTAGGGGCGTTGCCGCCTGGGAACGGGGAGGCGAGCGTCAAAGGCGGAAAGGCGTGAAATTCATTGAGGCGGCGTCCTGAATGACATTCAAACCTATTGGAGGAAGAAGTAATAATCCCTGGGTTTATGAGCGGCGTCATAAGTTCCTCAATTCGCATCCTCATTCATCTAACCGGGTGACAAATAAATCCTAAAGATTATTGGTAGATCCTGATTGTAGTATTCATTAGAATAGTTTGTAGGCATTGAGTAGTAGGACTTGTTATCTACAGGTCTGCGCTACGCGTTGATGCCTACAAACTTTGGGGCTCAGGGGTTCAACTCCCCGTAACCTGGTTCCCGTCGAACGGCGTGGAAGAGGATTCTTCCCTCTTTACCTGGCCATGCGGAGATGAAAAATCTCCCCGCCAGCGAGGTGGCTGAACGACGGGAGCCAATTTTTACATGAATTGGAAACGCCTTTTAAATGAAGGAGGATTTGTATGGGATGGGGAAGTTATTTGGTCATTGTTATTATTGGGTTTATTTGTTTTATTTTTTTATATGGTTGGATCACATCAAAGTGGGTAACGATTCATGAGTATGAACGCGGCTTGGTTTACGCTCGCGGGCGTTTAAAAAAGGTGGTAGGAGCTGGAGGGTATTGGGCGATTAAACCCTTTCGGTTCATTACAGTTGTAGATATACGCTCAAAGGTGGCTTCGGTCGCTGGGCAGGAAATACTTTCTGCGGACAATGTGTCTGTAAAATTTAGCCTCGCTATACGGTATCACGTGTCGAAGCCTGAGCTGGCACTTCATGTTGCCCAGTCTTATGAAGAAGCCCTTTATTTGGAAGCGCAACTGATTCTACGTAATTTAATTTCAGCGCTCTCCATTGATGACGTTTTAATAAAACGTGAAGATCTGGCTCGACAATTGCGTGAACAGCTTGAGTTGAAAGCCACGCCTCTGGGTTTGCAGCTTGAAACAGTTGGGATTAAGGACATTATGTTTCCAAGTGGACTTAAGCAGATCTTTGCTCAAGTGTTGGAAGCTAAAAAGTCAGGTCAAGTATCATTGGAAAAGGCCCGCGGTGAAGCGGCATCGCTTCGTCTTCTTGCGAATGCCGCGAAACTTTTGGAGGGAAATCCAGCATTGGTAACTCTCAAGACTCTTCAAGTTGCAAGCGAGGGAAAGAATACGCTTGTTTGGGGTGTTCCTCAATCGGTGATCCCACTGCACAAGGAATTTGATGCAACGACTTCGGGGGAATCATCAAAAAGTAAGTAGGGTGACTTGGAAAGTGTCGTCCCTCATTTCACTCCCCACACACACCCAACAAGAATCCACTCATCCCCGGTACTTCGTCGGAAGGAGGGGGTATAATTCGAGCGTGATATTCACGCGGACGGGACTAAAAAACCTAGGTAAGACCCTCCCTATTTTTACGGTCCTATTTTTTTTAGGAATTTTGGGTTCACCAATTCTGGTGGGTATCGGATTTACAAAACCATCTTCTCAACCTATTTTGAAAATAAAGACAACAGAAATTACAAGGCAATCATCAATTCGCCCAGTAGTACACTTGGAAGGATTGAATGAATTGGCTTTTTTTGTCATGAAAACAGGCACGTATCAAGGATCCCGCGATTCAGCGGTCGGAGAAATTTGGGTGAAATCGTTGGACAAAGACCAATGTCAAAAGATAGCTGATGTTGATCCTTTTGAGGGTCTGGAGGCATCTCCGAGCGGGAAGTGGATGGTTAAGATTACCTTTGACCAATACCCCAAGATATTGTTGAAGGTGTATGGAAATACCACGCCTAAAGTGAGGGAAAAAGAAATCGTGGTACCTGAAGATCACCGCGTAAGAGTGTTGGGGTGGACCTTCTCTGAAGACGCCGTTATTTATGGTGTGGCTCCCCCTACCGGCACTCATTCTGAGACAGAAGATAGCTGGAGTTGGAGTAAAGCGGAGTGGGTGGAGGTCAACTTGCTTATCCTCCAAAGTCAAAAAGTGGACCTTGAGAAAATGAAATCCAAGATTGATCAGTTTGTGCGAGAAAATTCCATGGGATTTAAATCGCCTGACCCGATTGGAGTGATGGTGAAGCGATTTCCGAGAGAGAAAAAAATTGAATGGTGGATTGAGGGAGTTAAGGTGTTTGATTCTTACACACCATCGAGCATGGCCAATGGAGAGTTATTGGAGCCAAGGTGGATTCCCTTTGACTCCAACCGTTTGGTGGCAATAAAATTTCAACCGTTTGCAGGCTTTGTTGCCGATCCAGAATATCCGGAGGAGGGCGAACATTCTTTATGGGAGATTTCTCTAAAGGAAAA
>Ga0209515_10007408_pt1 | contig 13225 bp, 11 predicted proteins | sample Subgroupgradi54m_FD_187454 | JGI IMG/M metagenome (GOLD analysis project Ga0209515, IMG submission 187454) | Subsurface groundwater microbial communities from S. Glens Falls, New York, USA - GMW60B uncontaminated upgradient, 5.4 m (SPAdes)... ...
CTTGGGCCCCTTGGCAGCGGCGCCGCTCTGCGGCGTGGCGCCCGCGCTGGCGCCGGCGAGCGGCCCGGCCGGCTTGGCTCCCGGCGGCGGCGGCACCGTGCCACCCGCGGCGCGTCCGTTCGGTCCCGGCGGCGGCGGTGGCGGAGCGCCGGCCGCGGCCATGGCGATGGTGGGACGGCGCGCGCCCTGCGGCGGCGGCGTGGTCGCCGACGGCCGGCCCGAGCTGGGCGGACGGACCTCGGGCGGCGCCAGCTGGCGGTACTGCTCCAGCTTGGCCGCCTCCTCCTCGATCTCCTTGGCGAAGGTGCGCTTCATCCACGCCGCCAGGTCCTTGCGCGAGTAGAACTCGCCCGCGGTGTAGACGAAGGCCTGCAGCTCGTCGTGCAGATCGATGGCGTTCTGGTAGCGATCCTCGACGTCCTTGGCCAGCGCCTTGAGGACGATGCGCTCGAGCTCTTCGGGAATCTTGCGGTTGTAGGTCGAGGGCGGCAGGATCTCGACGTTGCGCACCTTCTCCAGGGTGGAGAAGTCGCTCTCGCCCACGAACAGCCGCTCGTTGGTGAGCAGCTCGTAGAGCACGATGCCGGTGGAGAAGATGTCCGACCGCCGGTCGATGGGCAGCCCGCGCACCTGCTCGGGCGACATGTAGCCGAACTTGCCCTTGAGGATGCCGGCCTGCGTCTTGCCGATCTTGCCCGCCGCCTTGGCGATGCCGAAATCGATCAGCTTGACCTCACCCTCGAACGACACGATGACGTTCTGCGGCGAGACGTCGCGATGCACGAGCGCCATCTCGCGCCCGCCCTGATCACGCTTGTTGTGCGCGTAGTCCAGGCCCTCGCACTCCTTCATGACCATGAAGCAGGCCTGCGCGATGGGCATGGGCTCGTTGCGCTGGCGGCAGCGCTCGAAGATGGCACGCAGATCTCGCCCATGGATGTGCTCCATGGCGATGAAGTACGAGCCGTCCACCACGCCGAGGTCGAAGATCTGCGCGATGTTCGCGTGGTTCAGCTGAACCGCGATCTTCGCCTCGTCGATGAACATCGTGATGAACTCTTGGTCCTCAGCGATGTTGGGCAGGATGCGCTTGACCGCCAGGAGGCGTTCGAAGCCCTCCACGCCGTAGGCCTTCGCGCGGAAGACCTCCGCCATTCCACCCACATTGATTCGCTCAAGCAGGTAGTACTTACCGAACGGGATCGGCTTCTTCACCTTGCCGGCCTCGCCTTGTGCGTGCACCGCACCGTCAGAATTCACAGTCCCTAACAGGACCTTTGTATCGCATGTCCGGGCACTTGGACACCATCCGTGCGAAACGTCTTGGACATTACGTTAGGATCTGACAGATACGCACCGCGTCACGGTGGCCACTTTCGCTCAAAAGCCGTCGTGGCTGACCAGGTACTTATCGAAGTGCTCGAATAAGGCCTTCGCAACCAACCCCCGCGCCCGGCGGAGTCTACTTGTCCTCGACCCAGACCCTGTTCATGCGGTCACCGGGGCGGATCGCGTCCACCACCTCGATGCCCGACACGACCTGGCCGAACACGGTGTGCTTGCCGTCCAGATGGCTGGGCGCCGAGTGGCAGATGAAGAACTGCGAGCCGCCCGTGTCCTTGCCGGCGTGCGCCATCGACAGGGTCCCGCGCTGGTGCTTGCGCGGGTTGTTGGCGGTCTCGCACTTGATCTTGTAGCCCGGGCCACCCGTGCCGGTGCCGAGCGGACAGCCGCCCTGGATGACGAAGTTGGGCACCACGCGGTGGAAGGTCAGGCCGTCGTAGTACTTGCGCTTGGTCTTCTGCCCGCTCTTGGGATCGGTGAATTCCTTGGTGCCCTCGGCCAGGCCGACGAAGTTGTCGACCGTGCCGGGCGCGTCCTTGGCGTAGAGCTCGGCGACGATCTCGCCCTTGTCGGTCTCGAAGTGCACGAACTTGGTCATCGGATCCTCCCTCTCGAATCGAAGGGCTACGAGGCGAGCGCCTGCGCGGGTTGGAGATTCGCGGCACGACGCGCGGGCAGGAATGCACCCAGCACGCAGAAGACCACCGCGAACGCCAGCGCGCCCAGGATGAGCGCGGGCGTGAACAGGAAGTACGTGGTCGGCTTGAAGGGGAAGTTGGGCACGAAGCGGTTGGACAGGAAGTCGATGGTCTTGGCCGCCGCCACGCCCAGGACGACGCCGAGCGCCCCCGCGCCCAGGCCCACCGCGGCCGCCTCGCCCAGGATGATGCGGCGAACGTCGGCCTTGGACGCGCCCACCGCGCGCAGGATGCCGATCTCCTTGCGCCGATCGCTGATGAGCATGAAGAAGGTGTGCGCGATGTTGACCGCGCTCATGCCGATGATGACCAGCGAGATGACGATGAACAGCAAGGTCACGATGGTGATGACCAGGGCGAAGTTCTCGGCGTACGACTCCTCCTGCTCGTAGCCGGTGGCCTTCACCCACGACACGAAGTCGGCGACCATGCCCTTGCTCTTGAGGTCGACGACGATCGACGAGTAGTGCTTGATCGACTCGTCGCCCAGGTACTTCTGGTTCCAGCGCCGGATGTAGCCGATGGGCACGGTCAGACCGATGGGCACCGCCTTGGTCGTGATGGCCACCAGCTGGGCCTCGTGCGACTCGGGCGGCGTGGCCAGGTTGACCGCCAGGGTCTTGACCGCGCTGCGGCCCAGGTCGATGCGAAACTTCACCGAACGCATGAACTTGGCCAGCATGGCCTCTTCGGCCGCGCCCACCCGCTTGAGCCCGTGCGCGGGCGCGAACGAGCCGTTGTAGAGCTCGATCATGTGGCGCGACACGATCACCGGCACGCGGTGGTGGCACAGGTTGTCGAGGGCCGAGCAGTAGTAGTCGCTCGAGCCGCACTTGCCCGCCGGGTCGCAGGCGGCCATCTTGCCCGCCTCGAGCTCGTCCCAGTCCTTGAACTTCTCGGCCGCCGGGTCGCCCACCAGCAGCGTCGGATCCATGCCGTCGCAGAAGCCGCCCAGGGGAAAGTAGAGCTGCGCGCCGAACAGGTCGCCGCGGCCCTCGGCGGGGAAGCTGAGGCGCATGCGCGGGTAGGCGGCGGCGACCTCGGGCCGCGCGCGCACCTTGGCGACCAGCGCGTCGTCGACGGGCGCGGACAGACCGGTCAGCGTGGTCTTGGGCGCGATGACCTCGATGCGGTTGATGGGAAAGATGTCGCCCAGCACGACCTTGCGCACGCCCCCGGACAGGCCGAGGAAGAACACGAACGCCGAGATGCCGATGACGATGCCGAGGCCCGAGAGCAGGAACAGCTTCAGGTTGCGGCGCAGGTTCTGGCGCACGATGCGCCAGATCGACGGACGGATGGAGTCGCTCATGTACCGGTTCTGACGTGCGCGGGGGTGGACAGCTCGACCGAACGCGAGTCCTGGTCGACGAGGAGCCCGTCGGCGATGCGCATGACGTGCTTGGCCGCCTGCGACACGCGCTCCTCGTGGGTCACGATGAGCAGGGTCAGGCCCTCGCGGTTGAGCTCCTGGAACAGCTCGATGACGCCGCGCCCGGTCTCGCTGTCGAGGTTGCCGGTGGGCTCGTCGCAGAGCAGCAGGATGGGATGGTTGAACAGGGCGCGTGCGATGGCCACGCGCTGCTTCTGCCCGCCCGAGAGCATGCCCGGTCGTCGCTCGGCGTAGTCGGCCAGGCCGACCCGGTCGAGCGCGGCGCGCGCGCGGTCGTTGACGTTGGAGGAGCGGTCGGCGAAGAACGCGGGCAGCGCGACGTTCTCGAGCACCGACAGGTGCTCGAGCAGGTGGAAGGCCTGGAAGATGAACCCGATGCGCTCGTTGCGCAGGCGCGACTGCTTCTGATCGTCGAGCTTGCGGTAGTCGTTGCCGTCGACCACCACGGTGCCCGAGTCGGCGGTGTCGAGGCCGCCCACGATGTTGAGCAGGGTCGACTTGCCCGAGCCCGACTGCCCGACCAGCGCGACCATGTCGCCGCGCGCGACGTCGAGCGAGACGCCGCGCAGCACGTCCTGCCGGCCCTTGCCCTGGCCATACGTCTTCTTGATGTCGACGAGCTTGATGATCGGTTCTACGGCAGACACGGCGCAGGACTCTACCTCAGCTCGAAGCCACCCACCACGCGCACGCCGCCATTTTCGGATGTGATGGCGGTACGGATCCAGCGGTACTCGCCCAGCCAGTGGGCCAGGATCTCGGCGTCGTGGCCGCCCACCAGCTGCAGGGCCGAGAGCAGGTCGGGCAGCTTGTCGGGGCGCACCGCGAAGGACATGATCTCCGGGCTGGGACCATTGGAGAGCGGCTTGGTGTTGGCCAGGAGCTTGGCCATGAGGCCGGGGCCCATGGCCGCGTGCAGCGCGCCGCCGCCCAGGGTGTACTCGAGCGGCTGGGACGCGCCCGGAATGCTCACCTGGACCACGTCGACGCCGCTGACCTTGGTGGTCTGGCCCGAGCCCAGCTGGCCGAGCAGGCTCTTGAGCGCGCCCGGATCGACCACGCCGAGGAAGGCGACCGCCTGCACATCCGCGCCGGAGAAGCTGACCGAGCCGCCCATGAGCGCGACGTGGTACGAGCTGACCGCGCGCCGGCCCAGCTCCTTGGTCAGGGGATCCGCGACCTCGTCGAGGTCGGTCTCCTTGATGAAGCGGGGCACGATGCCGCAGTCGTAGCTCTGGTACGACCTGGCCAGCGGCCCGACCCAGTCGAGGTCGATGCCCGCCGAGATGGCGAAGCCGGCCTGCTCGCGCAGGCTGAGGAAGGCCGAGTCGGGCACGCCGCCCACGTGCGCGGCCAGGGCGCTCGACGCCGGCGGCGACAGCTCGACGAAGCCGCGCAGGTCGGCCTTGCCCTCGGCGAGCGCGCCCGAGACGGCGATGCGTCCGAACGCCGAGGCGATCGACGCGTTCATCTGGTCGCAGGCGGGCGTGTGCGTCTCGGGCCGGTCGAGCACGCGCGCCGCGGCGAACAGCGCGGGCGCACGCACGAAGCCGAGCGCGTCCTTCTGGCCCTCGGCCCGCTGCCAGGCCCATTCCAGGTCGTCCTGCAGGGCGAGCGCCGACTTGGAGTCGAGGATCTCGTTCAGCCATGCGGTGGTCGACGGCTCGCTGCCTTCGGCGCCGATGTGCACGAACAGCCACTCGCCGGTGTTGACCCAGGCGACGAACATGTTGCCCTCGCGGATCACGGTCAGGTTGAGGCCGCGGTGCTCGGACACGACCAGCTTGGCGCCCTGCAGCAGCTTGCCCAGGCGCTCGTTGACGCGCGTCGCGTCGGCGACGGGCAGGACGAACGTGGGCAGGAACCCGGTCGAGTAGATGGCGAAGTTGCGCTCGACGGCGAAGCCGAAGTCGGCCAGGTCAGCGGCCGAGATGGGCGAGGTGCCGATCTGCTTGCGCATGTAGGCGTCGAGACGGGCCGGATCGGCGTTCTCCTCGGCGCGCCCGAGCGGCTTGAGCACGTCGCGGATGAGCTGCACCGCCTGGTCGAGGCGTGCGCTGGCCGCGAACATGGTCACGTTGCCGGGCAGCTTGCGGGTCACCGGGAAGACCGGCGCGGCCGCGCTCTCCTTGCCGCCGCCCAGGTGGCCGGAGCCGCCCTGCTTGGCGACGGGGACGCAGGCGGGCGCGACCGTGGCGAGCAGGAAGAGCAGCACGAAGGAGGCTCTTTTCATGAGCCGCGTTCTACCACGGCATGATCAAACATGGCAGAATGAATGGCCTTTCGGGAAATCGGCGCAGCCGCCGCAACCCCCGGGGCCGGTTGCCGATACCTCCTGTGCAGTCACAGACCATCACAGGAGACGACCGATGCCGACCATCCAGAAGACCCAGGCGACCCCCGAGCTGACCGTGAGCACCGCCGTGAACCGCAAGACCGAGAAGCCGCCGAGCGGCCCCAGCTTCGGCGCCCTCATGGGCAGCGCGGCCGACCTCGCCCTGTCGGGCGTGGAGATCGGCGCCACCGTCGTGGGCGGGCCGCTCGTGGGCGCGGCCGTGCGCGGCGTGCGCGCGGGTGTGGCGGGCGGACCGCTGGGCGGCGGCCCGGGTGGCGGCGCGCCCTCGTCGACGTCGGGGATCGCGGCCGAGGGTGCCGCGGGCGAGAATTCGACCCTGCACGAGGTACGCGACATGCAGGAGCAGGCGCAATCGTTCAACCTCCAGTACCTGGCGCTGCAGGAAGAGGTGCAGCAGGAGAACCGCAAGTTCACCACCGTGTCGAACGTGCTCAAGGCGAAGCACGAGACGGCGAAGGGCGCGATCGGTAACATCCGCTCGTAGCCGAAGCGGAAGAAGGACGAACGGAGCCCACGTGTCGATCAAGATTCCAGGCAAGCCCGGTGGTCCGTCGCCGGCCGGAGGACCCGGCGAGGGTGACGTCGGTGCGCCCAAGGCGCCCCAGGCGCCCGGGACCGCGTTCGCCGACAAGCTGGGCGGGCCGCAGGGCCCGGGCGGACCGGGCGGACCGGGTGGGCCAGGCGGGCCGGGCGGGCCGGGCGGGCCGAAAGGCCCCGACGCGATCACGGCGATCGCCGCCGAGCTCAAGGCGGGCAAGCTGACCCCGCGGCAGGCGGTCGACAAGCTGCTCGATCTGACCGTCGACAAGGGCGTCGCCGCGCACCTGCCCGAGAAGGTGCGCGAGAAGATTCGCGCCGACCTGGAGGCCTTGATCGCGGGCGACCCGCTGCTGGCGCAGAAGGCCAGGCGCCTCGGGCTCGACGTCGGCGACGGCGACGGCGAGGGCTGATTGCAGCGACGGGCGCTGGTCTGGCTGTGCGTCCTGTGGCTGAGCGGCCTGGCCAGCGTGGCGCACGCCGCCCAGGCCACCGACGACGAGTCGGGCGGCGACGACCGGGTCGCCGTGGCCGTCTTCCTCATCGAGTCGCAGCCGCTGTCGGCCCGGCTGCGCGCGGCCTTCCTGCGCTCGCTCGAGGCCGCGCTCAAGCTCAACCAGCGCGTCGATGTGAAGGACAAGGACCTGCTGCTGGCCGAGTTCGGCGGCGAGGTGCCCGAGGCCGCCGTGGCCAAGGCGCGCGCGCTCTTCGCCGAGGGTGCGGCCGCGCTCGACGCGGGCAACGCGCCCGCCGCGGTGAGCAAATTGAGCGCCGCCGAGGCGGCGTTCGAGCCGGTGCTGGCGTTCGTGAAGAAGAACGAGCTGGCCGACGCGCAGTTCCTGCTCGGCGCGGCGCACGCCCAGGCGGGCGACAAGAAGAAGGCGCGCGCCGCGTTCACCCGGCTGCAGGTGTGGCGTGCCGGCTACCAGTGGGACGTCGAGCGCTACGCCACGCTCCTGCCCCTGTGGGAAGGCGCGCGCGACGACCTGGGCAAGGCCGGACGCGGCTCCATCGAGGTGGTCACCGAGCCGGAGGGCGCCATGGCCTTCGTCGACGGCAAGTACGTGGGCGTGACGCCGACCTCGGCCGACGCGCTGCCGGTGGGCGACCACTTCGTGACCCTCAAGCTCGAGGGCTACCAGCGCCGCGTGGTCAAGGCGCACGTCGATCCGCGCTACCAGGAGCTGGTCACCGAGACCCTGCCCCGCAGCGAGAAGTACCTGCTAATCGAGCAGTCGCTGGCGCGCGCGCGCGACGCCCTCGGGCGCGAGGCCGCCGACGTCTCGATGGTCGACCTGCGCACCTTCCTGTTCCTCGACATGGCGGTGTTCGTGCGCGTCAGCCCGGGCGCCACGCCCGGGACGTTGCGCCTCGACGCCTACCTCTACGACCTGCGCTCGAAGCGACGCCTTGCCCAGGCCCTGGGCGGCGAGCTGGTCGTGGGCGCCGACGCCGTCGACGCGGCCGCCGTCGACGCCGCGGTGCAGCCTCTGGTGCAGTCGCTGTTCACCAGCATCAGCTACGAGGGCAAGGCGCCCGCGGTGGTGTCCACGCGCAAGAAATCCGCGCCGCCCGCCCCGCCCCGGCCGATCTACAAGAAGGCCTGGTTCTGGGTCGCCGTGGGCGTGGGCGCCGCGCTGGTGGCCACGCCGATCGTGTTCCGTGACCAGCTGTTCCCGGACGCTCCACCGTCGTGCGCAGGCGGGGAGGTCTGTACGGGCGTGACGACCGGGTTCTGAACGCCCCGGCGTTCAATGCACTGCTTCTGCGTGGTTCAGAAGGCCGAGTCGCCGATATAGGCCACCGCGCGCGTCGCCGCCATGGGCCCGGTGAACGAGAAGGTGCGCGTCGAGCGCGGGTTCAGCTGCACGGGCGCGAACGGACGGGCGAGGATCTTTCCCTCGGCGTCGTAGAAGGACACGATGATCGACGCCAGGGCGCGCCGGGTCAGCTTGTTCTCGACCGTGGCGTTGGCGACCAGGCCCGTGGGCCCACGCTCGGTCTTGAGCTCGCTGACCACGGCGATGGGGTCGTCCTTGGTCACGGGCGCGGCGCGGACGCGTAGCTTGGCGGCCTTGGCATCGGGGAACGTGCCCGCGGCGACCAGGGCGTAGGTACGCTTCTCGCCCGCCGGGATGCGCAGCTCTTCGACGTACAGATGCCCGAGCAGCTTGCCGCCCGCGTCGAGGAGATCGCCTTCCAGCGAGACCAGGCGCGGCTCGGGTGAGCCGTTGTCGGCGTCGACCAGCACGTAGGTCGCGTCCTGGCGATCCTGCACGCCGATCGCGCCCTGCTTGATGACCGCGCTCGACTCGAGCACGCGCACCGTCGGTGGCGGCGGGGGCAGATCGCCGCCGCCGAAGACGCCCTTGCATCCCCCTGCCGCAACCACGACAGCGACCGCAACGACGAGGCGCACCGCCTGACGCATGGTCAGGCCGACTGCCGGCTCAGCGCCTGGTGCTGCGCCACGATGTCGCGCGCGGCGGGCGAAAGGAAGATCCCCTCCAGGTCGAACGACGACAGCGCGCGCGCCAGCGTGGACACCTTCTCACCCACCGTGCCGCGCTTGTCGATGATGACGCGGAAGACTCCCTTCACCTTGCACAGACCACCGCCACCGACGGTCTCCTGCAGCGCCTCGTAGCTCACCTTGACGCCCAGCTTGTCGGCCGCTGCCTCGAGATCCGTCAACACATTGTCCAGCTTCGGTAAAGCCATGATGCCGGAGCGTAGCAGACTCAGCGCTCGGCGTGCCCCGTCGGAAGCACGACCGTGAAGGTGCTGCCGCGCCCGGGCGACGATTCGACCGAGACCTGGCCGTGGTGACGGTCGACGATGCCCTGCACGATCGACAGGCCCAGCCCGGTGCCCTTGCCGTCGGTCTTGGTGGTGAAGAAGGGCTCGAAGATGTGCGGCAGATCCGAGGTGGAGATCCCCCGTCCGTCGTCTTCGACCGCGAAGCCGACCTGGGGCAGGCCGCCCACGCCGCGGCGCGCGAAGGTCGACACGCGCACCCGTCCGCCCGCGCCAGGCAGCGCGTGCGCCGCGTTGGTGATCAGGTTGACGACCACCTGCTGCAGCTGCCCGCGCACCGCGTAGAGCGGCGGCAGCTCGTCGGCCAGCCGGCAGGCCAGCATGACGCCGCCGTGGCGGATCTCGTGCTCGCAGAAGACCAGCGCCTGGCGCACCACATCGTTGAGCGAGATCACGTCGAGGTGCTCGGTGGCCGGCTTGGCGTACTGGACCAGATCGCGCGACAGGTTGAGGATGCGCTCGGCACCCTCCAGGATGCGGCGCAGCTTGTCGGCGTCGGCGGGCTGGAAGGGTCCACGCGCGTCGGCGGGCGCCTTCTCCAGCTTGCGCAGCAGGTACTCGGCATAGACGATGACCGAGGTCAGCGGGTTGTTCAGCTCGTGCACCACACCGGCGGCCAGCTGGCCCAGCGTGGCCAGCTTCTCCGCCTGGATGACCTGCCGCTGCAAGGACTCGATGCGCGTGACGTCCTGGCCGACCGCGACGATGGCCTCGGTGCGCGCGCCCCGCCCCACCGCGGCCACCGACCACACGGTGTGCAGCGGCCGGCCGTCCTTGGCCACGGTGTTCAGATCGAGCGGTGGCGGCTCGCTGCCGGCGAGTGCGCCCAGCGCGGTGCGGGTCAGGCGGGCCACGTCGGCGGGCGCGACCCAGCGGCGCAGATCGCTGCCGATGATCTCGGCGGGCGTGTAGCCGGTCAGCTCGGCGAGCGCGCGGTTGAACACGGTGACGCGAAACTGCGGGTCGATGCCCAAGATGAGCGCGCCGGCATGGTCGACCAGCTTGCCCAGGTAGTCGCGCAGGAAGCTGGTCTCGCGGTGCAGACGGCGGTTGCGCAGCGCCACCGACAGCTGGTTGGCCAGCGGAATGAGCGCTCGCTCGTCGGAGTCCATCCACGCCGGGTCGGCGTCGGCGCCGGGCGCGCCGTAGGCCACGTCGAGCGCGCCCTGCAGCTGGCCGCCCGCGACCAGCGGGATGGTGAAGCCGGCGTGCGCGCCCAGCACCGCGGGCGCAGGCGCCTCGACCAGGCGCACGCGGCCCGACTCGATGAGCTGGGTCTTGCGCAGCGAGCTGCGCTTGAGCTCGAACGGCCCGGTCTCGGCGTGGGGCATGAGACGCGCGCCGCGCGTGGCCTCGATCAGGCGGCCCTCGTCGCCGCGGTCGACGCGGATGACGATGGCGCGCCCGGGAAACAGCTCGGCCAGGACGCGCAGGAAGCGCGCCGCCAGCTCGCGCTCGTCCAGCTCCAGGTGCAGCTCGCGCGACAGAGCCAGCACGCCCTCGGCAAGTCGCGCCGGGTCGGGCCGCCCGATCGCCCGCATCATGAGCCGGCGTCCTCGTCGGGCGGCTTGGCGCCGCCGTTGGTCTGCTCCTCGTCGTCGTCGCCGGTCTGGCTGGTGCGTCGGCGCTTGCCGACGGCCGCGGGCACGGGCGTGGCCTGGTGGCCGCCGCCGGTCGAGTCGTCGGTCGGGTCGTCGTCGGGATGCACGACGCCGAGCGGACGCTTCTTGGCCGGCTCGGTGGTGATCTCGAAGTCGGGCGCGCGCTCCGCCGACGACTTCTCGATGTCGAGGATCTGCGCCGAGCCCACGTAGGCCTTGGTCTCGTACTTGGTGATGCGGCCGATCTTCTTGACGATCTCGGCCATGCGCACGGCCTCGCGCGAGATGGTGTCAACGGCGCGGAAGTGCGGATCGTCGGCGGACATCTTGCGGCGCAAGAGCTCGGCGTAGCCCATCACCGAGGTCAGCGGCTGGTTGAGCTCGTGGGCGGCCGCGCCGGCCAGCTCGGCCACCAGGGCCTGCTTCTCGCTCATGAGCAGCTTCTCCTGCGCCGCGAGCAGGCGCTGCTCGATACGGATGCGGTCGCGCAGGTCGCTGATGATGCCGACGGTGGCGACCTCGCGGCCGTCCTCGTAGATGATCGACGCGGTCATGTTGACGGGCACGACGTCGCCGTCCTTGGTGCTGATCTCGCGCCGGGTCAGCTCGAGGCGACCCACGCCACCGTAGGAGGGCGAGCGCAGCATGCGCATGATCTGGCGCGCCACGCCCTCGGGGTAGAGGCGCTCGACGTTCTGCCGGCCGATGATCTCCTCGGCGCGCCAGCCGTAGATGCGCTCGGCGCCGGGGTTGAACAGGATCACGTTGCCGACCATGTCGGCGGCGATGATGGCGTCGACCGCCGAGTCGATGAGCTTCTCGAGGAACTCCTTGGTCTTGCGCAGCTCGGTCTCGAGCGCGCGCTCGGCGGTGACGTCGCGGAAGGACAGGATGGCCGCGCCGTGCTCCGACAGCACCGTCGACGTGGCCACCGAGACGCAGATGGGATCGCCGCTGGTGGTGGTCAGGTCGAGGTCGAAGGCCTCCAGGTTGGTGCCGCCCATGACGCGGTAGATGACCTCCTGGAAGCCGTCGCGCTGCGCCTCGGGCACGAGATCGGTGAGCGCGGTGCCGATGAGGCCCTCGCGCGCGAAGCCGGTCACCGCCTCGGCAGCGCGGTTGACCATGAGCACCTTGGCATCGCCGTCGACCACCGCGACGCCATCGGAGGCGGCCTCGAAGTACTCGCGCAGCTGCTCGATGGCGCGCGAGCGCCGCTCGCTCTCGTAGCGCTGCAGGCTGATCTTGTGCGTCTGCTCGCGCAGCTCGGCCAGGGCCTCGCCGCCGCCGACCTCGCGCGCGACCAGGCCGGCCAGGATCTTGCCGAAGCGCAGCCGGCGCGCGTCCAGGCGCGCGGCGCCACGCCGCGACGAGCGCAGGAACAGGCAGCCGGAGACGCGCCCGCGCCACTCGATGGGGAAGACCGCGGTCGAGTGGATGTCGTTGCGCCGGAGCCACTCGATCTGCGAGGACAGCATGGGCGAGCGCAGCGCGTCGTCGATGAGCACCATCTCGCGGCTGGAGATGGCCGCGCGCAGCTCGGCGTAGACCTCGAGCGAGACCACGAACTTGGACAGGGTGGGATCGTCGGTGGCGGCGACCACGTAGCCGAGCTCGCCCGACTCCGACACGATGACCACCGAGGCGCGCTCGAAGCCGAGCAGCGGCGCGGCCACCAGCAGCATCTCGCGCAGGGTCTCGTTGATGGCGCTGCCGCGCCCCAGCACGCGCAGGATCTCGGCCAGCGCCTCGTCGGATTCGAGCGCCTCGCGCGCCTCGCGCCGGTCGCCCGCGGCACGCGCCAGCACGCGCAGGCGCAGGTCGGCGCCCGAGGCGGTCAGCGGCAAGGTGATGAGATCGTCAGCGCCCGCGGCCAGCGCGGCGCGTCCGACCGGCGAGCTGGTGGCCGAGCCCATGGGCAGCGCGCACACGATGGGCAGCAGGGCCAGCGACGGGCGCCGGCGCAGGGCCGCGCACGCGGCGGCCGGGTCATCGGAGTAGAGCAGCACCGCGTCGAAGGCGTCCTGCGGGTCGTCGGGCACGTCGGCGGGCCCGCGCCCGTCGGTGGTGACCTCGAAGCCGGCCGCGCCCAGCCACTCGCGCGCCTCCAGCAGCGCCGCCGGCGTGCCGCCCAGGACGAGGATGCGGGTGACCGTGGCCATGGCTACGCGCTGACCTCGCGCGCGGCCGCCAGCGCGGCGACGTAGACGTCCTTGAGCGGGATGCCGCGCTCGCGCGCGACGCGCCGGCAGTCCTCGTACTCGGGCGCGCGGTTGTAGACCCGTCCAGCCAGCGAGGCGATCTTGACCGCGATGGGTCCGTAGGCCGTGTGCACCGAGACCACGCGCCGGTCGAGCACGCGCCGCGCCATGATCTCGTGGCGCACACCGATGCTGCTGGTCTCGGCGAACACCACCGCCGCGATGTCGTCGAGGCGCGCGGGCGGCGCGAGCACGCCCAGGATCAGCGCCGGGCGGGA
>Ga0209515_10007412_pt1 | contig 13223 bp, 3 predicted proteins | sample Subgroupgradi54m_FD_187454 | JGI IMG/M metagenome (GOLD analysis project Ga0209515, IMG submission 187454) | Subsurface groundwater microbial communities from S. Glens Falls, New York, USA - GMW60B uncontaminated upgradient, 5.4 m (SPAdes)... ...
GCGCTTGGGCTGCACGTCTCCTTCGCGGGCAACGTGACGTTTCCGAAGGCTGAGGCGCTGCGACAGCTCGTGCCGCTGGTGCCGGACGACCGGTTGCTGCTGGAGACCGACGCGCCGTTTCTGGCGCCGCAGCCCGTGCGTGGCCGCAAGAACGAGCCGGCGTTTGTCGCGCACACCGCTGAGCATGTCGCGCGGCTGCGAGGCTCCACGGCCGGCGCGCTGGCCGCGCTGACCACGCGCAACGCCCGCCGCCTCTTCGGATTTCCGCCGCTCTAATCTCAATTGGAAAGACCATGTCCGCAAGGTTCGATGTGCTAGCGGGTGGCCAGAGGTCGACGACGGGGCATCTTGCCAGGCCGAAGCGGGCACGGTGCCAGCGGATCTCGGTGGCGAGCGAAGGCCTGGCGCGAAGCATGGCCCGCCACGCTGGGGCGGGCCATGCGGTGCCACGACGGCGATCTCTGGACGGGCCCCGCGGTCAAAGTTGATCGGAACGGAGAGGCTTTCCAATTGTCTGCTCCCATGAATCGTGCCATACTGACTCCGCCGACGCCTCGGGCGCCCGTCGACGACCCGAGTCGATCGCCCGACCCTCGTCCGGAGGCCCGGCGACTACCGATGCGTCGCGCCCTCATCGTCTCCATCATCCTCGTGCTCTCCGCCGCGCTCATCTGGTTCGGATGGGAACGCGCCCGCGAGCGCTACGTCTTGCCATGGGTCGGCGCGACCATCGCCCAGCACGTGCAGCGTCGCTCCGGGTGGCGCCTGAACTATCGCGGCATCTCCGGCAACGTCTTCACGGGGCTGCGGCTGTATGGCGTGCGGCTGGAGCCTGCGGTGCCGCCGCGGTGGCTGAAGAATCCGTCGACGGAGATCGCCCTGCTTGCTGATTCGATGGAGGCGCGCTATCAGCCGCTTGAGCTGTTGCACGGCCGCCTGCGGCAAGTGGAGGTGCAAGGCTGCCGCGTGCGGTTCGGCACGACCGAGCTGTCGCTGCAGGTGATGCAGATGGGCGAGCTACTGGCGGTCAGCTGGCCGACGCAGCGCCTGCCGATGGAAGCAATCTTGCCGCTGCTCGCGCTGCCGGAGCGCACGACCCTCGAGGGCGACGTGCACGTCGGCGGTGAGTGGCTCCTCAAGGGCTACCGTCCGCACCTGATGCAGATGCAGCTGCGCGCCGAGGACCTGCGCGTGCGCTGGGGCGTGCTGCTCGATGCGCGCATGGACGTCGACCTGAAACTCAGCGGGCCGCATCCGTTTCCGTCGCTGACCGGGACCGTCGATGTGACGAAGGGGCGCTGGAGCGGCGAGGCCACGCGGCCGGTCGGCTCCGTCGTCGGCGATCCGGTGCTCGTGCAGTGGACCAAAGACGTGCCCGGCGTCGTGGACGTGCACATGACCGGCAAGAACTTTTGGGTGCACACCGAGCGGCTGCACGCGAAATTTCAGGCCGACATGCTGCTGAAGAAACCGCTGGATGAGCCCGCCCGCCTGGTCGGGCGCGTCGAGGCGCTGGAAGGCACCTACCATGTGCGCACCCGCCGCTTCACGCTTCGCGAAGGCCAGATCACGTTCGCGGACAAAGTCGACGGCTCACCAAGAATGGACGCCGAGCTGGAAACGCGCGTCAAGCGCTATCGCATCCGCGCGGGGGTGCACGGCACGCTGCGCGAGTCGCACCTGCAGTTGACGTCGGTGCCCGAGCTGACGCAGAAAGAGATCCTGTCGCTGATGGTGTTTGGCCGGCTGCCCGATCGCTTGAGCATCGAAGAGAGCCAGCAGCTCACGCAGCAGGATGAAGACGCGCAGGCATTGGATCTGTTGTTCATGGGCCAGGCGGAACTGTTGGCGGCCCGCGTGCTGGGCCTGGATGAGATCAACGTCAATGTCAACGTCGCGCCCTATACCGCGATCGGCACCACACAGTCGCCGATCGAGTCCGTCGAGATCGGCAAGTACGTGATCCCCGATCGGCTCTTCGGCTCCTATCAGCTGGAGCCCAAGCAGAGCCCGACCGACACCAACAAGCACACCGTCGGCGCGGAGTATGAGCTGACCGACAACTTCTCGGTCGGCGCCACCGTCAAAGCCGCCATGCGCGACCACACGACGACCCCGCTGGACAGCACGCAACCCCCCGCCATCAGCCGCCGGCTCGAGGCGCAAGAGGCCCTAATCCGCTTCCGGTGGAAGTTTTAGTCCGGCCTTCCGGTTCGCCGGCACGCTTCTGAAATCTCATAAGTCATCGAAGAATATGTGCTTGTAGTATTCCTCCTCAAAGCTTCCGCGCAAGCTCCTCAAAGAATTCCTCGGACAGCCCTTGTTATTCTTTGACGGCGTCAGGTAGATTTTCACTAACACTGACAATTTGCATCATCCGAAAAATCCCGCGCGAGCGGGATCCCTGCTCAGGCAGGGAGGCAAACCTCGGTCCCAAGGCAGTAGTCGGGACCGACGTGCCACGCAGTGTGGCGCGCACGGTAACGTGGGGGCGCAAAGCTACGGGTCCTTTCAGAGATCCGGAAGGATTAGCGTAGAGCGTATAGCGGATAGCGTATAGGGCTGATGGCAGATCGAACTGAAAGCCTATACGCTAAACGCTCCACGCTATCCGCTAATCCCTGGGATCTCAACAGCACGGACTGCCGGGTTGCTGAAGGTGAAGATCAACTACCCATCCGTGAAGGATTGCCGGGCTACCGAGAGCAAGAACGGTAGCCCGCGTTTTTTTGTTCTCAAAAACGGATCCTCGTGGCGCCTCGGCGCGTGGCGGCCGGCGTCGCAACATGAGCGCATGACGCGGGAGTGAAGCGATGACACGTTGGATGACGCAAGCGGTCAAGCGAGTGGGCGCCTCGGTGGGAGTGGTCGTGCTGAGCCTGTGCGTGATGACCGAGCTGGCGGCGGAGGGCGTGCGCGTCATGCAGCACAACGACGCGCAGACGCCGGCGATCGATCCGGCCGGCGGGACCTTTGACGGCTCGGTGCGCGTCGCGTTGACGGGTGCTCCCGGCGACACGATCATGTACTCACTCGACGGCAGCGAGCCGGCCGAGCAGCACGGCCAGCGTTACGAGCACCGCCTGTGGATCAGCGCCAGCGCCACACTGATCGCCCGCGCGTTCCGCGCCGGCGGCGATCCGAGCGAGCTCGTCAAGGCCGACTTCATCATCAAGTCTTCCGATAAGGTCGCCACGCCCACGCTGTCTCCGGCCGGCGGCGACTATTCCGGATCAACCCTCGTCACGCTCGCGACGACCACGGCCGACGCGGTCATCTACTATACGCTCACCGGCGATGAGCCGACCGACGAGGGCCTGCGCTACCGCGAGCCCATTTGGTTGACGCAGAGCGCGACGGTGATGGCACGCGCGTACAAGAAGGGTATGGCGCCCAGCGATGCGGCCAAGGCCGACTACGAGATCGGCGCGGCGCAGGCTGTCGGCACGCCGACGATCAGTCCAGCCGGCGGCACGTTCGATGGCGGGGTTAAGATCACTCTATCGACGGGAGCGACACCCACGCCCCCGCCGACCACGCCTCCGCCGACTCCACCGCCGGCCACGCCGCCTCCTCCGACAACCGGCGAGCCGTTCGTCCTGATTCTTGAAGCCGAGTCGGGCGCATTACAGCCTCCGATGACGGCCGTGAATTTCACGAGCGCTTCGGGCGGCAAGATCGTCGCCACGACGGTCGCGGACCAGGGCTCGGTCACCTATTCCGTCACCGTGCCTACGGCCGGGACGTACTACATCTGGGGACGCATCAACGCCACGACCGACGGCTCCTTTAAAGTCTCCGTCGACGGGGGCGCCGACGATCTGTATGACATCGACGCCGGCGTCTACACCGCGGGCTTTCGGTGGACGCGCGTGACGGCCGGTGGCCAGCCGAGGGCGTACACGGGGCTGGCGGGCGCGCATACGATTACCTTCAAGGGCGGAATCGCCGGCAGTGTGCTGGACCGTGTGGCGATCACCAGCAGCGCCGACTTCCAGCCCAGCGCCTCGTCCTTGATTGCCACCCGGATCACCGATGGACATCGGTCGCAGGGTGTTCTTGGGCGTGCTCTTGATGCCGAAGTCGTCGGCGACGACGCCGTCATCTATTACACCCTCACCGGCGGCGAACCGACGCCTGACGCGATCCGCTACACCGGACCGTTCACGCTCAGCACGTCGTCGACGCTGAAGGCGGTGGCCTATCAGCGAGGCCGCGCGCGCAGCGCGGTCGCCAAGGCCGCCTTTGTCGTGCGCGTCGCGCCGACGCGGGCGATTGTGACCGTCACTGATCACCTGACCGACAAGCCGATCAAGGGCGCGTTGGTGGATCTGGATCCGCGGCCGAGCGGGTCCGAGGGTCCGGCGGTGACCGATGACCTGGGCACGGCCATCATCGAGCTGGAGCCGGCGCTCTTCGGCGGCGAGATCGACCGGACGTTCAAGCTGCTCGTCAGCGCCAAGGGCTATGTCAATGCCACGCGCGCCGTCGTGTTGCGCAAGGGCATGGACACGTCCGTGGCGATGGAGCTGACGCCGGTGCAGAGCTCCAGCGGCATCAAGCTGCTGGTCCAGCTGACCGACGCCAAGACCGGTAAGCCCGTCGCCGGCGCAGCGGTCCACGGCGACCTAGGCATGAGCATCCACGATGACGCGATCTCGGATGCCGGCGGCATGGCGGCCCTGATCTTCCAGGACAGCCAGACCACGCCGCTGCGGATCGCGACCACACCGTCGCTGACAGCGGTCGTGCGCGTCAACGCCAAGGGCTATGAACCCGCGCGGCGTGAGGTGCCGATTTCGCTGGTCGCCGAGAATCTCGCGACGATCGCCTTGAAGCCGACAGCTCCTGTTGTGACGACCAAGCTGACGGTGACGGTGACCGACAAGACGACCAAGAAGCCGATCGAGGGCGCGAAAGTCGCCGTTAGCCAACAGCTGATGGTGGAGCTGAGCACGACCAACAGCGCCGGTCTGGCGACACTGCAGATCAAGCAGTTCAACGCGGACCAGCCGGTGCGCGTCGATGTGGGCGCCGCGCGCTATGACCGTTACAACAAGACCGACCTGAAGCTCAACGCCGGCGTCGAGAACACCCTGGCGGTGGAGCTGTCGCCGCTGATGCCCTCCTCGGTCACCAAGGTCGTGGTCACGGTGACTGACGAGGCGACGAAACAGGCGGTGGCCGCCGCGCTGGTGGAGCTGTCGCTGCACAACGGCCCGCCGATGCGGACCTTCACGGGCCCCGACGGCGTCGCGGCGCTGATCATTCCGTCGCCGATGCCCAAGACGGCGTGGGATCATGGCACTCCTCCGCCGCCGGCGGCGCGGTTGGTCGTCACGGCGCGCGGCTATGAGCGGCTGGAGAAGACCGACCTGACGATCATCGACGGCCAGGAGAACAAGATCCCGGTGACGCTGAAGCCGATGCCGGGCGCGGTGCTGACGACCGTGATGGTCGCGGTGACGAACCTGACGACGCGCGATCCCATCGCCGGCGCCGTGGTCGAGCTGACGCCGGAAAACGGCCCGACGCAGCGCAATCTCACCGACGACAAAGGCATGGCCAGCATCGTCCTGGCCGACCGTAAGAAGTCGGATAAGACGACCCGGCCGGCGCGCTTGATGGTCAGCGCGCGCGGCTTCGAGCCCTTCGTCAACGAGCAGGTCACACTCAAGCTCGGGGCGGAGAACAAGCTCGAGGCGGCGCTTAAGGCGATCAAGCCTGGCACGCTGACGAAGGTGATGATCACCGTGACCGATCCGACGCAGGCCGCCGTGTCGGGCGCGCTGGTCGAGCTCGGGCCCAATGGCGGGCCGGCGCAGCGCGGCCTCACCGATGACAAAGGCAAGGTCACGCTGCTGGTGTCCGACCCGAAGACGCCGCAGAACACCGGCGACGCGAACAAGCTGAAGCTTCGCCTATCCGTGATGGCGGTGGGCTTCGAGCGCTACGTGGATGAGCAGCTGATGGTCACGCGCGGCACCGACACGCCCGTGTCGGTCACGCTCAAGCCCGTGCCGTTGCCGACGATCACGAAGGTGCTGGTGGCGGTCGCCGATGCCGGCAAGCAGCCGGTGGCCGGCGCGATGGTCGTGCTGTCCGTGAAGGATGGCTCGCAGCAAACCAGCTTCACTGGTCGCGACGGCAACGCGCAACTGGTGCTGCTGGATCGGACGGTCAAGGCGCTGCTGGAAAGTGGAGAGCGCGCGGCGCGTCTGACGGTCAAGGCCCGCGGCTTCAAGGACGCGGTGAAGGACCCGGTGACCATCAAGATCGGCGCCGACAATACCTTCAACGTGACGCTCGAGGCGACGAACAGCAACGTCGTCACGAAGCTGACCGTGACGGTCACCGACGAGGCGATGCATCCGATCCTGGGCGCGTTGGTGGAGGTGACGCCGAAAAACGGCAACACCTTCCGCAACTTCACGGATGCGGAGGGCAAGGCCACAGTGGTCGCGCCTGCCGATCCCTCCTCCGCCACCACCGTCGCGCGCGTGGTCGTGCAGGCGCGCGGCTATCTCGACGTCGTCAAGGAAGACCTCGTCTTCACGCCGGGCATGGACTATCAGCTGCCGATCATCATGAAGCGCGAGCCGTAAGCGCAGGCGCATCGCTTGCGCATGTTGACACGATCGAACGAGAAACCCCAACGCTGGGTCCCTCTCGGAGGCGCTGAGGGGTTAGCGTAGAGCGTTTAGCGGATAGCGTAGAGGGCTCATCGCTCAGTGAGCGACAAGCCTCTACGCTCCACGAGACGCTATCCGCTAATCCTCAGGGTTTCCGAGCAGGACCGCCGGGTTGCCGAAGATGAGTCAAGACAATTGTACGAAGATCGTCCGAGTGGCCGGATCGGCGAACATCGGACGGACGCTCTTCAGAATCCCCGGCCATTATGCGTGGCTCGGTGTGCTCGCCCTCTTTGCGCTCCTCATCTCAACGCTGATCCCACAGGTGGCTTCCGCGAAGGACCAGCGGATCGTGTTGGCGGAGGCGTCCCCATCCCCCACACCGACCCCGACGCCACAGCCGCCCGCGTGTAAGTCGCAGACGACCTTCAAGAATTGCGGATGCGATGGTCGGCCGTGGAACGCCGAACAGTGGCGCCAGTACACGCCGGACGTGACCGGCCAACTCTGCCCAGCCGAGGAATACTTGGGCTGCGTGACGCAGGCGGACATGTGCGGCTACGCCAATTACAATCCGACGCTGAGCATCACCGCCAACCCTTCGACGGTGGATCCCGGCCAGAAGCCGACCTACACCGTGCAGCGCAGCGACTATTGCACGGGAGATCAATGGACCAACGACGGCCCCTGGCAAAACACGACCTCCCAATCCATCTCACAGAGCGTAAGCCTTCAGGTTGTCTGCGAGGTTCCCGGCGGCACCAAGACCCTCCCCGCGCAGACCTCCGTCACCGTCCGGCCGACTCCCAAACCCTGTACCAACGACCCGACGACCGATGGCAGCTGCGGCGACGGCACGACCGCCACCGATGGCATCACCTGCGCCTACCAACAGCGGCAGCTCCGGGTCAAAGACAGCTGCACCGGCGTCATCAAAGTCATCGGCTGCAAAACGGACACCACCTGTCCAGCCAAGCCGACCCCAAAGCCGCCGACGCCGACTCCCACTCCAACACCAACCCCAACGCCGACCCCGACGCCCGCGCCGCCGATCCCTGATCCTCCGACCATGAAGGTGGAAGCGACGCTCAATCGGCCATACGCGCCGGCCACCGCCACCTTCAAGCTGGTCCGCCAGCCGGGCTCAACCAACGTCTCGATCTCTAGGGAGATTTGGGATAGCACGGCGCAGGTCGAGAGCTATGACAAACCATGCCCGACACCTGGCTCTTGTTCTGCCAGCGTGACCTATCAAGACAGCTATGGACGCATCGGCTCAGCCAGCGGCAGCATCGACGTGCGCGAGGCCATTCGGCCGAACTTGAGCGTCGTCGGCATGCTTGAGGGCCAGTACGCGCCGACGTTTGCCACCTTCAAGTTGGAGCTGGTCGACGCCAAGAGCAATCCCGATCAGCTGGAATGGTTCGGCGTGACGTGGGACGGCGGCAGCGCGCGCAAGGCGTGTCCCACGGCGGGAACGTGCACACACAGCGCCAGTTTCTTCTACGGCCACGAAGTCGGAGGCCCGAAGATCCCAGATTCGCGCACCGGCAGCGTGACCGTGCCCAAAGCTCCGACGCCGACCGCGCCGCCGCCCCCGACGCCTGCGCCGGAGCCCAAGCGCCACGCGCTCAGCGGACGGGTGACGAATCCGGCCGTGACGAATCCGGCCAACCAGGGCGTCAGCGGCGTCTTGATCCAAGTGACCGGCAGCTTTGCGCCCAAGATCCGACTGGGCTCGGCCACGACGGGCGCCGACGGCCGCTACAGCTTCACGGTACCCAGCGGCACGATGGGCGTCACGCCCAGCGGCGGTCCCGCCGGTGCGACGTTCACGCCCAACATGGCGACGCTCGTCATCACCGACGCGATGGGCGATGTGACCCAGGACTTCACGATCAGTATCTGCGGCGACGGCCACTGCGCGGGGGGCGAGACCCAGGCGAGCTGTCCTGCGGATTGCAGTCCCTCACCGACCTCTCCGCCGCCGGCCGCCGGGGTCGATACGCCAGTCACACTCCTCTTGCGAGACGCGAAGGATCAGCCCCTGCTCATTTCGGCAACAGCCTGGCTTGAGGGAAGCCCGTTAGATCCACAGCAGCGTTCGGGTCCAATCGCGATAAGCAACGGTCAAGGTCACACGACGGTGCCCGGCTCGTGGTTTGCCGACAGTAGGCTGAAACCACGGCAGATCGGCGTCTTTGCCAATGCCGTCGCGGACGGCTATGCGGAGAGTTTTGCGAGCGCAGTTGTGACCGAAGGTACGCCGGCCACGATTACGTTGAAGATGGAGAAGGGTTCGCCGCCGGTTCACACGTATGCCATCAGCGGCCGTGTGACGGACGACAGCGGCAAGGGCGTCCCAAACATCACCATCACCCTCACGACAGCTAATCAACCGCAACTACCGGCCCAGGGCAAAAATACCGGCGATCAGGGGAACTATGCGTTTGCTCTGGTGCCGGGGATATATATCCTCAAGCCGAGCTCCACCGACCGGAATATGCAGTTCAGTCCCGTCAAGGCTACTGTCAATCTGACGACGGCCGATGCGAGACAGGATTTCCAGATGATCAGACCCAAGCCATCGCAACAGGCCAGCCTCATCGTGCAGCTCGTGAACGCCGACAATGTTGGATTCGGACTGGAGGGATTATCTGTCGCAGTCTGGCCCGTGAAAAATGAGATCGACTCTGGTCATGCCACCGCCGATGCGAAAGGTATCGCCCGATGGTCGATGCTGCCCATCGAATGGATTCACCAATCTGTCCGTGTTGGGGTGGACACATCAGGTTTCACAGGACGGGCCGAACTCGTGATCCAACCGGGTGTCAACCGCGTCACGCTTCCCGTGCGGTTGACACGTCTTGATGGGGATTTCCTCTACCAGGTAAAGGTCACGGCTGGCGATGCCCAGGGACACGATACGGGACGGCCGCTAAAAGCCACCGTCTTCGCAGACAACCAGGGACAGCGATCCTCCATGACGACTGATGCCTTGGGACGGGCCAGCTTGATGCTGTCCCCAGAGCTTGTGCGCGGTGGTCCATCCGTCGACATTGTAGTGGTCTCTCCTGGCTACCGATCCTTCCAAGAGACAATCGTCGCTACACCCAACGGCCGGTTGCAGCGGCATGTCGTCCTGGTCCCCGGCACTATGGGGAGCAATCCGCAGCCTTGTCCGCCGGGCCCGGTCGCGGGGGTGGCGGCGGTCGGCACCGCGCCATGTGCGCCAACGCCACCAGGGACGGATCCCGGCGCCTGCACGTCGGCTCTCGATGGAAATTGTGGAGAGGGCAACGTCCCCGTCGCGGTCATCGCGTGCGGAGGAGAGCTCAACAGTATGCAGGCGTACTGCCAGGGGATTGCGAGCCTCCCGGGCAACGGGCGTTTCATCGGGCGTTTCATCACCAAATATCTTTGGAGCTTTGAAGGCGGCAACGTTGAGATTGGTAATGGATTCATGCAGCATACCTATTCAGAGCCTGGCAGAAAAGTCGTCACGCTCGTCGTGGAGAACAACTTCGGCAAGAGGAGCCAGCCTGCTTCGACGGAAGTCACCGTGCCTGCGCTGCAGGTTGAAGATCCGCCACCTGGAGGAGGACGGCCGGCCAAGGTCAATATCTTGATCACGCCTGATCCGCGCGATCCGTGCAATCCCTCGAGTCGCAATCAGATTGTCTTCGAGGCGCCGGTGTCCTACACGATCGCTGGTCAAGTCTATAGTCCGGATTGGCCATTTTATATGATCAGGCTCTTTGAGGGCGGCCGGCAAATTGAGCCTCCATGGGTTGGCACAACGTTCCTCCATGAATTCAACGGCGTCGGGGAAGGTACCTACACCTACCATCTCGAGGCGTCGGCGTCCGGATCCTATCCACCCAGCCTCAGTCCTACTCTCACGGTCGTCGTGGTGCCGAAAGGCACGCTGACGACGCCGGCTTCGGGTCTTTCGTATGCGGCGGCTCAGGCACCCGGTGCGCCTTGCGGGCAGACGGGTCAGCCGCCGAAGGCGTCTCCGACAGATCCGGGTGCGTGCGCATCTGCTGAAGGGGGGTGTGAAGACGGTGAGCTGCCGGTCGCGATCATTTATGGATGCTTCGCCGACAACGGTGGTGATCCTCTTCGAGTGAACTGTTATGGACATCCGAGCTTCGCGCCACCGGGTCGTGTGATTACGAAATATCTCTGGAGCTTTGCGGGTGGGAATGTGGAGCCTGTGCCGCCAGTACAGGAATTTCCTGGCTGGGCACCAGCATTTGAGTACACGTATCCAGCGCCCGGTGACTACGTCGTGATGCTTGTTGTCGAGGACAATACCGGCAAGCGAAGCCAACCGGCATGGCACCCCGTACACGTGCCGATGAGCGAGCGACCTGATCCTTCAGGAGAAGGCGGGCCCACGTCTAAGGTTGACATCTCGATCACGCCCGATCCCCGTGACCGGTGCAACCCGTCCCGTCGCGACATCATTGAGTTTGAGGCGCCGGCCTCGTATACGATCGTCGGACAGGTCTACGATGAGGGCAATTGGGGCGTTATCATGGAGCTGTTCGAAAACGGCCGGCCGGTTTGGCCTGATGCGGATCCTCATTTTGGGCCCACCGTTACCCAACCGTTCTCAGGAGTTGGCGTGGGAACGTACGTTTACCATTTCGAAGCGTCGGGTTACGAAACCCACCCTCTCAGCCCAGCGCTGACGGTCCATGTCGTGTCGAAGGGTACGCTGCCCAAAGCGCCTGTCCAGACCATGGCTGAGCCGTGTCCTCCAGCCTCCGGAGGGGACGGCGTCCCGCCCGATGTTCGTCAGAAACCGCAGCCGGCCGGCGCGGGGCCGCCGGTGACGATCGCGACCTCGACGCTGCCGGTTGAAGTCGCGCTTGGAACCAGCACGACGGACTCCGGCTCGATGGCGGCGGCATCGGCGATGCCGGGCGTGCAGTGGACCGCGGAAGATCCTGAGGCCGTGACGATCGAGCATGCCGACAGCCTGACCGACGCGGTGGCGATCGTGCATCGTCCGGGCTCGCATCCGATCGCGCTGAAGGTGACCGGCACCGATGGCGCGGTCCACTCGTCGGCCACCGTCGTCACGGTGCAGCCGCCGGCGGGCATGGCCTACGTCAGCTTCCCGGTGCGCGATCCGATGGGCCGCGCGATGAGCCAGACGCCCTCGGCGAGCCTGTCGGTGCAGCTGTTCGACGCCAAGGGCCGGCTGCTTCGCAAGGAGCCGCTCAGCCCAGCCAACCCGGTCGTGTGGATCACCAAGCAGGACTTCGCCGCCGCCGGCGCCTGGGTCAGAGTCCTCGCCGAGCTGACCGCGCCGGGCTACCTGAAGGATTCGCGCAACATCCTGGTCACGCCCAACAGCGGGCAGACCGTGCCGTTGACGCTCAAGCGCCTGGGCCAGGTCGTGCCGTATGTCGATGTGGGCTCCGATCAAACCGTCAGGACGGCGTCGTTGCCGGCGACGGTCACGCTGACCGCGCGGGCGATCGGGTTCACGAAACCCTTGACGTTCGCCTGGCGCGCGGACGATGACACCACGCAGCTGAGCGACCCGAACAGCTCGAGCACGCGGGTCGTGTGCACAACGCCGGGGTTGCGCTTGGTGCGCCTGCGCGCCAGCGATGGCACCCAGCGGACGGTGCGCATCGACGTGCAGCCGCCAGTCAACGCCGGGCTGCTGTCGGTGACGGTCCGCGATGAGGAGGACCAGCTGCTGCCGGCGGACGTGACGGTGGAGAGCGACAGCAACGGCCGGATGTCCATCCTGCATCATGGTCCGGCCGCCGGCCGGTTGACGGTGCCGATCGCGCAATCCGTGTTTCAGTCACATCTGGATCAGCCGATCGCCGCGACGTGCACGGTGCGCGCGCCTGGATTTGCCGAGCAGCGCCTGCGGACCGTCCTGAACCCGGGCTCCGCTCGATCGCTGGAGGTCCACTTGAATCGACTCGGCCGCCGGTCGCTGCTGGTCGAGGCGTCCGCGGCGTCGCCTGTGGTCGCGGTCGATGAGCCGGTCGAGGTGCAGGCGACGGCCAGGGACGGCCAGGGCCGGGAGCTTGACGCGGCGCAACTCTCCTGGCAATGGCGGCTGCGCGGCGGCCCGCGCGACGCGGCGACGATCGAGACTCCGTTGGCGGCCAAGACCACCGTGCGCTTTGGCACGCAAGGCGTCTATCGGCTGGAAGTCACCGGCACCTTCGGCGCCGCCCAGCACACCGCGACGGTGATGATCGTCGTCGAGCCGTCCGGTTCCTCGAAGTAATCGCCTCGCCACGGCACGCGTGTGCCGGCCGCCTCAATCTTGAAGATCATCCGTCGTAGCCGACGACCTAGAGCTCGCCGGCCTCGTCCTCTCCGAAGGAACTGATCGGCTCCGCGCGTGGTCCAGCGTCTGCCGCGTCAAGCCCGAGCCCGTCTCGCGCGTCATCCTCTTATCGGATCACGAGGTGCTATAATCTACACGAACAAATGCAAAGGCACCGAGCGGGAGGGTGTTGTGCATGAGCGTCAAGATTTCGGTCGATCGCGAGAGGATTGCTGAGTTTTGCCGGCAACATCATATCCGCAAGCTGGCGTTATTTG
>Ga0209515_10007413_pt1 | contig 13218 bp, 11 predicted proteins | sample Subgroupgradi54m_FD_187454 | JGI IMG/M metagenome (GOLD analysis project Ga0209515, IMG submission 187454) | Subsurface groundwater microbial communities from S. Glens Falls, New York, USA - GMW60B uncontaminated upgradient, 5.4 m (SPAdes)... ...
TCCTCTTTACTGAGAAGATAATCAATTGTTTGTACCTCATTTTGTACAATATGTGGTGCAACATCTTTCATTGTAAGTCTTGGTTTTTTCTCAAATTGATCCAAAAATCTGTTGATAAAAAGAGGATCTTTTTCAACACAAGAAATGAATCTATCGACTCCTTTTATTTCATCATCGTCGTAAAATCTTTCAGGATCAATGAGTGATGCAATGTATGCAAGGTCTAAAATGGAATTGGGCATTTTTGTTCCTGAAAGAAGTGCGAAGTAAGGACTTTGAAGAGCAAGATTTTTAATTGCACGTGATCTTAGAGCAGCAGGATTTTTTGCATTGTGAAATTCATCAAGGATAAAATAGTTTTTTCTTCCTGCAAGAATTGTTTCAAGTTCAGAACAGATTTTTTTTCCTGATGGTTCAAGATATCCATCTTCATCAAGTTCCCTATCAAGAGAACGAAAAATCATATCATAACTTACTAAAATGTAATCAACAGTATCTTTTTTTGCATCAAGTATTGCAGTGTTTTTATTTTCAGAATCAATAACTACAATTTCTTGGTCTGCTATATGAAATTCTCTTATCTCTTTCATCCAATGAGGAATAATATATCCTGGACAAATAACAAGTGCAGGAATTTTTTGTTTTTCTGTTAATTGTTCTATTGCATCTTTTGCAATAATTGCGCAGGCAGTTTTTCTGGCACCCGGGGCATCGCCAATAAGTATTCTTTTTCTTTGTATAATTTCTGCAATGGTATGAAGCTGCTCTACACTTGGAAAAGATACTGTTTCTTCTTGCAAATATGTTTTGAATTGTTTGTAAAAATGTTCAAGTGTTCCTTGTGCAAGAATGTTTTCTAAAACAGTTGTCCAGTAAGGAATTTCTCTTAGAAGATTTTCACTTGGAAGAAACTTTAGTTCATCAATAATAAGACGCATTCGTTCTTCAAGGTTAGAGAGTTGCATTGGAAAAATACTCCTCAGCTCTCTTTAATGTGATGGAAGAGAAAATCTTTTATAAATGTTTCTAAATTACACCACCATTTGGTAATTACTGTCTTGTTGTTTTTATTTCATGACTATTCTTTGATGGTGAAAATGATAACATATTTATAGGAGGTTTATTTTTGAAAATTTTAGATTTATTAATTTCAGATTTATCATATTCAAAATTTTTAAAGATATCAAAAACATTGAAGATATGATGCGAGGAAATTTATGACAGATGATCAAACAAAAAAAATATTTGGCGCAGTTGGAACAATCCTCTGTGATATTTCATCGAAATTAGGTGTGGTTCCTGTACATATTGCAAAACTTCTTGTTGAAGGAGATATTAAGGTTGCAAATACTGAAGCAGAAAGATATGCAAAAGTTCCTGACAAAGCATTTTATTCAAGAGACCCAAGCGATGTTGCAAGAGAACTTGTCGGAAGTTTACTTATTCGCTACACATTGGCAGGTCCGATTGTTGGACAAATTGAAGCAACAAGAGCATTTCATGCTCCAGCACGAGAAGAACAGGTTGAAGCATACAGTAGAGATCCTGGTAGTATTTACTATTTTAATTCAAGAAGGGGCGCAATTTTTGCAATTAGTGCGCATCCAGAAAAAGAAGTTGGTGTTGTGAGTATTACACAAGTTTCAATGGGAACAACAATTCTTTCAGCAACAAAACTTTTAGATACATTTGATATTCCTCCGTCGTGGGATAAACTCCATATTAATTCAGATCAATTTGAAATAAAAAGATCTTCTTATGACTGTTCTCTTATCGGCCGCAAAATAAAAATTGTTCCAGGAAAAGAAGAGGATTCATGGAGTGCAGAATATTCTAGTCAACGCTGAAGACCTTTTATTTTTATTTTTTGTTCTTATTTTTTTAACTTATTTCTATTTGTGATTTTTTTTAGGTTTCAACAGATTTTAGATATCGGCACTACTGTTTGGTAATTAATTGACGAAAGCTTTATATATGATTTCTTTTTCTCCTCTTCTAAAAGAGGGAACTGTTCAAAAAGGTAGTATTTTATGGCTGTCCCAGACGATTTAACTGATTTTATTGAAGATTTGAATAATGGATATAGAACCTATATTATTAGTTTAGAAAACAGAGATGGTGTTCAAGGAGCACAATTTACATTAAAAGATAAATTAAACGACTTATTTCTTCGAAGAAAAAATAAAAAATTTAAAACTAAATCTGTTCGCACAAGAGATAGCGGGGATGGAACAAAAGAAGTTCTTGTAAAAACAACAGCACCAAAAGAAGAGTTTCAAACAATTGTTAAAGGAGTAACTTGTTTGAATACAGTTACTTATACTATTTATGACGGTACTTTTGAAGAAGTAATTTCTCAATCAATAGAAGAAAAAGAACGAGCCGATAGATTAGAACTTGAAAAACAATCCCTTGAAGAAAAAATAAAAGAATTTGATGGACAAAAGAGACATGCAGAAAATAATTTTTTAGATTTGACTCAAAAATATCACTCATTAAAAGAACATGCTTCTTCTTTCGAATCTATTTCTCGTCCGCTTGCAGATGTTGAACGCGATCAATTAGAATCAAAAATTGAGAGTTTAAAAGAACAAGTAAGAAAATTTGAAGAAACATCTCCAAACAAAGATGCAGATAATTCTATTGAAGAAAAAGAAAAACTTGCAAAAGAACTTGCAGAAGTAAAGTTTGAACTTTCACAAAGACCAACGATAAAAGAACTTCATGAACTTAAAGAACAAAAAACTGCTTTTGAAGATCAGTATAAAAAAGAACTTACTGCAACGAAACTTACTGCAGAACAAGAAGGAAAATATAAAAGTAAAATTGTAGAACTTGAAGAAGTTATCAAAAAAGTAGATTCTAGTCTATTTTCTTTTTTTGCAAAACCTATTTCAGATTTAATTAATGATCTTTCAATAAGATTTGTTAATGTTGAAAGTTCCATCTCTAATAGTGGAAAAGAGGCGCTTGATGAACTTGAAAGAGAATTTTATAAAATTAAAATTGAGATGTTAGAAATTGCTCTTTTTGAACGAAGAGGCGAAAATGCTCAAGTGTATGAAGAAATTTTAAAACGAATAAGAAATTCTGATCAATTGACAAAAAAAGATGTTGAAACTATGAAAAAAGTATTGAGTACATCAATGCTTGTTGTTCCAATGTATCTTGGAGAACCTTCTCGTAATCTTATTTTTGGAGTTAATGAATCAAAACGTGAGGTTCAGACCATACAAGGTCAAGTTCTCAAACTTGAAAATGTTCTTAATAAAGCGAAGATCGCAGAAGAAAGGATAAGTGATGTTCAAAAAGATCTTGCAAAAGCAAGAGTTGAATTACGAGATTATCAAAAAGTTAAAAAAGATTTAGAAACTACACGCAGGAGATTGAAGGAACTTGAAGAAAAAAGTATTTCTGTCAGTGTTGATGATACTCATTCTTTAGAACAAATTTCTGATTTAGAATCTAAATCTGGATCTGAATATAAATCTAATTTGGGATTAGAATCTGATTCTGTATTCGCAGAACATTTATCTGATCAATCAGTTAGAGCATTTGAAGAATTACAAAAAGCACAAGAAGAAATTCTTATGTTAGATGAAACTATTGCAAAATATACTTCCATCGCAAGTCCAATAGATGTATTGCAGCTTCTCTTAAAACAACATACACAAGAGAATATGGATGCTGCAAATACGTATGAACAATTTGTTACAGGAAAAGATGCACAGACTTTTAAAGAGATTTTAGAAATAAAAGAAAAACCATTTCACATATATGTTTCTCAAGATATAAGATCTATGGGAATTTCTGTAAGAAATGATGAAGAACTTACTCAAAGAGTTTCTGCATTAACATTACAGATTATGCCCTTTGAAGAGAGTGATGCATATCTTACAGGTAAAGAAAAATATGATGCTGCGCAAAAAAATATAACTAAAACGAAAGGTGCAATTTTAGCTCTCGGTAATCTTGAAGATGAAGAAAGTGAAGATGCAGATATGAAACAAGCAATTGCAAAATTAGAAGAGAGAATTGAATCCTATCAAAAAATCATTACTGATTTTGAAACACAAGAAAAAAATCATTCTCTTTGGCAGGAACGTATTACTCAATTTTTACAAAAGATGTCTGAATATAAAATAAAATATGATGAAGCGCAATCATTTACAATAGAACCAAAAACTGTGCACATGGGTGTTGTTGCAGGCGAAACTGATTTAGCATATACAATGAATTTACTTCTTCCTCTTGGAAATGCTGAGATGAAAAATGCATCATTGTATTGGCTTGTTCTTGAACAGATACTTGCAAAGACTGCAGTTCTTAGACCAAAAAATATTGTTTCAGAAATGCCTGAAGCTCTTTGTATCTCTCTTGAGTATGGAAAAGATACTATTCCTGAAAAAGAAATTCGTAAGCATCAAGAAAGACTTGTTCGTGAATTACAGAATGAATTTGATAGAACACTTGCGGGAAAATTAGGATATACTTTAGATGTATGGAGTGTTAATAATTATAAAAAAAATCCTGAATTTTCAAAATCAATAAGCGAAGAATCAGAAGTAACTATTGAACATATTGTTTCTCATCCAGCAGATTATTCATCAGATGTTAGTTCAATTTTGGGAAGTAACGGAAGTAATGGAGATAGAACAGTTGAAACAAAAAGTGCAACAGAACAATCTGATGTACTTCCGATAGTTCCTATGGATATAACAGTTCAAGTAGCTCCTGCGGTTTTAAATTTACTCAATGAAATACAAGATGTAGTAAGATCAAAATCACTTAATGGACGATTATCAAAAAAAGACATATTATATTACGTACAGAAAATGGTAAAAAAACCTTCTTCATTAAGAGAGATATCTGAAGCTATTATGAAAGAAGAGAATATTCCAATGGATCAGTACTCGCCTGCTTCAAGTAAAATAAGTGCAAATTTGGTGTATCTTATTCGAGAAGGAAAGGTCATTAAAGAAGGAGTGAATAAACAATATAAATTTTCGCCCATACACAAAGACGAGGCTGATTCTGTATGAAAAAAATATCCGTTCAAGAATTTGTTCGAGCAAATGGTGGCGGAATTCAAGAAATAGTTAATGCACTTTTACGTGTGCATGAAAAAGGTTTTGAAAGTGGTCATGTTTTTTTAGAAAATGAACTTCAAAAAATTCTTTCAGATACTCATGCGGAACAAGATGAAACAGAATCATTTTCTGTGCAGGGAAAAGTAAATGTTGTAAGACTCAGAAAGGTTCCATATCAGCAAGGAAATGAAATAGTCTATTTTGATATGTATTGTATTTATGGACCAAACGGACTTGAAATGCCTGACTTTGTAAATGGAACTTCTTATACTTTTAAAGATTTAGTACAATATTTAGAAAGAGATACTGCAACAATGATTGTTGAAGGCATGCCTGTTCGTAAACCGAGATCTGTTTCAGAAATAATTAAAGAAGATGAATTAGATAAGACTGCCGATCAAAAAGCAGATTCAAAAAAGGAATCTGAAAAAGAAAAAAAATTGCGTGAAACAAGTAAGGTTCTCATTCATCCAGCGTTATATCAATTTATTCAAGATCGTAGAAGTGATTTAAACATGCTTGTCTGTGAAGAATATGTTGAAACGGGTTCAACAAAATTACAAGAAGTAAAAGCTCGAAAAGAAATACTCGCGGTAATTGGTGAAGATGCATACTGTGAACTTGCAAAATATTGTGAACAAGTATCTGTTCTTAATCCAAAAGAATTATTAAAAAAAGTAGCAGTGCAAAGGCTTAAGGAACGAGATGATGCAGTTGATGCATGGCTCACGTCAGAAGAAGTATTTGTTAAAAATTTTCCAAGAGAGCTATTGCAGTCTGAGAGTACAACACCTGCAGTTATGAAATGGGTAGCAGATCGAATCCCTTCAAATGAAACAAGGCCTCTGCCATTTTATGTTTCAGCATTACGAAGATTTCTTTTAGCAACTGAAAGTAAATCTCCTCAACTTAACAGAATGACAAGTAGATGGATTTCAACAGCAAAAGCAATGCAGTATATAGAAGAAGACTCTTGGGTAAAAGAACATGTTCTTCCTTTTTTTGAAAGAGAGAATCCTGATGAAGAAGAAGTTCCTAAATTTCAAAAAAACAGAGCACGAGCAGATATTGTTCGTCATGTTTTAAGTACAAAAGAGAGAGATGTTGAAAAGTATCATGATCCATCTCGGGTTCCTGCAAGAATTTTCGAAGGTCTCTTCGGAAAGGGATATTTTAAAGATCTTGATCCTGAAAAAAGTAGCGCAAAATCAACTCATATAGAATATGGTTATGTTCCAGAAAAACTTATTTCTGATTATGTTGCAATTGATGAAACAATTGGAAAAAAATACGATGCTCTCGATGAACCAGTAAGAGCTCTTTTAAAAAAACAAAGAAGTAATCTTGTTTTGAGAATAAGAGAATCTCTTTCTCTTCAAGAAAAAGAATTGTTATTCTTTGGAAAAAAAGATATTCTTTCAGATTCAATAATAGATAGAATAATCCATCTCTATTTAGAAGTTCGAGAAGATAAGTATGGAAAATCTACGAGTTCATAAAAAAATAGTTTCTAAGAAGAATAATTTTTTAAAAATCTTTTTTAAGAAGAATGAAGATAGTTTGACAAAATAAAGACGGGGTAGACTTTGATTAATAAACTTTCAATAATATATGATTTGGATGGAACAATAATTGATACGCAAAAAGTACATGATGCAGGATGGATGTATGCTGCACGTTCTTTTGATGTGGCAATATCTGAAGATTTTCTTCTCACTCAAAGAGGAATTCCTGATGAAATTGCCGCACTTTATCTTCTTCCAAGTGATAAGAAAAAATATAGAATTGAATTTGCTCATGTAAAAGAAGAATATGTTCTTTCTCATTTTGAAGGAGCTTTATTTCTTGATGGTTTTGAAGAATCTATTTCAGAGTCTCTGGAGAGAAAATTAGCGATAGCGATTTGTACAGGTTCCTCAAGAAATTTTGTTCAAGCAGTAAAAAATAAAATGCCTCTTTTGGAAGTTTTTTCAGATAGAATTATTTGTAAAGAGGATTATAGGCGAGGAAAACCTTCAGGAGAACCTCTTATAGTTACATTGCAAAAACTCAATTTGTCTTCTGTAGAAGCAATCTATGTTGGAGATGCAAAAAATGATTATCTCTGTGCAAAGAATGCAGGTGTTGATTTTGTGCATTTTGGAAAAAAAGACATCCGAACAGGCATTCCCGATGATGTTTTGAATATCGAAGATCACAGATCTATTTTTTCTTTCATATAATTTTTAGGTTATATAATTTTTATTTTGTATGATAAATAAATAAAATCAGGTTATTATCGGATACCTTTTTAAAACAAGAACTCTTTGTATCATCTATGATTACTTTAGACAAAGAAAAAGGAAAGAATTATGTTACTTTTCTTTTTTTGTTTATGTGTTTCTATCTTCTTTTGTTTATTGCAATAGCATATCAAAAGAAAAATGTTGAATTTTTATATTATAGTTTTATTATTTTTTTCATTCTCATTTTAGGTTATAAGTGGAGTAATAAGATTTTTTTCCCCATTCCTATTTATGTTGGTTTTGCTCTTCTTGGACTTATGCATCTTGCAGGTGGAAATCTGATTATTAATGGAGTTGTTTTGTATGAACATCATTTTGGCATTTTAGAATATGACAACATTGTACATCCCTTTGGAACTTTTGTTGCAACACTTGCCCTTTACAATTTGTTTAAACATTATCTCAAAGAAAAAATTCATGAAACAAATTTACCACTTTATGCAATGTTATTTTTAATGGCGATGGGAATTGGAGCACTTGTTGAGATTACTGAATTTTTTGCTTTTGAAACCTTTAAAGATGTTCTTGTCGGCGATTATGTTAATAATGCACTCGATCTTGTGTTTAATGCAATTGGATCACTCATTGCTTGCGGAGTTATTTATTTTGATTTAAAGAAAAGAAAAAAGGAAAGAAATAATTGATAAAATACATAAAAAAATAGTTTAAGTAGAGAAAATAAAGAAAATAAAAAAAGTGAAAGAAATGAAAAAAATAAGAAACATAAACAAAGAAAAAATATGGTTTAAACGAAAGGATTATGGATATGGATGGACGCCATGTTCAAAAGAAGGTTGGATTGTTATGTTACTGTTTGTTCTTCTTACTTTTTTAACTGCTGGAATTTTTAAGAGTGCTGCAAAAAGTGATGGTGAGTTTCTTATTCTTTTTTTGCCGTCGGAAATACTCTTTTCAATTTTACTTATTTTTGTTTGCTATAAAAAAGGAGAAAAACCAAAATGGCAGTTTGGAAAGAAAAAGAGACAAACACAGAAGATTTGAATAAAAAAGTTGCTGCTCTTATTCAGAAACGAATTGATGCGGATGTATATTCTCATGTGCTCCAGGATCTAAACGGATATACCGATGGTCACACCCAAAGAATCGACCGTCTCCCCACGGAACAAGACCGCGGCGTTATGTCTTTGTTTGAGCCAAAGCGTCTTTTGGACTTAACCAAAAACTACATTCTTTTTGATGCTGGGGTAAAAAAACTTTCGCGCTACCAACAGTATTTTGCTATTCATAAAATGCTTAAGCGTGTTGAGGAAGAAGAAAAAACAGACTTTGGCATTACACGTCGCAAAGGTGGCCTTGTTTGGCATACTCAAGGATCGGGCAAATCGCTCACGATGGTGATGTTTGTAAAAGCTCTCATTGAGGATCCAAAGATTATAAACCCTCGCGTGATTATCGTCACTGACCGTAAAGATTTAGATAAACAGATTAAAGATACTTTCAAAAACTGTAATCTCAAAAAGGATGTTGTCCAAGCGACTAGCGGACAAAATTTGATTGACTTAGTAAAAGAAAAAAATCTAGCCGTCATTACTACGCTTATTCATAAGTTTGAATCGGCTAGAAAAAATAGCGCGGGGTTTGTTGACGATGATAAAAATATCTTCGTTCTTGTCGATGAGGCTCACCGCAGCCAAAATGGTATTGCCAATTTTGAAATGAACCGAATCATTCCAAACGCCTGCTATATCGGCTTTACTGGCACGCCTCTCATGCGGAACGAGAGAGAAAGCTGGCGGAAATTTGGTGGATATATTGATAAATATACGATTGATGACGCTTTAGCGGATAACATTATTTTGCCCCTAATCTATGAGGGAAGGTACGTGGATTTAGTGCAAAATGCTGAACAGATTGATCGCCAAGTTGAACGAATTACGGAAGGCCTAAACGATAAACAGAAAAAAGAGTTACAGCGATACATCGGGACTAAAATAATTAAAGATAACCCACAGCGTATTGTTGAAATTGCGTACGATATCGAAAAGCATTTTATAGAAAATTTTCAAAACACCGGACTTAAGGCGCAAATCGTTGCACCGTCCAAGTATTCCGCTGTTTTGTTCCAAAAATTCTTTGAAGGGCGCGGGAAAATACGCACCGCAGTAGTTATCTCCGATGAACACGAAGACGGCGATGAAGAAAATCTGCACAAAAAAGAGGTCGTCGGATATTTGGACAGCGTGAGAAAAAATCATAGTAGCGTTGAAAAATATGAAAAGGATGTTATTGAGAGTTTTAAGTACAACGAAGACGGTATTGAGGTGATTATCGTCGTAGACAAGTTGCTCACCGGTTTTGACGCTCCGCGCAATACTGTACTCTATTTAGCTAAAGACTTGCGCGATCACAATTTGCTCCAAGCGATTGCTCGTGTAAACCGACTTTTTGAAAATAAAAAAGAGAAACCAAAGACTGCCGGTTATATCATGGACTATTCCGAAAACGCCAAGAATATTGATACTGCAATGAAGCTGTTTGGTAATTATGATGAGAGCGATGTCAGAGGCACCCTTATTGATGTCGCGGATAAGATACAGGAACTTGAACAAAGCTATTCTATTGTCCATGACTTATTTAATGAAATTAAAGGGTCTACCGATGACGAGGTATATCTGCAATTCCTTGCCGATCAGCCTAAACGGGAGACGTTCTATAAAATTCTCAATGCCTTTATTAAGAATTTGAGCGAATGTTTTGTCTTGCAAGATTTTGTTCATGAATTCAAACATCTTGACCTGTATAAGCGAGAGTTAAAAAAATTCGTGGAACTTCGCAAATCTGCCAGTTTGAAGTATGCGGACAGGGTTGACTTGTTAGAATACAAACAATCATTGGTAAATATTCTTGATAAATATGTTGACGCGCGGGGCGTTGAATTGCTCACAAAACAGGTAAACATAACCGACCGGAAACAATTTGAAGAAGCAGTTGAAAATCTTGGCTCAGATAAATCAAAAGCCGAAGCCATTGCCGCGCAGATGCAGCGGACAATTACGGAAAAACTGGAAACAGATCCGGAATTTTACGAAAAATTTTCTAAGAAAATTTCTGAAATACTTGAAAAAATGAGGCAAGGTAAACTGGCCGATATTGAGGCGTTGAAACAGATGAAGTTGATACGCGAGGATGTCGTTAGTAAAAAAGACGCAGGACTCCCTGAACCGATTGAAGAGCAGAAAGGGTCGGACGTATTTTATCGTAACTTGAGGGGGCAGTTTGATACGTTGAACCTTGACGAAGATACATATATCGCGATTATTCTCGGTATATTTTCCATCATTAAAAGTGAAGCGATTGTTGATTGGTATAAAAATATGGATGTAAAACGCAAGATGCGAAATAGCATTGATGATTATCTGTACGACGTTGTTAAGGGTGAAAAAGGGATAGAAATTGATGGCGACCGTAGTAAGTTAATTATAGATACGGCCATGCAGTTGGCGGAAAATAACTTTGAGCTATTTTTGTAAGGTAATTATATGAAAGAATTTATTTTTGGCACATTCATATATGAATACCAGCTTATCAATCAAGACCGCAAAACGCTGAGTTTAACGGTAACGCCGGATCTGCATATTATTCTCAAATGTCCAGCAAAAGTTGATTCTGAAAGAATAGAAAACTTTTTGCGGAGAAAGTGGTTTTGGTTAGAAACACAGCTTTCTTTCTTTAAGAAGTACCAGCGTAAAATATATGAAAAAGAGTATGTCTCTGGTGAGGGTGGTTTTTATCTAGGCAGGCAATACAAATTGATTGTAAAAAAAGGTGCCGGTGATGCAGTTTCGCTTAACAGAGGTCAGCTTGTTGTATATACAAACAGAGCAGTTTCTGATACTCGCCATAATAAAAAATTAGTGGATGCTTGGTTTGCCGATAAAACGAAAAATATTTTTCAGGCTCGGCTGGCTGAAATGTTAGCTAAATTTGATTATAAAAATGTGCCAAAACTTGCTATTAGGGAAATGAAAAAACGCTGGGGCAGTTTTCTCAACCAAGACATCATCTTTTTAAATCCGAAATTAATACATACCCCAAAAGAGTGTATTGATTATGTGATTGTCCACGAACTGTGCCACATGAAGTATAAAAACCACAATAAACGGTTCTACGACCTTCTTAATAAAAAATATCCAAAATGGGAAAAAACTAAAGATAAGCTCGAAATGTTCGGGTCAATGGCTTGATTAGTTATTTAATCAGTTACTATGCAAATCGAATCACAACAAGAAATCCTTGAACGAAGGAAAGAAATCGAGCAGGAGCTCGTGGATATGCTCAAAGAAGCCGAGAGTGATTTTATGCTGGATGACATCCGAGATGTTATTTACGAGGAAGAAGATAGTGATGATATGATGAAAGTCGTGGCTATGTTTGATAACGGTGGAGATGCAACCGAACTTGAGAATGTTCTCGAGCTGGTCAGCGACGCTTGGAATTATTTTCCGCACAAACTTCTCGGCGGAATTTCACCGGCAGAGAAGGCGTTAGAGTACCATAACAAAAAATAATTATGGCTAAAAAAATATCGTCTGGTACTGCACATCAACTACCCGAAGATTTAAAAAGAGCCATCATGGCCGACAAGGTGGTACTCAAAAAATGGAATGATATTACGCCACTCGCGCGCAACGAGTGGATTTGTTGGACTATTTCGGTTAAGCAAGACGAAACGCGTAGGGATCATGTAAAGCGAGTCGTATCGGAGTTGAAAGAAGGTATGCGCCGGCCTTGTTGCTGGAGTGGTTGCATCCACCGCAAAGACAAGCCTATGAACGCCTCACAAAAATGGATTCTAAGCAAACGAGCTAAATCGAAATAATTGATATGAAAATAAATAACACATTCAAAATCATTATTGCTATCGTAGTTTCTGAGCTTGCCGGTATTATTGGTTCGGTGTTTACCACGCCGTCAATCGCCGGTTGGTATGCCGGAATCGTGAAGCCAACCATCAATCCTCCGGCGTGGATATTCGGACCGGTCTGGACGACACTATTTGCGTTCATGGGCATTGCAGCCTTTCTCATATGGAAGAAGGGGCTGGATCGCAAGGATGTAAAAATTGCAATGGTCATATTTCTCGGCCAGCTGGCGCTTAACACACTTTGGTCAATAATTTTTTTCGGTCTGCATTCTCTCGGCGGTTCGCTTGTCGAGATCGTGTTTCTTTGGCTCGCTATTCTTGCCACGATCATTGCGTTTGCCAAAATCTCCAAACCAGCCGTGTGGCTTCTGGTGCCGTACATTCTTTGGGTGAGCTTTGCAACATACCTAAATTTTGCAATTTGGACACTAAATTAAAAAGGGAATAACTTGATGCGTTCGGTTATATCTACTATCAATCGTCCCTCACGTTTCAGTTTAACACCACTCTCCACCGCATACACCGCCTCCAAAAATTGCTCCGGCTTTCCCAACAACGGTAGGTTCGTAGTCACCACCCGCAATCTCTGCAGTAGTGACGGTTTGTTTACCAAAATATTCAACCAAAACGCTTCTTCCATATTCTGCGTTTGAAAAACAAGCCGGAGTGTTTTTTGTTTTTCCTCTCCTGGCCAAAAGTATTGTCTATACCGCTCAATTTTTCTAATCATTGCGCTGGCGGATTTGTTCGTGCGTTCAAATTCACTGTACACCCGCTCTGTGACGCCGTTTATTGTGTAGTCCACGATGTAGTCTGGCGTGAGCACCTCAATATTTTTATCACTCCGGTTTTCTCTGGTCATTGATCCAGTTTCACCGGTAAAAGTAATCTGTAATTTCTCGGTTCGGTTCATGGCTTCTAGACTCGCTAATTCAACAATTTGAGCGTCGTGTTTAAA
>Ga0209515_10007414_pt1:0-2500 | contig 13217 bp, 6 predicted proteins | sample Subgroupgradi54m_FD_187454 | JGI IMG/M metagenome (GOLD analysis project Ga0209515, IMG submission 187454) | Subsurface groundwater microbial communities from S. Glens Falls, New York, USA - GMW60B uncontaminated upgradient, 5.4 m (SPAdes)... ...
GGGCGGCGCGGGAGCACTGGCTGATGCAACGGCTGTGACAGCGCGGAGCGCTGGCGCAGCGGTTGCTGCTCATGATGTTTCTTTGGCCGGCCCGGTTGGACCGCCCACGCTATAGAATTCTGATTCAAAGAAAATTCGAACTTTGTCCCACAGGGCCAACAAAAATACGCCGCTCCGGTTGTTTGGAGCGGCGTATTTTTGTTGGCGGATTGTGGAGTCGAACCTACCGTTCGACTGTGCGTTGGCCGATTCGGCGCCGCCGATCGCCAACCTGCAAAATCACCAGCGCGCCAGCGCTGCACATTACACAGAGCCTGCCGCCGACAGGGGGCAGGCTAATCCTAGTCCCCCAACAATTTTGTATTTGGAATGATCACTGCAGGCGTTTGGCCAGCGCGCTGATATTTTCCGACATCCGACCATGCACCAACGTTTTCTTGCCCCGCACATTCACCCATGTGGCCTTTTGTCCGAATGTGACCCGGCACAACAATTGATTCTTTTGCTCAATCATGATGGAGGCACCATCAGAAGTAACATGATAATTTGAGGGTTTTTTTGCAACTTGTTGTAAAAACTGCAGTGCCTGCCGCGCAATGTTTTTGCCGGCCACAGATAAATCATTCAGCACATCTTTTGAATACGTGACGGCCACTGGATCACTACAGACAGGTCTCTCGTCCGGATGAAAATACCAAAGGGCGGCGGAATATTTTGCGCCCTCCAATGTACACATGCGTTTCCACTGCAAGGGGAGATCAGGCAAGTGCACATCAACATAGAGCGTCTCGCCACGACGATTGCGACTGGCCAAAAAACTGTCTCCGTGTTCGTCCACGCACACCAATTGATCACCGCCAACCGAAGATTTCCCAATCACGTTACAAGACACAAACGTCAAATCTACAGGTAGCTTCGGTGCATTATCCACTGGTCCTGACATAAAATCCCCCAATCCTATTTACATTATCGGCCATACCAATCCCTCAAGTTGCCTGGCACCTTAATCCTGCAGCAACAGGAAATCCGGTTCGTCGTGGCATTGGGCGTCGATCGCCAGCGCGGTTGCCTCGAAATAAATCGATTGTAACTGCGGTGGGAAGGGGAGCGCGGCGAAATACCGATCGAACTGATGCGCAGCGCCGAAAATCAACACGATCGACGCGCCCGCATGCCGCGAAAGAAATGTCGCCATTTCGTCCACGGCCTGTTCTTCACGATACTGAAAAATCGTTTGGACATCGTAGTGGCGCACCGGAAATTGCTTCACATGGTGTTTGTGCGCCAGGCGCAATTTTTCGAGCAGCCCATCGATGCGCGCGGAACCCTGCGCGGCAACGGTTCGGTGCAGATACACCGAAGGTTCCAACACCGCATACACCAGCGCGGCGCCATAGCTTTGGAGATCCGGAATCAAAATCTTGGGATTGATCGATCCCACACTCGCATGCGCAAAATCCCGCGCCTGCACGAGCAACGCCAGTTCCATTTGCTCAAAAAATTGCCCGGCCTCGCCCGGCGGCGCGTCGGTTGGCAATCCTTCCACGAAAATATCCGCCGGATGCGTCTGCAGCAGTTCTTGCAAGATGCGCTCTTGATAGCGCGCGGTCGCCGCCGCACACGATGTACTGCCTCCGAGCGGATTCGCATGCACCTGCCGAAAAAATTTCACCGAGCCCGCGTGCGCACTGCCCGGAATTTCCGTGACCACCATACGATCATGAATCGCCGGCCCGCACGCCGCAATGCGCCGACGTCCGACGAGATTTTTCCCCAACAAAATCGCTTCCAGCGCGCGAAATTGTTCCAGTGGCCATTTCCGCAGCGCCGGGGTGCATTCTAATTGACCGTGGACTTCCAGCGGCAATTCGTCGGCGCCCAACACGGCATCGCCGTTCCCCAACTCCCGCAACCGCGCCTGCAACGCGGGGTCGCTCGTGAGATCCGTGATTTGATACCATTGGCCCATCGTACACACTCCTTGCCTCATGTATCGGCAGCGTGCAAAAAAAGTTGCGTGCCATATGAAAATCGGCGAAACACGCGCGACCATGACACACACCATCGATCAACAACTCGATCTCATCACACGCGGTTGCGTTGAACTCATCTCGGACGCTGAACTCCGCAAAAAACTCGCAGAGGGGCGACCGCTGCGCATCAAGGCGGGTTTCGATCCGACCGCGCCGGATCTGCATTTGGGGCACACGGTGCTGCTCCAGAAATTGCGGCAGTTCCAGGAACTCGGGCATCAGGTGATTTTTTTGATCGGCGATTATACCGCGAAGGTCGGCGATCCGAGTGGGCGCAGCAGCACGCGTCCGCAACTCACCGACGCCGAAATTGCCGCGAACGTGCAGACCTACCAAGATCAAGTCTTCAAAATTCTCGATCGACAAAAAACCGAAGTGCGCTTCAATTCCGAATGGCTGGGGAAAATGACGCCGTCCGAATTTCTCACACTGGCTTCCAAATACACCGTGGCGCGCATGCTGGAGCG
>Ga0209515_10007414_pt1:7500-13217 | contig 13217 bp, 6 predicted proteins | sample Subgroupgradi54m_FD_187454 | JGI IMG/M metagenome (GOLD analysis project Ga0209515, IMG submission 187454) | Subsurface groundwater microbial communities from S. Glens Falls, New York, USA - GMW60B uncontaminated upgradient, 5.4 m (SPAdes)... ...
TAGGATGGGCGAGTGGTAGGGGAGCATTCCGTACGCCTGCGAAGGTCGACCGAAAGGACGGCTGGAGGTATCGGAAGAGCTTCTGCTGACATGAGTAGCGTTAAAACATGCGAGAAACGTGTTCGCCGTAAACCCAAGGTTTCCTGGGGAAGGTTAATCCGCCCAGGGTTAGTCGGGTCCTAAGTCGAGGCCGAAAGGCGTAGATGATGGCCAACAGGTTAATATTCCTGTACCGCGATATGCACGCTAGGCAACGGAAGGACGGAGAGGGACAGGCAAGGTCACTATTGGATGTGACTGCAAATATGTAGGAAGGACCGATAGGCAAATCCGTTGGTTCAATTCCGAGATATGACGCCGGGTGGAGCTTGCTCCACGAAGTTGTTGATTCCTGCTTCCAAGAAAAGTTTCGTTGATAGTGTATATTGCGCCCGTACCGAAAACCGACTCTGGTGGGTGGGACGAAGAGTCCAAGGCGCTTGAGAGAACTCTGGCTAAGGAACTCTGCAAATTAACGCCGTAACTTCGGGAGAAGGCGTGCCATAGTTCGTGATCCCCTTTGCGGGGTAAGCGTTCCGTGGTCGCAGTGAATCGGTGGCGACGACTGTTTAACAAAAACACAGCACTCTGCAAAGTCGTGAAGACGACGTATAGGGTGTGACTCCTGCCCGGTGCTGGAAGGTTAAGGTGAGAGGTCAGCCGCAAGGCGAAGCTTTGATCCGAAGCCCCAGTAAACGGCGGCCGTAACTATAAAATTACCGTTGTAGTTACGTAAATAAATTCGGCCATATGCTGGAAACTCCGGTGTATCCGACACTACTCGGTTCATCTTGAATGAATGAGTGACAATGTGTTCGGTGCGGACAATCAGCAGGAAAGGCTTTCTTATGGACGTACGAATTCAGCAGGTGCCGGCCCATATCGGTTGGTATCTGGCTGGTTTTGCAGATGGGGAGGGCAGCTTTAACGTATCATTTCGCCCCAGATCAGATTATCGAATGCCCTGGAAAGTATCGCTCTGCTTTAATATTTCTCAGAAGGATCGGGTCATCTTGGCGTTGGTTAAACGATGGCTCGGTTGTGGTACCATGAGAGGCAGACCGGATGGAGTTTGGTATTTCGAAGTAAATAATCTGAATGCAATCGTTGAATTCGTCATTCCGTTTTTCAAACGCTTCGGTTTTTTATCCGCTAAGAAGAAACGTGACTTCGCAAAATTCTGCGAATTGGCCTCCCTGCTCAAAGCAGGACGGCACCATACCTACGAAGGTATCGAACGCATACTTCACATACGGCGCGATATGAACGACGGCGGAAAGCGGCGCTACAGTGATGAAGATATCCTGCAGCGTTTGCGTGAGAAAGAATCCTCAGAGACTTTACGCCGAACCCAAGCAATTGGGATGATAAAGTCCGATCTTTCCAGCGATGGAAAGAGTTGCGCAGAAATGGCGCAGCCCTTGCTTACACAGCAAGAGTAACAATGACACGAACGGTCCTAAGGTTAGTATCGCTAGCCTTAGTAAAATCTGGCTGTATGCTGGAAAAACCGAGTATCCTCCACTACTGTTCAAAACACAGTGACAATGTGCGGGGTGCGGTCAATCAGCAGGAAACTGTCCGTTGACAGGATCCTCAGAGACTATACGCCAGACTCGACGTAATGAAGAGGTGTCGAGATGATATAGTCCGAACTGCATAGCGATATGCAGAGACCAACAGAAATGCTTGGTCCCTCCGGAAATTGAGGAGTGTAACAAGATTGAGCGAAATTCCTTGTCGGGTAAGTTCCGACCTGCACGAATGGAGTAACGATTGCCACACTGTCTCGGCCAGAGACTCAGCGAAATTGAATTGATCGTGCAGATGCGGTCTACCCGCGGCAAGACGGAAAGACCCTGTGCACCTTTACTATAACTTGACAGTGAATTTCGGGTTTGTCTGTGTAGGATAGGTGGGAGGCTTTGAAGCCGGTGCGCTAGCATTGGTGGAGCCAACCTTGAAATACCACCCTGATAATTCTGGAATTCTAACCGCGTCCTGTGAAGCCAGGACCGGGACACTGTCTGGTGGGTAGTTTGACTGGGGCGGTCGCCTCCTAAAGAGTAACGGAGGCGCGCGAAGGTACCCTCAGGCTGATTAGAAACCAGCCGTCGAGCGCAAGGGCAGAAGGGTGCTTAACTGCAAGACCTACAAGTCAAGCAGGTGCGAAAGCAGGTCCTAGTGATCCGGTGGTTCCACATGGACGGGCCATCGCTCATCGGACAAAAGGTACGCCGGGGATAACAGGCTGATCGCCTCCAAGAGTTCATATCGACGAGGCGGTTTGGCACCTCGATGTCGGCTCATCACATCCTGGGGCTGTAGTCGGTCCCAAGGGTTTGGCTGTTCGCCAATTAAAGTGGTACGCGAGCTGGGTTCAAAACGTCGTGAGACAGTTTGGTCCCTATCTGTCGTGGGTGTAGGAAATTTGCGAGGCTCTGTCCATAGTACGAGAGGACCTGGATGGACGCACCTCTGGTTTACCAGTTGTCACGCCAGTGGCACGGCTGGGTAGCCATGTGCGGATTCGAGAACCGCTGAAAGCATCTAAGCGGAAAACGAACCTCTAAACAAGATTTCCCAACTCTTCGGAGTTAGAAGGGCCCTTGAAGACTACAAGGTTGATAGGCTGGGTGTGGAAGGCGTGTAAGCGCTTTCAAGCTAACCAGTACTAATTGCCCGTTCGACTTGATCATTTATTTGCTGTCCGCTGACGCCGTAAGGTTGAGGCGGACGGCACATGGTTCTCCTTTATTCGGGAGGCCTGGTCTTAAATTTAATTGCGGCTGTTTGAGTAATTGCTCAGTGATAATTGTCTATTAGATCTTCTGGTGACCATGGCGGAGGGGTCACACCCGTTCCCATTCCGAACACGGCCGTTAAGCCCTCCAGCGCCGATGGTACTGCGGGTCATCATCCGTGGGAGAGTAGGACGTTGCCAGATTTTTTTAAACGGCCAGTGCGCAAGCGCTGGCCGTTTTTTTTTCGATTTCCCAGCAACTTATTGTAGGCAACTGCCGATAACAATGTATGAGGTGCTTCTATGCAGAAAAACAAATCCCATGTCGGCGTTTCCCTTGGTGCGATTGTGGTCAGCCTCGCGCTGTCGAACGCCGCCTTGCCCGCAACAATTACCGTGGATGCAACGGCGCAAGAATCCCCGCAGCAGAACAACGGGAACTGTACACTCGCCGAGGCCATGACCGCAGCGAACAGCGATAGCGCGGTTGATAATTGTACTCCGGGAAATGGCACAGATACGATTACCTTACCGGACCACGCGACGATCACACTCACTGTGGTCGACAACACGGTAAAAGGCCCGAGCGGGCTGCCGGCCGTTACGAGTCACATCATTATTACTGGCAACCATGCGATTATCGCTCGCACCGCAGATGCAAACGCGGCGGCATTTCGTTTGTTCTTCGTCGAGACCACGGGACAATTGGAATTGTCTGACCTGACCTTACAGCACGGGAATGCCGGAACCAACGAGGACGGTGGCGCCGTTGCCGCACACGGTTCCCTCAGCATGCAACGGTGCGTCGTCAGTGATAATACCGCGCATGCCGGCGGCGGCGTGGTGATTGATTCCGCCACGAACGACGCCACGGTTGCATTAACCGATATGATCCTTGAGAAGAACACCGCAACCTCGGTGGGCGGAGGGCTGTACCAATCCGGTGGCAACCTGACCATGCTGCGCAGCACCATCCGCGACAATAATGCGCAATTTGGCGCGGGCATGTACTCGCATTCGACCAATCATCGGGTCTTCGAGCGTCTCGCGATTACCGGTAACAAGAGCAGCGTCATTAACGGCGGTCTGTTTCTTGATGCCGGCACGGTGGATGTGGTGAATACAACAATCACCCAGAATGAAGCGTCTCTGCTTTCCGGAGGGCTTCTCATCAGCGGTGCGGCCACGACGCTGCGCAACTCGACCATTGCCAACAACACGGCGCCGAATGGTGGGGCGGGTGTGTACGACCAGGGCAATTCCGTCATCACGCTCGGCAACACGATCGTCGCCGCCAACGTTTCAAACAGCGCCGTGAACCCCGACTGCAATACCACCTTCACCTCATTGGGTCATAATATTTTCGGCGTGAGTAATGGGTGCCAAGGCCACCTCGACTCGGATTTCATCAATGTTGACCCACAGCTCGCCCCCTTCGTCGGCAACGATGCGCCCGGTGGCAGCCACTTACCGCTCGGCACGAACAGCGTCGCCATCGACGCCGGCGATGTTTCGGCGTGCGTTGCTTCAGCAGCATCGGATCTTTCGGTCGATCAATTGGGAAAATCACGCTACGGCCCGTGCGATATCGGCGCGTTTGAATTCGGGACCTGCGGCGATGGTTTTCTGCAATCCACCGTCGAATCATGCGATGACGGCAACAATATTAATACAGATGCCTGCCCCAACACCTGCCAATTGCCCTCCTGTGGCGATGGCATTGTCCAAAATAGTGAGCAATGCGACGATGGAAATCAATCCAACACCGATGCCTGTCTGAACGGATGCGTCCTCGCGACCTGCGGTGATGGTCTCGTAGAATTCGGCGTCGAGGCCTGCGATCAAGGGACCAAAAACGGCTCCAAGGAATCCTGCACACCGAAATGCACGATCGCCACGTGCGGTGATGGATTCGTGCATTTTGCGGCCTTCGAGGCGTGCGACGATGGCAACACCTCAGACAACGATGCCTGTCTCTCGTCTTGTAAAGAAGCACAATGTGGCGACGGCTTCGTGCAAACCGGCGTCGAACAATGCGACGACGGCAACACCCAAGACGGGGACAGCTGCCCGCATGATTGTATTTTTCACACCTGCGGCGATGGCGTTGTCGATCCGGGCGAGCAATGCGATGACGGCAACAACTCCAACGACGATTTTTGCCTGAAAACCTGCGTTTTTGCCAGCTGCGGCGATGGGTTTGTGAGCGCGGGCGTGGAGGCCTGTGACGAGGGCGCCAATAATTCGGATCACGGTAACTGCACGACGGCCTGCAACGTCGCGGTGTGCAGTGACGGTTTGGTTCAGACCGGCGTTGAGGAATGCGATGATGGCAATCCAGATACGGGAGATGACTGCACCAACGACTGTCATTCCAATTGTGGCAACGGCCAACTGAATGCGACGGAAATATGTGATGACGGCAACACAGACAACACGGACGCTTGTTTGAACAGTTGCGTCGCCGCGCAATGTGGCGATGGATTTGTCAACGCGGGCACAGAAACGTGTGATGACAGCAACACAAAAAATGACGATGGTTGCAGCAGTACCTGTCAGAAAGAAATCGTCGCACCGCCCGCGACGGAACCAATCAACCCCGCACCAGACGCGGAAAAGCCGACTCCGCCAGTCGCCCCTACAACGCCAGAAGATGAAAGTTCAACAACGTCGGTCGACCCCGCAACGCCAGTAGCGGTGCCCGCAATCGTCGATAGCTCAACGACCAACAACACGGACGCCATCGACACTCCCGACACGACATCTGCGTCCGCCGCATCCGGCGGTGGTTGCACACTCGTACGGCACTAGGGTCGCTCGAATAATGTAAAATTTTTGGAACCTTGAAGAATGCCCCAGATGCGAGGCGCCCGCGAAGGAGCGACCGGAGTGGGCAAGCTGGCAAACTTCAGCCAGTGGCTGAAGGCAAACAGCG
>Ga0209515_10007418_pt1 | contig 13209 bp, 7 predicted proteins | sample Subgroupgradi54m_FD_187454 | JGI IMG/M metagenome (GOLD analysis project Ga0209515, IMG submission 187454) | Subsurface groundwater microbial communities from S. Glens Falls, New York, USA - GMW60B uncontaminated upgradient, 5.4 m (SPAdes)... ...
CCGTTGGAGGGCGGGCCTTGTCAGGCCCGCCGACGTTGAGATCGCCCGCACGCGGAAGTGGCGGAATTGGCAGACGCACCAGCTTGAGGGGCTGGCGGTAGCAATACCGTGGGGGTTCGAGTCCCCCCTTCCGCATTACCAGTGCTTTGCTGATTTCCGCGCGCAACGAAAAAGGCTCCCGAAGGAGCCTTGAATAGTGGCGATTTACAGTACAGGGCTCCACGTCCGCATGAGTACTCCCTTATCCCCACCCGCCACGGCAGTTCGCCCAGCTCAGGGAAGATCCTCGCCTTGAGCGAGGATGCAGGATCACGCAGTATCCGCCTTTCAGATTCCAGCCGGCAGCGGCCATCGAGCCACTGTTCGGCGTCCCGCGCTGGCCCTTCGCGCATCGGCCCCGGCGCGCCTCGCACAGAATAGATATGCCCCCGCAATGGACGTCCGTTTTCAATCCAGTTTCCGGTGTTGAAAACTCCAGAGGCGTTGAACGGTTGCCAGTTCCGCGTGCCGTCGCTTCCGTGCAATGCGGGAAGCGCATAGCTCAGATAGAAGAAAAATGAAGGGTTATTGCCAACGATAAGTGATCCGGATTCAGCGCGGCTCGCCGCCTCCGCAGCGACTTCTCCCCAAGGTTCGATGAACCGCGACGCGGAATAATAGCTCCGCGAAAATATCCCGAACCACCCGATGGCCGCGATTCCGGCGAGAGCACCGATCAAAAGCATGCGCGGTCGCCCGCGCGGAATCGCCCCCGCCGCGACACCTATTGGGAACAGAAGCCACGCCGCAACGGGGAGCATCCGCTTCGCGCTAATGATTCCCAGCGCGGCCATCGCCGCGATCAACAGGAGCGCGAACAAGAGAAATCTGCGCGCGTCAGGCGGAGCGTGTTTCAACACCAGCGCCAGACAAGCGGCCACGCAGATTCCCGCCGGAATGCCCAGCCAAAGGAACCACGGCGCGGCAGACTCGCTCACAAACGCGTTGTAAGTATTGAAGCCGCCGAGAAGAATCTTCGTCGTGATAGGCCGGACGAAATCTGTTCCGTCCCTTAGCTCGTATAAAAGCGCCCACCATAACGGCCAATATGCAATCGCTAGAAACAGCGCGCCTGCACCCGCCACACCTGCAGCTCGTAGCCGCGCCCCGCGTTTTCTCACCACATAGTCCGCTGCGAAGCATGCGAGAAACGCCCAACCAAGATAGTTGGCGTAGATGAGCGCCGCGGCGCCCATCAAAAACCCGCACCATCGCCACAAGCTCGGGTGCCGCAACAGCCGCAGATAGGCCAGCGTGAGCCATGCCACTAGCATGAAGCAGAACGAATACCACCCCGCCAGCCGCCCGTAGTGATATCCAAATGGCCAGAGCGCCCCGATCCACAGCGCGCCCCATGCGCCGCGCCCTTCCCCAATCTCCTCCGTGGCGCGCGCCAGTAGCCACAGCCCGAGCACGTAACACGCAATTGCAGGCAACCGCAGCGCGCCCCATGCGTCCCGCGTGATCAGCAGCCAGTAATGGAGCAGCACATCGTAAAGCGGCGGGTGCTCGTGTAAACCTTCGCCGGCCCAGTAGGCGTTCAACGTCGTGTGCAGTGGCAGCGCCGCCGTCGTGATGATTTGTGTCTCGTCGTCAATGAACGTAACCCAGCGATTGGTCGCAACAAGCATCGTCCCGAGCGCGGCGAGCAATAGGACTTGCGTCCAATGCCCGCGTCGAACGTCTTCGGCCATCGGCGCGATTCTACGACGACGGGCCGTATCAGCGGGGCCGGTCGCTGGTGACGGCCTGATCCCGCGCTGAGCGCACCACTCGGGAGCGCTTGCGAGGTCGGCTCGGGGCCGTTGTCGGGATGGAGTCGAATCGGGCCGACGGTATCATGAGGCGCTGCAGCCACGGCAACGCGAGAACCTCCGACGCCAAATCCATGGACATCCGACACAAAGCGACCAGCATTCGCCTCCTGAGCCTCGACACACCGCCGATGCGGGCATTTCACGTCACGTGGCTGGCGTTTTTCCTCTGTTTCTTCGGGTGGTTTGGCATCGCGCCGCTCATGGCGGTGGTGCGCGAGGATCTCAAGCTGACCGCGGATCAGATCGCCAACATTGTCATCGCGTCCTCGGTCATCACTATTTTTGCGCGGTTGGTCGTCGGGTGGTTGTGTGATCGTGTCGGCCCGCGTGTCACCTACGCGTGGCTGCTCGCCGTCGGATCACTCCCGGTGATGGGGATCGGCCTTGCGCATAGTTACGAAACGTTTCTCCTGTTCCGATTCGGCATGGGCTTGGTCGGCGCCTCGTTCGTCGTGACCGAATATCACGCGTCGATCATGTTTGCCCCGAATGTTGTCGGCACGGCCAATGCGACCACGGCCGGATGGGGGAATCTCGGCGGCGGCGTGACGCAGGTGGCCATGCCGCTCCTGTTCGGCGCGCTGATGACCCTCGGCCTTGACGAGTTCCTCAGCTGGCGCATCGCGATGATTGCTCCCGGCGTGCTGCTGCTGTTGACGGCCATCGCCTACTACGTCCTCACACAGGACGCCCCCGATGGTAACTTCGTGGATCTGCGCGCGTCGCGCACGGCAGACCACGCAAGCGACACGGCGTCATTGCTCGACGTGTGCCGGGATTATCGGGTCTGGATTCTGTGCGTGTTGTACGGCGCCAGCTTCGGTATCGAGGTCACGATGGACAATATCGCGGCACTCTACTTCATGGATCACTTCCAGCTCACGCTGAAGGTCGCCGGCATTGTGGCGAGTTCGTTCGGGCTGTTGAACCTCTTCGCGCGCACGCTCGGCGGGAACCTCGGTGACGCGGCCGGGCTCAGATGGGGATTGAAAGGGCGAACCTACTGGCTCGGCGCCGTGATCCTGGCGGAGGGGCTTGGGCTCGCGACCTTCGCCGGTCTGGCGGCGCTGGTCCCCGCGGTTGCAGTCTTCATGCTGTTCGGCCTGTTCGTCTGCATGGGATGCGGGGCCACCTACGCCGTGACGCCCTTTATCAACCGGAGAGCTGTGGGAGCGGTGGCCGGCGTCGTCGCAGCCGGAGGCAGTGCCGGCGCCGTGGCGGCCGGGTTCCTGCTGAAAGCCACAGGCGTCGGGCCGCGGGGTCTGCTGACACTGGGCATCATCGTTGCGGCGGTCGCGCTACTGGCGCCGCTTATTCGCTTCTCACACACCGATGACCACGCCATGCGCACTGAAATCGTGGATTCCCTGCGGCTCAGTCCTGTGTAGTGGTTTTCGAATCCGCGGGCCTCGGTGACCGAGTGCGGTCATGACATCGCGCCAGAGTACGGACCCTGGCGGTTGCCGGGGAGCCCGGAGCAAAGTCGAAGGGCAAGCGGTCGCATAAAACCCGATAGACTCGTGTCGCTCCTTGCGGCCTGGTATGCGGTAGACAGGACTCGTCGTACGTCCGATAACGTGGATTCTGGAGAGTATGGCTCCCGACGAAGCGATGATGTGCCACGCGCCGAACGATCGCCCGAAAACCGCGCGGTCCCGGCTGATGCTCGCCGCGCTGTCCATCGTATTGTCCGCGGCCTCGGTTCATCCGCAGACCGTGCTGCCGAGGATCACTCTCGAATCTGGCGAGAAATTCTTTCGTCTCGATGGACGGCCTCTGGTGATGCTCGGCACCAATCCGACGGGATGGGATCAAGGCGGGTCGCGAAGGCTCGAACACTTTCAGGAGCTGCTCGGTTGGGCCAGCGTCAACGAGCGCATCGTCCGCGTTCACGTGACCAACGGCAAGGTCCCGCGTCCAGCGCGGGCGGGTGAGCTCGACACGGAATGGGTGACCTTCTGGGACGACGTGTTCACGCTTGCGGAACAGAACGGGGTGTACGTGCTTCCCGTGTTCGACGTCTGGGCCGGCTGGAGCACGAGGAGTTCCAGCACCCAGGCGTGGGCCACGAACATTTACAACCGGAACAGCACCGACCCCGGGTGCGCGAACGGAACCCTGGTGTGCGGGCCTGCCGTCAACCCCGTCGAGCTGCTCGACGACACACCGACGCGGACTCTCTGGCTGGCGTGGATGCGGCAGCTGGTGGACCACTGGAAGTCCCGTCCGAATATTGTCGGCTGGGAGATTTTTTCGGAGCTCGATTTGATCGACTTCCCCGCAGGCCTGACCAGCGAACAGAAGGCTGAAAAGGGAGCCGCTTTCGTCGAAGCCGCCGCCCCGATCATTTATCAAATCGATCCGAGTCGGCCAATTACGGCGTCGTTGTCCGGCGTCACTGACTGGCCGCGCCTCTCGACCAGCAGCGCGATCGATTTCATTCAGATCCATCCGTACGCGGAAGTGTCACCCTACAACGGCAACCTGGATGAAATGATCCTGGCTCGGGTCCGCGAGCGGCTCACGATGTACGGCAAACCGATCTTCATCGGGGAAAGCGGCCTCGATTCACGGGCGCCGGTCACGTCCAATACGCGTGCGCTGTCCCCGAACGCGACCGTCGGCATCAACCATGCGATCTGGGCGGAGGCAATGTCTGGCGCCATGACGGCGCGCATGCTCTGGTTCGAGGACGGCTACGATCGGTATCACTTCTTTCCTGCCGGCCAGACGACCACGCGACTGGATCTCCGCACGAAATACAAAGACGCCTCCGCTCCGGTGGCGCGGTTCCTCGCAAGCGTCGACTACTCGGGCTTCCAACCGATCCGGGCGACATTCAGCAGCGGTGTGACTGGTGCTGCGCTCGGCAGCGAGTCGCTCATCGTTGGATGGGTGCGGGACAAGCTGTCAGCCGCATCTGCCAATTGGCCGGCGACGCCTGGGTGGCCTGATACCGCGCCGCTGGCCGGTCAGACCGTCACAGTCGCAGCACCCGGACGATCGAACGAGTGGCTCGTGACCTTTTATGACACGAGCACGGGAACCGCCGTCGATTCGGTCTCGACAAGTCAGGCAGCGGACGGCAGCATGATCGTGAAGTTGCCATCGTTCAAACCGTCGATTGCTTTTCAGATCCGTGCCGTCTCACCCGGGGTGATCGGCGGCACCGGCCGGGCCGCTCATCGACGTTCGATGGCAACCGGCGGTCAGTGAGCAGGCGCGCGTCTCCCTCGAGCAGCGGCTTTGGCATGCGGCACCTCGACTAAGACTTGTAACTCTACGGGCGGCTGCTCGTGGTGCGCGATGCCACTCGCGGAACTGGCTTACCGGACACTTGAATCCAGTCGACCCGCGAACCTCCGCCAGATCCGTGACCGGCTCCCCTCATCAGGTCGGTGAAACCAATCTCCTCCACCCTGCTCAGGTTTGGGTTCTCCACCCACTTCGCTTCCCGGCCTTCCACGACATTTTCGATGTCGAGCGTCCGCCAGCGCACGTCCATCAAGTTGAATTCTGACTCCACCCAGTCCGTAGAGAGACCGACCGTCTTGTCCCCCACGAGCCACGTTCCGTCGGCAAGCTTCAGAATGGGACGGAGTAAATGAAACCCGCTGACCCTGGTGCGCCAGCGGAGGGTCGCCAGTCCGGTCAAATCCACATCGTTGTTCTTGTCCCTGAGCGCGATCGCGCAGTTTGACGTGCACAGCAGCGACATCACGTACGTGATGTCCTTGTTGTAGGGCTGTATGACAGTCCTGGTGCCAACCTTGTCGCCGTACACGTGCACTTCCAGATTCGGGTTCGCGACGTCCCCTTGAACGATGGTGTGCTCCGGCTCCCGCGCATTGTTCATATTGGGCACGCTGCTATCGAACTTCCAGTCTTCGCGGAAAAACAACGGAGGGTATACGGTGGTGTCTGCCGCCGGCGACCGCTGTATCGCAGCCTGCGCAGGCGCGCTTGCCAAGCGATCCGATCCGGCCAGACACAGACTCACAAGTCCCAACACGAATACAGCTGGAATAAACCTCGGCATATACACCTGCTTTTTCTGCATAGTCTCCGGCGTGCAGGGCGGAGTGTGTGCTCCGGACGTGCAACAGTCAAGAGTTGGCTCCAGGGTGTTCAGGCCCCAGAGTGTATATGGGCCTTTCCCTCACGGCGGAAACCCTCTAGTATCGCCTGTCGTCTCGTTAACCCGCGTCCGGTTGCGCGGCAGCCGGACTCTCCGCGAGGGCGACCGTATGGCTTCAAATCAGTGGTTGCGTCCAGGCGACGGGAGCGAGAACAAATTAGAAATTTAGAGAGCGTCGTGGATTGACAAAGGGACTCGAGGAGTTGACCTCATGAAGATGTGTCTGACCGGTTGTTCGCGTGGGGCATTGATCCTTCTCCTGACTTCGTCCGCCGCCTGGGCGCAGGCGACGGCGCAGATGAGCGGCACGGTTCGCGATCAAAGCGGCGCCGTGCTGCCCGGCGTCACCGTCACCGTCACCCAGGTCGACACGAGCGTGACGCGCACGGCGGTGACCGATGAGGCCGGGGCGTACCTGTTGCCGAACCTTCCGACCGGCCCGTACCGGCTGGAGGCGTCCCTCCAGGGATTCCGCACCTACGCGCAGACCGGCATCGTCCTGCAGGTTGGCGCGACGCCGACGATCAACGTTGTGCTGGCGGTCGGCAGTGTCGAGGAAACCATCTCGGTCGAGGGCGCCGCACCGCTCGTCGACGTCAAAAGCGCTGGCATCAGCTCGGTCATCGAGAACGAGCGCATCCTGGAGCTGCCACTGCAGGGACGCCAGGTGACCGATCTGCTCGTGCTCGCAGGCGCCGCCGTGCAGACCGGCACGCCGGCGCGCGGCGTGCCCGGTGGCGTGAACATCGCGGTCGCAGGCGGCTTGCCGTTCGGGGTGGCGTACACGCTGGATGGCGCAACGCACAACAACCCGCAGAGCAACACCAACCTGCCGTTGCCGTTCCCCGACGCGCTCCAGGAATTCCGGGTGGCAACGAGCGGCCTTTCCGCCGAGAACGGGATGCACTCGGGCGCCAGTGTCAGTGCGGTGACCAAGTCGGGCACCAACCGGTTTGCCGGGACCGTCTTCGAGTTCATCCGCGATCGCCATTTCAACGCGACCAGTCCGTTTGCCGCGATTGGCCCCGACGGCAAGCGCAGAGACGACGGGCTCAAGCGGAATCAATTCGGCGGAACGATGGGTGGTCCGATCGTGCGCGACAAGCTGTTCTTCTTCGGCGCGTATCAGGGCACGATCAGGCGTCAGCTGCCGGCAACCAACATCATGTTCATCCCGACGCCGCAGATGGTTGCCGGCGACTTCACGGCGTTCGCTGCGCCGGCGTGCAACGGCGGCCGCCAGATCAACCTGGCTGCGCCGTTCGCCGGCAACCGCATCGATCCCGCGCGCTTCAGTCCCGCGGCGCTCAATCTCGTCAAACGGCTGCCGGTCACAACCGACCCGTGCGGCCAGATCACCTACGAAAGCTCGGAAGACCAGGACGAGCATCAGCCGGTCGCACGAGTCGACTACCAGATAAGCCAGAAGCAGTCGATCTTCGGCAGGTATCTCGGGACGAGGATCACGATTCCTCCGGGATACGGAGGCGGCACGGCCAACATCCTGACGTCGAACACGGCGGGCAGCTACAACCTGCTTCACTCGGCCAGCCTCGGCGAGACGATGGTGTTGAGCCAGAACCTCGTCAACGCGGTTCGCGGCACGGTCAACTGGACCCACGTGAAGCGGTACCAGAACCCGCTCTTCCAGCCGTCTGACGTCGGCATCAAACTCTACAGCTACCCGCCGGGCGCACAATTTCCGCTCGCGGTGAACGGGGCGTTTTCGCTGCAAGCGGGACAGGCGACCAAGCGCGAGGAGTTCAACACGGTCTACGCGATGTCTGACGACCTGACGCTGGTGAAGGGCAGCCATCAGTTCGGCTTCGGCGGGCTCGTCCAGTACTGGCACGGCAACTTCACCTCGTCCTCACGCACCGGCGGCAACTGGATCGTCGACGGCCATGTCACCGGAAACGCGCTCGCGGATTTCATGATCGGGCGCATCGCGAGCGTCGAGCATGGCGGTCCGAACATCCTGAACATCGTGAACTGGTACACGGGGTGGTACGGGCAGGATTCGTGGCGCGCGGCGAACCGCGTCACCGTCAATGCGGGTCTGCGATGGGAGCCCTACTTCGGCCAGAAGGTCCAGAACAACGCGGTCGCGATCTTCGTGATGGACAACTTCCTGAAAGGCGTCCACAGCAACGTGTTCCACAACGCGCCGGCCGGCTTGATTTATCCCGGCGACGCGGGATTCCCGAAGGGAAATACGGGATTGAACACGCAGTGGTGGAACCTCTCGCCGCGCGCGGGCATCGCGTGGGACGTGCATGGCGACGGACGCCTGGCGGTGCGGTCGTCGTACTCGATGGGCTACGACTTCATGCCCGGCGAGTATCACAACATCAACGTCGGCGCGCCGCCGTTCGGCAATCGCTCGATCGTCACCGATCCGCCCGGCGGGCTCGACAATCCCTACGGCGGCAACGATCCGCACCCCATCGTCACCGGACCCGATACGCAGTACATCCCGTTCGGGGCCTTCGGCACGATGGATCCGGGCATCAACTCCCCGCGCGTGCAGCAGTGGAACGCAACCGTCGAGCAGCAGTTGGGCAGGAGTTGGGGTGTCTCGGCCAGCTATCTCGGGAGCTACTCGGACCGGCTGTGGGCGCAGACGGCGCTCAATCCGGGCATCTTCATGGGCCTCGGACCGTGCACCATCAACGGTGTGTCGTACACGGTCTGCACGGCCAACTCGAACCTGAATCAGCGGCGCAAGCTGTTTCAGATCAACCCCGTCGAAGCCGGCAGGATCGGTGCGCTCGATCTCAACTCGGACGTCGGGTTCCAGAGGTACCGCGGCTTGAAGCTGTCGGCACAGCGTCGCGGCACCGGCGTCAGCATCAACGGCAGCTACACGCTGTCACGGTGCTTTGGCACGACGACGACCAACGCCTTCAACCAGACGAGCAGCGGCTACCTGAACCCGGACGACCCGTCGTTCGATGCCGGCCCGTGCGATCAGGACCGCACGCACCTGGCGACGCTGACCGCCGGGTACGCGACGCCGGACGCGGGCACCGGCGTGGTTCGCGCGCTCGCGTCACACTGGCGGGTGACCGGCATTCTCAACGCGCGCAGTGGAAACCGGCTCAACATCACGAGCGGTGTCGACCAGGCGTTCACGGGCATCAACATCCAGCGCCCGGACAAAGTCAGCGACGACTTCTACGCAAGCCCGCGGACGTTGACGACCTACCTCAATCGTGCGGCGTTCGCGCGGCCGGCGCCCGGCATACTGGGCAACCTGACGCGCAACGCAGGCGTCGGACCGGCTTACTGGAACATCGACATCGGAGTTTCACGGCTGATTACGATGGGGACGCGTCGAGTCGAGCTGCGCGTCGAGTCGTTCAACGTGCTCAACCATTTCAACTGGGGCGATCCGATGACGAACTTCAACTCCGGGCAGTTCGGCCGCATCACGACGCAGGCCGGCGCGCCCAGGATTCTGCAATTCGGGATCAAATATGACTTCTAGAAATCGGCCGCTGAAGCCGAGGATGCGCTGACCACGCATGATTCGCCGCGATTTCTTCAAGACGCCTCTCGCGCTCGCCGGACTGACGATGAGCAGGCCGGTGGACGCCGCCGCTTCAGCCGGCGTCGAGGAGCTGGCGAAGGCTCCGGGCCTGACGCGATACGTCTCCGAGTTCATCGTCAACACGAAGTACGAAGACATTCCCGAAGACGTGGTGACGCTCGGCAGAAAGACGCTGCTCGATGGATTCGGCCTCGCGCTGGCCGGGTCGGCCTCGGTGATCGGACCCGTGCTCCGGCAATACATCGGTTCGCTCGGGGTTGTCACCGGGAAATCCGCGACCATTGTCGGGACCGCCTTGAAGGCGCCGCCACGCTTCGCAGCACTCGCCAACGGCGTGTCGATCCACGCGGATGACTACGACGATACGGGCTCCGCGCTGCACGTCACAGCGCCGGTGCTTCCGGCGGCCTTCGCACTCTGCGAGGTGGGACGTCGCAGCGGCAAGGACCTGATGCTGGCATTTCACGTCGGCGTCGAGGTCGAAAACAAAATCGGCGACGCCATCTCGCCTCGTCACGACCGCGACGGGTTTCACACGACTGGCACCTGCGGCTCCTTCGGCAGCGCAGCGGCGTGCGCCACACTTCGCGGCCTCACCGTCGCACAGACGGCCTACGCGCTGGGGATCGCCGCGTCGCAGGCCGGCGGCATCCGCCGCAACTTCGGCTCGATGACGAAGTCCTTTCACGCGGGGCACGCCGCCGAAAATGGATCGGTCGCCGCCGATCTCGCCGCGCTCGGCTTCACGGCCGCCGACGACGTGCTCGAGGCGCCGCTCGGATTCTTTCAGGCCGCCGGCGGCGGCTTCGATCCGGCCGCCATCGTGAACCGTCTCGGTCGCCCCTGGATGTTTGCCTCGCCAGGCGATCTGATCAAGCGATTCCCGTGCGGCACGATCCAGCAGTCCGTGATGGATGCGACGCTGCGCCTCATCGCGCAGCACGACATCAAGGCGGCCGACGTGGAACGCGTCGACGTCGGCGGGAACCAGAGCAACGTCAACACGCTCTTCCGCCATCGACCTACGACGGGCCTCGAAGCCAAGTTCAGCATGGAGTTCGCGGTGGCCATCCTGCTGCTGGAGCGCAAGGCGGGACTGGGACAATTCACCGACGCGTCGGTGAGGCGTCCCGAGATTCAAGACCTGATCGGGCAAATGAAATACTCCGTGGATCCGGAGTTCGACAAGATCGGTCGAGACGCGGCATTTCAGGCGGTACTGGAGGAGGCCGCCATCCTCGAGATTCACATGAAGGATGGCCGCGTCTTTTCGACGCGCACCGAGCCGGCGAAAGGCAGCCCGAAGAACCCGATGACCTACGACGAAGTGGCCGACAAGTTCAGGACCAACGCCGAGTTCGCCAAGTGGCCGGCCCGGAAAGCCGAGTCGATCATTGCGCTCGTCAAGTCGCTCGAGAGCGCACCCACGCTGGCCGCGCTGACCGCGGCGCTGGCCGCGTAAGAGACCGCCCGCACGCCGCTATCCGCGCAGGTATGGATCGGCGAGCAGACCGATGTCGCGCTCGTCGCACTCGGGCGCTTCATCCTGCCGCGCGGGGTTCGGGTTCAGCCGCCGCACGTAGGTATACGAGGTCCACGGCTCCATCAGCACGTCCGGATCGTTGACCGTGAAGTTGTAGTACAGCAGATCGCCGTTGCGGGTGAACCGCTCCGTGACTTCCATCTTGTCCGAGTGGAAGTAGCCTTCCCACCCGATCCACGACACTCCGTTGAAACCGACCGATTCGACCACGAGCGTGTCGCCTTGCCAGTGCGCCAGTCCCATGCCGTTGTAGGTCGAGAACTGGTAGTCGTTCTCGTCACGCGTGCGGCCGTCGAGCGGAAGGATGCGCAGTCCGTTCTCGACGGTGTTGAACAGCCAGATCTGCTTGTCCTTCTGCACGATTCGCACGGGGACGTTCTGGCGCGGGACGCCGAGCGGATGGTAGCAGCCGTAGAAGGGATCCGCTTCGACTTTGCCGTAGTCGAGGCTGCGGACCTTCTCCCAGTACTCCGGCCTGTACATCGGCTTGTTCCACTGTGCGCCGCGCTGCATCGACGACTGGTCGGCCTCGAACGCGCCGGGACGACGCAGGCCCGGCACCATGAACACGTTCGGGATGTTCCCGGTCCAGTTGCCGCTGAGATCGGGATGGCCGTCCGCATCGCGCGGAGTCGGCCCGCTCGGCGCCAGCTGCATCGCGTAAGCGTCCTGCGGCGAGACGCGCGCGCCCGCCGGTGTGTAGGACGTCTGCACGTTGCGCAGCGGCAAGTTGCCAGTTCGCTGCGCCGCAGGCGGAAGCTGCGTTCGTGACTGCTGCGTTGATGATGCCACCTTCACGACATCCGGAACCGGGAACACGATGTACGGATTCGAACGGAAGAAGGTCACCTTCAAATCGGCGAGCGGCTTGCCGTCCATCGTCCATTTGATGGTCGTCGGGAAGATCATCCAGACGTTCGGCTCGAGATCGCCGCGGTAGTCGGCAAACGTGGCGCCGTAGGTATGTCCATTCGTCTTGACCGTGACGGCCACGGGCAGGCGGATCAACTCCGTGGGCGCATAGGGACCCAGCTTCGGATGCTGGCGCGAGTCCTCGACGGTGACCGACGTCTCCATGCCGTCATACGGCGACGTGCCCGTCAGCACGGTCTTGCCGTCGGGAGTCTTGCTCACAACCGTGTGGCCCTCGGCCTCGATGACTGACCACATCGCGCCAAACGGCGTGAGCTTAGGCAGCGGCGCGCGATCGTTCAGCGTGTTCAGCGCCGCCGTCGCACTCCGCCCTTCCTGCGCCTCGTTCCACGCGTACCGATCCGCGAACACGCGGATCTCTTTCAGCGGTTGGCCGTTGGCCTTCGTGCCGTTGAGAAACATGCGCATCGCCGGAAGGTAGTAGGCGATGTGGAACTCCGCGTTTGTGAGCCGGGCCATGCCAGTGCCGTCCGCCATGGTGCCGTCGACCCTGAACTGGACGCCAATGACGTTCTTGACCCCCATCACCTTCCCGCGGCCCATGCCGATGGACTCGGCCACCTCGCGCACGTCCTTGCCGATGCACGGGCTGGCGATTTCATAGGCCGTGAACCCATCGTCGTTCTGGGCGAACAGCCCGTAATAGCCCTGTGCGCCATAGCCGTCGGGGGAACACGTCGGCGATGGGCCTGTCGGCGTCGCACCTGTTCCACCACCACCTCCCTGAGCCAGCAACGCAGCGCCCGTAAGCAGCGCGGCAACGGACAAGGCGATCACTCTTGGCATTGGGCCTCCTGGGTTCGAAGGGACGTGCGGATCCTAATAGATCGCGGGGGCGCCAAGGTTGTAATATCGCCCGCGCCTCACAACAAGGAGTTTCTATGCGAACCATGACAGCTCTGGTGGCGGGTCTTGCGCTGGCAGTCGTAATCTCCGGATGCAGCCGGCCGAGCGGCGTCGCCGCCGCAGCCGATGCGATGGGCGCGACGAATTTGAACTCCATCCAGTTCACCGGCAGCGGAACCAACTACGCCTTCGGGCAGGCGTACACCCCCGGTGGGCCGTGGCCGCGCTTCGAGGTGAAGACCTACATCGCGGCAGTGGACTACAAGACACCCGCGATGCGGCTGGAGATGCTGCGCGCGCAGGGGGAGCACCCGCCGAAGGGCGGCGGGGCCCAGCCGTT